>Ga0307423_1001130_pt1 | contig 16576 bp, 10 predicted proteins | sample SalMarWE160310MG_FD_202154 | JGI IMG/M metagenome (GOLD analysis project Ga0307423, IMG submission 202154) | Salt marsh sediment microbial communities from the Plum Island Ecosystem LTER, Massachusetts, United States - WE1603-10 | ecosystem: Environmental > Aquatic > Marine > Intertidal zone >...
AAAATAAGCCTTCCTGTCGCCTTGCCTTTTACATTGTCAACCAGGGAATTCTCTTTAATAAAGGCTTTGTTATGAACCACGCGTTGCAGGATAGGGGGGAGTTGTGCCAGATCAGCATCGAGGGTTAAATCGAGATGAAACAGCGCATCTTTGCCTTCAAGTCCCAGTTCCAAGCTTCCGTTATGACACGTCGAGGTCTGCATGCGCGCTTTAAGGTTTTTGCCTTTGAGAATCCCTTTTGAAATCGTTACATCTCCTGCAACATCCGTTAAATCCAAATCGACTTCGGGAACAAAAATCTCACCATCTGTTATGTTGCTGTTGATGAACATGTTTTCCAGTTCTCCCAGTTCCTCTATTGAGTTTCCATGGGAAGTCAACTGAATAAGAGGAACTTTTCCGCCTTTTACAATTTTAAATAGTTCATTAACAACGGGAATTTCTCCTGCCAGATCCATAATCGCTTTCCGGGTTGAAGCGACATCCACATCTTTTCCCGTCAGTTCCAGATTGACCTTTGGCGGCGTCGATGGCAAAGTGCGATGGATATCCAATTTGCCGGATAAATTAAGCCGAGGGTATTCTAATTTGAGATTTATTAGTGATAACAACAAGTTGTCCTTATGCAAATGAACTGATCCCTTTAGCGAGATATTTTTAAAGATACTGGTGTCACATTGCATGTCCAGGCTGATATGGTCTTTTAAAACATCAATGTCGGCGTTAATATCCTGTAACCAAAAAGCAGGCTTTTTTTCTTTAAGAATATTCAACCGGGCATTCTCCGCCCGGACACGTAGTCCGGGTGTTTTTGATAATATAGCGCCTAAAACGGCTCCCACTTTTTCTTCAACGGTTCCCAAAGAGAATGAATTAAGATGGCTGTCTTCTGATTGAGGCTTTTGGTTGAGATAAATTTCGATGTCAGGTGTATTTAACGTAATTTTGGAATTTCGAAACTTTCCCACAATCAAGGGTAATAGCTTCGGATAGATGGACAGGGATACGACCGTTCCATTGATGGTTTCGGGAATTGAAAAATGACACTGTTGAACAACAAGTTGGGGTCGTGGGAAAAAAGAAACATGAATGCGTTCAAAGGTGATTTGGCCGTTGATTGCTTCAGAAACACGGGCCTTTATTTTATTTGCAATCTGTTTTTGATTGATGAGTTTATCTGAAGATAAAATCAAGATGAAAATAAGCAAAGCACACAAAACAAAACAGGCGGTAATCCAGAGAGATATTTTTTTGCATCGAGTCATTGATAAATGTCTCTTATGAATGGCAGGATCTTCGATGGGCGAGGATCTTTACTGTTGGACGTTTTGTTCCGTTATGTTAACGGCTATTTTTTCTTTGATCGTGTTACCATTTTGTCTGATAAACAAGAAAATGCCATTTTTACCGGTTGGAATTGGACCGGAGGTAATTTTACCAGCCTTGGCACCCTTGCCGGTGAGGGGCTCTCGAGCCAAAAGTTTTAATGGCGAGATGTCTTTTGTAAAGGATTGCCCCGCAGAAATGGTATCCGGGGGTATGGTTGAGTTTTTAATGTTTTCAGGTTGAATTCCTTTAAACACAAAAACCCCAATATCGCGTCCGTTATAAATATAACGGGTTTTATTCCAATCGATTTCTAAATCTTTACCGGTTTTATTTACCACCTTAAGACGAAACCCATCGAAATAATTTTTACCTTCTGCCAAAGGTTCAAATTGGGCGGTATAATAAGAATTCTCAACAGTTTGAATTTGAGGGGTGCTGATGGAGACCAATGTCGGTGCACATCCCGCTGTTATCGTTAGCGTAACGATACATATTAAAATAAAAATTATTTTTGCAAAAGCTTTCATGAGATTAACCTTTCAATGGTGTGTTTCTTTTTTACGACCATAGCATGAAAAAGATATTTTACCAATACGGAATGTGTTTATAAAATTCATCAATATTATAATACAAAGTCAATAAAAAAGGCTTTCCGAAATAATTAAAAAAGATTTGAAACTTGGATCTATCTGCAAAAAGATGTATACATTAATCGCTATTTTCCAAAAATAAGGTGTTGGTGAACGATCATTATGAAATACGTTAAATGGGTTTCAATCGTTTTTGGTTTGTTAATTGCCGTTGTGTTGCTCTCGCTTTTGGGGATTCAGTTTTATCTGAATACAGAACCGGTTCGGCAGCAGATTCTGGCAAAGGTGAACCAGGCGATTCCCGGCACGCTGACATGGAGCAAAAACAGATTTTGGGTTTTAGGCGGCAAAGTGGAATTGAACCATGTGCTGTTAACAGGACCTGAAAATGATAAATTGATCGAGTTGGAGCGATTTTCAATCCACATATCCTGGACCGGGCTTTTAAAAGGGGAATTGATCGTTCGTGACCTGTTTCTGGAAAATCCAAAAGTATCTTTGGTTAAAGATCGTTCCGGAAATCTAAATTTGATTCAAGCACTTTACACGCCGGGAGATAAACCATCAGAATCCGGCAAAAATGGCGGTCTTCCGTTTAATATCGTTCTCCGTCAACTAAGAGTGATGAATGGTTTCGTTCAGTACCGTACAGACGAAGAGACTGCCGAGAACCAAAAAGATCAGGTAGTACTTCAAAACGTGACTCTTACGATTACGGACGGAAATCTTTTAAAACAGAGCGGCCGGCTTAATTGTCAAATTGATGGAGGGGAGGTTACAAGCAAAGGTGTTCGAACCTTCATCGATCAATTATCCTTAAAGGCAGATGTTCAAAAAGACCGAATCGATACACTGCTCCTTGAGGTAAATACGGATGGTATTTATGCCAATATCACCGGAACTGTCGACAATCTATTTACAGACAAACCCATTTTGGACCTTCGTTTAAAAACTCAAGCCGCTCTTTCCAAAATCAAGTATTTAATGACGCTTGGATCCGATTTTTCAGGAGCTGTTCAGGTGAACTCGACCCTGAAGGGGGCGTTAGTCAATCCCAATATCGATTTAATACTTAACTACGAAGGAGGAAAGCTTGCCGGAAACCGGATCGGCCGGATTGCTTTGAATGGCCGTCTAAAAGAAAAAATTCTGAACATTGACGATATATATTTACAAACTCCTTTGGGTAAATTCAATATTAAAGGTGATGTGGACCTTAACAAGGCCTTTGAGCAGGGGTTGTTCACTTCAAATCCAGATTTAGATGCCATTTCCTACAAATTCTCCATTCATCAGAAAGACTCGAGCCTTGCTGTTTTACAACCAGGAATATCCGGTTTAAACGGTATTGCGCGTGCTGAAATCGAGCTTGAAGGTAAAGGTGTTTATCCAAACACCCTTTGGGCTAAAACCGCACTTGAACTTTATATAAACAAACTGTCCGCCGGACAAGGAGGTTCGCCCCTTGACGTTCATGTGAGTGCACAGGCAGATATGAAAAAGGGAGGGGTTACTATTCAGAATCTGACCGCCGGTGCAGGTGGGTCCCGGTTTGAGATGAACGGCAATTATGATGTTTCTTCCCACCAGATAGCGGCTCATTTTAAACTGGAAAATCCCGATCTGGCCCAAATCATGACGAGCCTGGGAATAGATGGCGTGTTGGGAAAGATGAATATAAATGGAGAAGTCTCCGGAACGTTGAGAGAGCCGTCTCTGGTTGCTCGATTGAAAGGGGAAAACCTGGGTTTCGGGAACATCAGGTTCGGCAAGGCTGATGCAAATATCCGGTTTTCAAACGGTCGTCTTTTTCTGGAACATGGAAAAATCCTTAACAACAAGTCCGGACTCGACATTTCCGGCTTTGCTCGAATATTTGATCCGAAGGATTATAAACTTATTAAAAACCCTGATTTTGACGTTGAATTAAAAGGAGACACCCTGTTCCTGGAAGATTTTGTCCAGGGCATGACGGGCATGTTTGTATTAAATGGCCATGTTGAAGGAAATGCAGACCATCCCAAAGGGAAACTTGATCTTAGTGGCAAAAATGTGAATCTTAACATACAGAAACTTAATGAAATTAAGCTTGCATCAACCATTGACGGCCGTCAAATCCATCTCGATCCTTTGTCTCTTGTCATCGCACCGGGTGAGAAGATCGTATTGAAGGGCTGGGTTTCCATGGACAAGAATTATGATTTCAGCATGATCTCAAATGCTATTTCCTTAAAAAACATAAAAAAGATGGCGTCATTGAATATCGACAGCGGAAAAATTTCTTTTGATATTTCCGGAAACGGCGGGTTTGAAAATCCCCGGCTCAAAGGAAACGTGTTGCTCAGCGATTTAAGCTTCAACCATCAGCGCCTGGAAGATGTTCCGTTTGAAATTAAAGTCGAGGATCAGACCGCGTATATATCCGGGGGACAAAACTTTACCCTGGATGCAACATACGGTCTTCAATCCCGTTCGTTTTCAACTTCCGTTCATTTTGATAACACGGATCTAACGCCTTATTTACAGCTTGTCGGTAGAAAAGAATTAAACGGTGCCATTACCGGAAATATTGAATCAAAGGGTAATTTCGGCACACCGATCCGGATCGAAGGCGCCACCCGTATTTCTCAAGTGGCAATTTTTTGGAAGGATACACCATTGATCAAGGGTAACGACTTGATGTTTTTGGTCCACAATGATGACATATCGATTCCCGGAATGCGGCTATCTCTGTTCGATCAAGGCTATGTTGCTCTCAAGGGTTCCGGGAAATTAAACAAAGATCTTAATTTAGAAGCCGATGGAAACATTCCTTTTAAAATACTTCCGATGTTTACGGAAATGATTTCCGACGCCACCGGTGAGACACGTTTTTCGATAAAAGTGAATGGAAGCCTGTCAACACCGAACTTGATTGTTCGTGCGGATATTAGTAACGGCGGAATGACCATTCCGGGTTTATTTCAAAAACTGCATGGACTAAACGGAGGTGTTCGGATAACATCCAACGCTATCGTTTTAGACAACATCAAAGGGATGCTGGATACCGGAACGTTTGAATTTAACGGTGCCATTGATCTTGACCGATATCAACCGTCAAACATCGGACTCAAGTTGAAAGTTGATAACCTTCCCATTACGATGCCTGATGTATTGGACATCCGGTTGAGTTCTGAACTGGATGTTCGAGGGTCGCCGGAAAAGTCTCTCATAAAAGGAGACGTTGTTCTTCTTGAGGGGACATATGAGAAAGATGTTCGTTTGAATCTCATGGAAAGCATTGGTCAAGCATCACGGGAGGAACCTTTGGTGACGTCGAAGACCCCCTGGCCCTTTTTTGACAACATGGCTATTGATTGCAACATCGGGCACAGAGATCCTTTTGTGATTGATAATAATATCGCTTTATTGACGATAAAGCCTGATCTTAATATATATGGGACGGTGAACCAACCGCTTATCAGTGGGAGGGCAGAAGTCGAATCCGGAACCGTATATTTCCAAAAAAATGAATTTAATGTCAAAAAAGGCGTCTTTGATTTTATAAACCCGTATAAAATTGAGCCGACCATCGATATTCAAAGTGAAGTAAACATTCGGGAATGGACCGTATTTTTAAAAATTTTAGGCACACCGGATACCTTACGGTTTGAAATGACTGCCGATCCTCCAGAGAAAGAGGAGGATATTCTCTCCTTGCTGATTTCTGGAAAAACAACCCAGGAGCTGATTGCAAGAGAAGGTGGTTCATCGTTATCTCCAAAACAAATGCTCGCCGATGTTCTCGCTGAAACCGTTCAAAAAGATATCAAGGATGCCACCGGTCTGGATGTTGTGGCTCTGGAATATAATGAAGCAAAAGATGGTGAGTCGTCGGATGAGGTAAAAGTTACCGTGGGTAAAGAACTTTCCAGAAGGGTGACGGTCAAATACGACGTGCAGACAAAAAATGCCCAGGTCATCCGGAAAGTGATCACGGAATATAAATTTCTTGAAAAACTGATAATGAACGCCTTCCAGGATAGCGAGGGGCATTATGGCGGCGGGATTCAATTCAGACTTGAGTTTCGATAGAAAAGAGTCATTCAGATGACAAAGTGGAACCGGAAAGACTGGATAAAAATAGCCGTATGGTTGTGGATTCTTGTGATGTGTATTGCCAAAAACACCGCATATGCACAAAAGGAGAACACAGAAGAACCCGAGCCCATGGTATCAAGGATAATTGTAGATGTCCAAGAGGTAAAAGGGGATGTGAGCCCATGGGTTGATGTGGTAAAGAATCTCATTTTTATCCGGGAACAGGAACCCTTTTCAACGAAGCGCTTCCAGGATTCCCTTGAGGCTTTGAAATCGTCGAAAATATTTAAAACCATCCATGTTTTTGAAAAATCCATAAAAGAAGATCAATTGGAACTTCATTTTCAAGTAACCCCCTATCCCCGGGTTAAAGATATTAACATCAGCGGTGCATTCCCCTTGTTGGAAAGAGAGATCCTTAACTCCATGAAGCTCCGTCCGGGAGATGCATACGATCCGGATGCGTTTTCCGCCAAGGAGGGTGCCATTGTCCAGCTTTTCAAGAATGAAGGCTATATTGCCCCGGTGGTTAATTTAGGCGCCAGAGAAGATCCTGCTGACGGAGACGTAATGGTTTTTGTCAATATCGACAAAGGTGATTTTTTTCATATCCGGCGCTTTGAAATCAAAGGAAACCGGGCGTTTTCAAAGACACGACTTAAATTGCGGATGAAAACGTATAAATCGTGGTGGATTCCGGATTTTATGAGGCGCTTTAAGAAAAAAGAATTTGATAAAGATAGCAAAAATCTAATCCGGTTTTACCGGGAGAAAGGCTATCCGGACGTTGTCGTGAGCAGCGTTGTCCATAAAGATGCCCACACTCAAAATGTTTCAATTTCTTTAGACATTGATGAAGGACCCAGGTACGACATTGAATTTGAAGGCAACAAGGCGTTTTGGAATTTTACGTTAAAGAAAGATCTTATCCTGTTTAAGGAAGGGAACAAAAGGGACTTTGGTCTAAAAAAAAGTATACGCAAAATAAAGAAACGCTACCTTAACGCGGGGTATCAAAAATGCCGGGTAGAGATGACATCTGAACAAAAACATGAAACAGGTCAACCGGTGAGAAAAATTCGCTTTATAATTGATGAAGGGCCACAATACATTGTGAATTCTGTCAATTTAAAAGGAAATCGTGCGTTTGATTCAAAAAAGATCAAAAAACAGATGTTGACCCGAACACCGGGAGTCATCGCAAAGGGTGCCCTTGTTCAGGAAACCTTGGAAGAGGATGATCGCGCCATAAGGTCTCTTTATCTCGAACAAGGTTATATGAACACGGTGGTGAAAGACCAGGTAAAATCGGATAAAGACATTAAGGGGAAAAAGCACCCTGTAGACATCACAATTGAAATTAAAGAGGGAGTTCAGACACACGTAAAATCCTTAACCATCCATGGGCTGAGTGTGTTATCGGACGATCAGGCCCGTGAGGCCGTCACTTTGAAAAGAGGATCCGTGTATCGAGACTATATGATTCGCAGCGATGAAAACATGCTATCTTCTTTAATTTCCGAAAAGGGTTATCCCCATGTCAAGGTAAAGGGATCCGCGGATATCAACAAGGACAACACCGAAGCTTCAGTAACGTATGAAGTTGACGAAGGGCCTTTTGTGAAAATGGGGCAAGTGGCTTTGACAGGAAATTTTCTTACCAAAAAACGTGTTATAAATAATGAACTCGAACTCGATCCCGGAGATCCGTTTTCGCTGAAGAAATTTTTAAGATCCCAGCGCAATATCCGTGACATCGAAGCATTTGATTCGGTCCGTTTCAACACTTTCGGGTTAAAAGAAAAGGCGGATAAAGTAAACATGCTTTTGGAATTGGAAGAAAAAAAACCTTACTATATTCAGTCCGGCGTAGGATATGATACCGAACGAAGATTTTACGCAAACATTCTGGCCGGTGACCAAAACCTTTTTGGATTAAACAAGAATATTTATGCGGGTGGTGAAATCAGCCAGATAGGGTACCGAGGAGATTTGGGCATCTCTGAACCCAGATTTTTTGGAACTCGAATCAAGTCGTCAATAAACATGTTTACTGAAACCAGGGAAGAGTTTAATACAAATTTCGGCACCAGAGAAAGGGGCGTTTCACTATCATTTAACCGGAAGTTATTTCAGAAGTTTAACGCAGATCTCTCTTTTGTTTATTCATATAAGAAGAACTACCAGCGTGATTTGGAACCCACTTCTGTAAATGAAGAAATTAACTTTGGGTCCAGAGAGATTCTGACGATAAGTCCTTCCCTTATATATAACAACATAGATTCCTATATACGGCCCAGAAAAGGGCTTTTTTCTTCTTTGCTTTTAGATGTTTCTAAAGGAATCAACAACTCTCTGGATGATTTTTTTAGATATCGTTTTGAGGTTCGAAAATATTATACCCCCATAGAAAACTTAAGTTTTGCTCTGCGAGGTCGGGTCGGGGATATTACCCCCTTTGAGGACGCCAGTACCATACCGCAAGACCAGCTTTTTTTCTTGGGCGGCACATCCACCGTGCGGGGTTTTGATGAAAACCTGCTTCGATTTGACTCGGCCGGTAAGGCTATAGGAGGGTTGACTTCGATTTTAGGTAATATAGAGACCCGGATTGACTTAGGATCTGATCTCGAGCTTTCTTTTTTTTACGACATCGGTAGCGTTAGAAATGCTCTTGTCGACCAAGGTACGGATGGATTTCGTTCTTCAGTCGGAACAGGACTGCACTATATTACGCCCATCGGCCCCATCGGGGTCTATTACGGTCACAAGCTGAACAGAAAGCCCGGTGAAAGCGAGGGCCGTTTTCATTTCACAATAGGGTTTAGATTTTAAACAGAAAGGATTAGATGATGATAACATATCCCATTCCAATGGTCCCCGGACCGGTTAAATTACCGCAAACGGTACTGGATGTTTATCAGACCAATTTTGGGTCGGCGGATCTGGAAGCCGAATTTATGGAATTATATAACACGACTGAATCCAATCTGAAAATGATTCTCGGCACCAGAAACCGCGTTGTCATTCAATCCGGGGAAGGTATGCTGGCATTGTGGAGTGCCTTGAAAAGCTGTCTTCTTCCTAAAGACCGCGTATTGGCCATCGCTACCGGTGTTTTTGGCGATGGAATCGGAGACATGGCACTCTCCATTGGTGCCGACGTCAATAAAATACGCTTGCCGTATAATGAAACCATTTCGGATATGTCCGAAATCGAGGCAGCCATTGTTCGATTCAAGCCGAAAATGATTACCGTGGTTCACTGCGAAACACCATCGGGCACCTTAAATCCCATCGCCGAATTGGGGCGACTGAAACAACGCCATAAGGTTCCTCTCCTGTATGTGGATGCCGTGGCCAGTGTCGGGGGTGCGATGGTTTTAAGTGATGAGTGGAACATCGACCTATGCCTGGGCGGATCCCAGAAATGTTTGTCTTCTCTGCCGGACATGGCCTTTTTATCGGTGAGTGAATCCGCATGGAACATCATTCACACCGTCAATTATGCGGGATATGATGCCTTGGAACCGTTTTATAAGGCACCGGCAGCACATTTTTTTCCTTATACGCTTAACTGGCAAGGCGTTGCGGGCCTCAACGCCGGAGCCGAGTTGATTCTAAATGAAGGACTGACCAACAGCTTTGCCAGGCATGAAAAGGTTGCAGAATTTTGTCGCAACAAAATAGTAAAGATGGGATTGTCGCTTTTTCCGGCTTTGGATGCTGTACCGTCTCCGACGGTTACGGCCGTCAACGTCCCTGACGAAGTTGATTGGCCGGAATTTAACTTGCAACTGCGACAGCACGGGCTCGTGGTGGGCGGGAGTTATGGACCCATGGCCGGAAAGGTCTTTAGGCTGGGGCATATGGGTACCCAGGCGGATATGGAGCTTGTTAAAGAGGCACTGAATGTTATTGAACGTGTTGTGGAAAAAATTTGACGCAATGATAACCACTTGCTTTTGAATACGGTTCGTTATAAACTTTAGCCAAAATAAATGAGGGGTCGGGGTGTTTTTATAAATGACCGCTGCATGGATAATCTTTTTTTAAACCGCATGAACTCGTGGCAAGGGATCGTAAAAAAAGAACAGGAAGCTATCTTTGAAAAATCGATAGGTTCTCAGAACCATCTTAAAATCTCTTTTAAAGATACGATTTCAGCTATGCACCTGTTCTTTCCAACGATCCCTAAGCCACTCAAACAGCATCCGATTTAAAAAAAGATTATCCATTCCGCTAAATCCATGAATTTGGAAGAAAAACACTCCGAGGGCTCAAATAAATTTGAAATAGATATTCAAAAAGACGTCAAAACAACTTTTCATCAGGAGGTGTCATATGTTTGGAGACCGTCGTTTTGCCAGGTATGTTTGTTATTTTGTTACGATGACCATGTTGCTGATGAGTCTGCCGGTGCAGACGCTTCAGGCGGCCATGGTCAAAACGGAAACGGTGCTGACACTGTCGACGGCAAAAAACGTACGTGAAAACCTCAACCAGTTTTTAAAAAGAGAAGATGTCAAGGCCATAATGATGGCTCAGGGGATCAGCCCTGTAGAAGCAACAGCCCGCGTCGACAGTCTCTCCGATGCAGAAATCATGCAGATTGCCGATAAAATGGATCAGCTTCCTGCCGGCGGCAGCACATTCGGGGTTATTATCGGGGCTGCGGTGATTATCTTCATTGTCCTTTTGATCACGGACATTTTGGGCTATACTGACATTTTTACGTTTGTGAAACATCCCTCCAGCAGATAGTATGGCGGATTGCCAAAAATATTTGCAATTTTACTGCATTGTACTGCTTTCTTGCGCCGGGATTCTGCTTTCGAGCTGTACCGGCCTTAATAAATCTGTCATGTTGGAAAAAGCAGGCAATGTGCCCCCTCGAGTTGAGATTGAAACGATTCCGTTTTATTCCCAAAAAGCGTATCAGTGCGGTCCTGCAGCCCTTGCAATGGCGCTCAACTGGAGCGGCTTGCCGATCTCTCCCGAAGATCTGACCACCGAGGTCTTTACGCCTGAACGCAAAGGGAGTCTTCAATCGGCAATGGTCAGCGCAGTCCGCCGGAATGGGAGAATCGCATATGTGTTAACGGGATTGAGTGATCTGTTCGTCGAATTGGCTGCCGGGCATCCGGTGATCATTTTGCAAAATCTCGGTCTGTCCTGGTATCCTGTCTGGCATTATGCGGTGGCGGTCGGCTACGATTTGCCTGAAAAATATGTTATTCTTCGCTCGGGAAATATTCGCCGAAAACACATGTCTTTTCGGGTTTTTGAAAAAACCTGGGCTCGAGGCAAATATTGGGGGCTTTTAATTCTACAGTCAAACCAACTGCCTGCCACGGTAAAAGAAGATCTATTCCTTAAAGCGTTGTTGGGGCTTGAAGAAGCCCGTCAGTTTCAGGCTGCCATCGATGGCTACCATACAGCGTTGACGCAATGGCCGAAAAATTTGACTGCGCTCATCGGTATTGGTAATTGCTATTATGCCCTTAAAGAACTTGAAAATGCCGAAATGGCTTTCAGAAAAGCCACCCGTTACCATCCGACATCGGGTCCGGCGTTTAACAATCTTGCACAGATTTTCTTTGAACAGGGGCGAAAACCGGAAGCGTTGGCGGCTGCGAAAAAGGCGGTTTCTTTGGGTGGTCCCATGCGTTCCGTATATCAAAAAACTCTTGACGAGATCAAAGGACTCAATGGAAAATAACTCAAATTTCGAATCTATTAATTCTGCTCTCCCTTCTCTCTGAGCTGTAGGCTCTGCGAGCCGGAGGCCGAACCTTTATTTGAAGATACTCGGGTAGTCTCATTAAATTAATGAGAAACTATTGATTTTAACGTATTGATTCGATATAAAAAAGCCTCCACCGAAATGGAAGAAGCCTGTTTAATGGGATTCAGTGGAGGCTTTGAGTAAGGAAAACTGGCGACAGCACTCCTTCAACTCTAAAAAATAAATATCAATAAACCCCATGTTGGTCAATCGAAAACGCTCAATTGAAGGATCGATGGTTTTTTGTTATTTAAATATGGAGTTACTTAAAGGTTTCGTATCTTTTCAAAATGTAAGGATAAAAGAATATGATGTTTAAAATAAAATGGATCGGACTAGTTTTGTGTTTTTTCTTCATTCAACCGATACTCTTTCCCGTTTCTTCAAAAGCCCAGGAGCCGGTTGAATTTTTTACCCTCAAACAAACCATTGAAAGTGCCATAAAAGCAAATCTCGGCCTAAAATCATCGAAAGAAGAAACAGCAGCAGCCCTGGCGGTGAAAAAAGCCAGGCGGACGCAATTTTTCCCTACACTCAGCACATCTTATGGATACAATCGGTATGATGCCGAAACAGTCACAAGCGGTTTTACAGCGGTTCCGAAAGAAGAATACAGTTTTGTAACTTCATTCAGTCAACCGATATTTACCGGTTTTTCTTTGCTGAGACAGTACGATATTGCCAAACTCGGCCTTGATAAAGCCAAAGTTAATGAACAGCTGACCCGACAGAATATTATTCTGGACGCAAAAAATGCTTACTTTCAGCTGTTGCAGACACAAAAGCTGTATGACATCGCGCAAAAAACTGTCGTACAGATCAGGGCTCAAAAAGAAGTGGCCGACAATTTTTACCAGGTCGGTATGACGCCGTTGAATGATCTGCTCCAGGCACAGGTTGAACTGGCCAATGCCAAACAGGAGCTCATCATTGCAAGAAACAACATGGACAATGCCGAGTCGAATTTTAATACACTGCTTCGCAGACCCATAAATACGCCGGTGGTTCTGAAAGACATTCTTGATTATTCTCCTTTTGAAGAAAACCTTGAGTATTGTCTTGCCGAAGCTGCGAAAAATCGGTTTGAAATAAAAATTGCCGATACGGAAGTTGAAATTGCACAAAAGGAATTGGAACTTACCAAAAAAGACTATTATCCATCAATTGATCTGCAAGGGAATTATTTTAAATACGGAACACAATGGGATGTAGACGGGGGCGAAGGCATATATGATCCCAGTGGGTGGAATATAAAAGCCGTGGCAAAATGGAATTTCTGGGAATGGGGTCGAACTGCCTATGGGGTTAAAGAAAAACATTCCCGACTTTCTCAGGCACAGCTTAAGAAAAAGGAGATTCTTGATAATATCCAACTGGATGTAAAGAATGCATATCTGAGAACTCAGGAAGCGGAAAGGGCGATCAAAACGGTGGAAACGGCCATCGAGCAGGCAAAAGAAAATTTCAGGATCAACCAGGAACGTTATAAAGAACAAATCTCCACGCAAACCGATGTGCTCATTGCCCAAACACTTCTTTCTAAAACCATGACAAATTATTACAATGCATTGTACGCATTTAAAATTTCTAAGGCAACGCTGTATCGAGCGATCGGTCAGGAAGTTATTGAATGATTGAGGCACAGGGTAAAAGCTTTATAATTCGGTTGTTTCACGTCCACAAGAATTACGGGGCCGCTAAAGCGCTTATCGATATCACACTTGATGTCCCAAAAAATGAACTCCTCTTTATCAGCGGACCCAGCGGAGCAGGCAAAACCTCATTGCTGAAGCTTTTGTATTTTGGAGAAGCTGCATCAGAGGGACAGGTGTTGATCGATGGCATGAACCTTTCAAGAATATCCCATCATCGGGTACCGATTCTTCGACGAAAGTTCGGCGTCATATTTCAGGACTACAAGCTGATTTCCACAAAGACCGTATTTGATAATATTGCCATTGTGCTTGAAGCAATGGGAAAAAAACGACGATTTGTTGAAAAAAAAGTCAGGAGTGTACTCAGAACTGTCGGAATGGAAAACAGCATCCAATCATTGCCCCCGACACTGTCCGGTGGGGAACAGCAAAGAATTGCCGTTGCCAGAGCTATCGTCGGAGACCCAAAGATTATACTTGCAGATGAGCCCACCGGCAACCTGGACGAGGATTCTGCCGATATTATCCTTAACCTGCTTAAGAGATATCATATTCGAGGCGCTACGATTATTATTGCAACCCACGATAAAGAACTGATCCGCAAAACCGGGGGCCGGGTCATTCATCTGAAGCAGGGTCGAATGCAAACAACATCCATCCATTAAAGAACGTGTTCTGATGATCATTTATTATAAGCGGGCCATAAAGGATATTCTTGACCACCGATTTTTAAGCGCTGTGACCATAGCTACCATTGCGATCGCCATACTTATTGCCAGTGCTTTTGCTCTTTTTTTTATAAATGCAAATGCTATTGTGAATTCCTGGAAACAGGGAATCCGGATAATGGTCTATCTTAAGCCCCATTCCTCTGAAATAAACGTTGCTGATATCAAAAGCAAGATTGAAGGCATGAAAGGTGTAAAGAGTGTTCGGTTTATTGCAAAAAAAGAGGCGTTGGAACGGTTAAAAGATCAGATGAAACGGCAGTCCTCATTGCTGGACGACTTGCAGGAAAATCCCTTGCCGGATGCCTTTGAAGTCCGCCTTACAGACAATTTCCAAAACCAGGATAAAGTCGAAGCGCTTGCTGCTCGCCTGGAATCGCTTTCACAGGTGGATGACGTCGAGTATGGACAAGTTTGGCTGGGACGATTTACAAACATTCTCAATTTGTTCAGGTTAACAGGATATGCAATGGGGGCGCTTTTTTTTGTGGCAACTGTTTTAATTGTCGCCAACACCATTCGCCTGGTGCTTTATTCAAGGCGCGAAGAGGTTGAAATCATGCGGCTGGTCGGTGCAACCGACGGATTCATCAGAGCGCCTTTTTATATGGAAGGTCTTATCCAGGGAGCTTTGGGCGGGATCATCGGACTCGGAGCATTATTTGTTCTTTTTATATTTATTTCATCGAATGTCGATAAAGGTTTAACTTCAGGTCTGTTTGCAATCAGATTTCTTTCTTGGAAGGCGTTTTTGGGGATATTAATTTGCAGCATGTTTGTAGGGTGGATAGGGTGCTTTCTTTCTCTAAAACAGTTCTTAAAACAATAACATATGCTGCAGTCGGTGTCATTATCATACTGCAATTTCTCGATGTTTGTGTGGCTCAATCCGATGAGATCGGAATTGTGACCGCCAACAACCTGAATGTTCGGTCCCAACCGGGCATTGAAAGTCCCTCTTTGGGATTGATTTCAAAAGGAACAAAAGTCAGAATCCTCGATCGCCATAATAAATGGCTTAAAATTTTACATAAAGACCAGGTCGGTTATATTCGAAATTTAAATCGATATGTAAATATTATATCTGAGGACAATACAAAGAAAACCGAAAAAACTGAAAATACCAATAGCGACATTAAAGACTCCGGGAAAGAGGCGAGAAGTATCAGTCGTGAGATAGAAAAGGGCACGGCCGAACTTTTGAGGTTTACCAGAAAGGAGACTTCAATCGTCAACAGCTTGAACGATATTGATCTGACACTTGACAAAGCCAGAAAAAATGCTTTGTCTCTCAAAAAAGAGCTTGCTGACTTTGAGAAAGAAATAAAGAAGGCGACAAATACGTCCGAAGAACTTCAAGAAAGGATTAAAACCAGCGAAGAATATGCATCAAAACGTCTGGTCGCTATTTATAAGCTGAACTGGCTGGGGAAAATATATGTTTTGGCCTCGGCTCAATCCATGTATGAACTTTTTTTTCGCAAAAAAATTTTGGAACAGGTGCTGGCATATGATGAAAATATTTGGGGAAATCTCATAGATAATAAAGAAAAGCTTGAGCAGCTATTGGCTGAGTTGAAGGCAAAAAAAAAGGCGCGGCTTGCCGTTGAGACAGATTTAGAAAAAGAAATTGAAATGATGTCTCGTGAGAGACAAAAGCGGTCACAACTACTTGATGATATACGCAAAAAAAGGTCTTTAAAATTGGCGGCTCTTGAATCCTTGAAGCAGGCAGCGGAAAATTTAGATCATACCGTAATATCTTTGAAATCCGAAGCGGATCTGACGGAACCTAAAGAAAATATATCAATAAAAAGCTTTTCCTCCTTAAAAGGATTGCTTAATATGCCGGTTAAAGGTAAAATAGTATCCTTTTTCGGACCACACCGAAACAAAAAGTTCAATGTGATCAATTTCCAAAGTGGTATAGAGATAAAAGCCGATAGAGGTGAACCCATACGTGCCGTCTATAATGGACGAATTCTTTATGCCAGATGGTTTAAGGGATACGGAAATATGATCATTATTGATCATGGGAATAATTATTACACCATTTATGCCCATGCTCAGGAAATTTTTGCTTCCCAAGGAGATACTGTTGAAATGGGCGAAGTTGTGGCAACCGTCGGAGACTCGGGGTCAATGATCGGTCCAAGCTTGCATTTTGAAGTACGTCATCATGGAAAGCCTGTAGACCCGTTGAAATGGATTAATAAAGGTTAGTCCGGACTTATCAATGGGCCGAGTGGAGGGCATTATAAGAAGTCCGGATTAAAAGGAGAAACTCCATGGATTTGAAGAAAAAACAACATGTTAAGCTGTGGTTGGCGCTGCTGATCGCTGTGGTTTTCTGCATCATTGGATCCGGTTTTTACCGAAATCTTTCGGCCAATGGAGCAGAAACAT
>Ga0307423_1001131_pt1 | contig 16550 bp, 12 predicted proteins | sample SalMarWE160310MG_FD_202154 | JGI IMG/M metagenome (GOLD analysis project Ga0307423, IMG submission 202154) | Salt marsh sediment microbial communities from the Plum Island Ecosystem LTER, Massachusetts, United States - WE1603-10 | ecosystem: Environmental > Aquatic > Marine > Intertidal zone >...
TGGTGGAGCAGGTCTCGGGCGAGACCGTGGCGGTTTACGCCGAGCGCCCCATCTCCTGCTATGGGCTCAAGGCCGAAGAAGGTCTGGAGCTTTGGCAGGTGCGCTCCCCGGCTCAAGCCTGGGCCGCATCGGCCCATGGCCTGGCCGATCGCGAACCAGCGCCCAGGCTGGGATTCATGACGGCTTATTGGCAGGGCGACTTCTGCTGCCTCAGCGTCTGCCTGCCGCCTGACCAGGCCGCGCATTTTGCCGAATCGCCGGCGCTCATCGGCGCCGCCCCCCGGCCGGCCAGCCTGATCAACCTGCAGGGCCCCCATTTCGGAGACCGCCCCGGCATCGCCGCCGAGGCGCTCCAGGGCCTTTCTGAAGCAGGGGTGGAGCCCTTGGCCGTCAGCGGGGTGGTGCATTCCTTGTTCATCGCCGTGGAACCGGCCTCGGCGCCAGCCGCCCTGGCGGGTCTGGCCGCCCGGTTCAGCGGCCCCAAGAGGTAGGCATGTTTTCCCAAGAAGCAACGCACAACAACCCCTACGCCATGCTGTTCAATCAACTGCCGTTTCCCTCTGCGGTGCTCCGGCCCGATATGGTGGTGGAGGTGGTAAACCGGGCTTTTCTGGTGCGCTACGGCTTCACCCAGGATCAAGTGCTGGGCAGTCATTGCTATAAGGTATTCTACGACCGCCAAGAGGTCTGCCCCCGGGAGCGTTGCCACTTCCAGGACGCCCTGGCCGGCCAGCGCAACTGCTTCAACCTGCACCACTATCACAACGCCAAGGGCGAGGAGGTTTTCGAGGAAATCCACTTGGTGGCGCTGCGCGATGCCGACGGCCAGGTGCAAAACATCCTGGAAATCGTCCGCGACATCAGCGAAGCCAAGCGGCTGGAAGCCAGCCTCAAGGAATCCAACGAATTCCTGAACCGCCTTTTGAACTCCATGGTGGGCGTGGTGGTGGCCGCGGACATGGACGGCAAGATCCTCTTCGTGAACCAAAGCGCCAAGAGGGTGCTGGGCTTCGAGCCCGAGGAACTGGTGGGGCAATCCTTGATGGCCTTGGCGCCGGCCAATGACCTACGCAACGCGCGGCGCTTGCTCAACAAGAACCAGGGCCAGGTGCAGGGCATCCGGACTAATGTCCAAACCAAAAGCGGCGAAGAGGTGCCGGTGCGGCTGAACTCCTCCTACGTGTACCGCGACGGCAAACCGGTGGCTTCGGTGGGCATCTTCACCGATCTCAGGGAAAAGCTGAAGATGGAAGACCATCTGGTGCAGGCCCGCATGCAGGTGGTGCATTCGGAGAAGCTGGCCCGCCTGGGGCGCATGGCCGCGGGCATCGCCCACGAGCTCAACAACCCGCTTACCGGCATCACGGTGTACGCGGAGCTCTTGAAGGATTCCCTGCCCGTGGATCATCCCGCCCAAAACGATTTGAATTTCATCATCGAGGACACCGAGCGCTGCCGGGACATCGTGCGGGGCCTTTTGGAATACAGCCGCCAGGGCGAACTCCGGGTGGAGGAGGCCGATCTCTCGGAAGTGGTGGAGGAAGCCTTCAACCTCATCCGGGACAACTCGGTTTTTTTGCATGTAGAGGTGGTGCGCAACTACTCGGAGGAGCCCCTGCCCATCCAAGGCGATGCCAAGCTCTTGCGCCAGGTGTTCATCAACCTTCTCATGAACGCGGTGGACGCCATGGAAGGCAGAGGCGTTCTTACCGTGACCACCTATCTGGACCCTGAAGGCTATCGCTGCGTTGAAGTCAGCGACACCGGCGGCGGTATCGACCAGGAACACGTAAGAAGAGTGTTCGATCCCTTCTTCACCACCAAGGCGGTGGGCAAGGGAACCGGCCTGGGGCTTTCGGTGGCCTATGGCGTGGCCACCCGCCACGGCGGCACCATATCGGTGAAAAGCACCGACCCCCAGGGCACCACCTTCCTGGTGCGCCTGCCGGTTCAGGCCCCGCAAGAGCTTTTGGCCTTTGCGCGCGCCTACAAACCTCAACCGCAAGGATAACAGCAGATGCCTGACACTCCCTATCGCATCCTGGTGGTGGACGACGAAGAACGACTGCGCCAAGTGTGTCGCCGCGTGCTGGAACCTTTGGGGCATCTGGTCAGCGAGGCCAACAATGGCCACCAGGGCCTGGAGGCGATCGAGCGGGACAATCCCGATCTGGTGCTGGTCGATCTGATGATGCCGGTCATGGACGGCATGGAATTCTTGGGCGCGGCCCGGGAGCGTCATCCCGACCTGAGCTTCGTGGTGATCACCGGCTACGCCACCTTGGAAAAGGCGGTGGAGGCCATGAAAGAGGGGGCCGACGACTTCCTGGCCAAGCCCTTCAAGCCCCAGGAACTGCGCCTGGTGGTGGACCGAGTGCTGAAAAAGGTGCGCACCATCCAAGACATGGCCATCGAGAAAAGCCGCACCCGGGTGCTGGTCAACTCCATGACCAACGGAGTCCTGGTGGTGGACGCGGACGGCCAGGTGGCGCTCATGAACCCCAGCCTGGCCCGGCTTACCGGCTGGGAGAATTCCGACCCCAGCGGCCTGCACGTCTCCCAAGCCATCCCCTGCCCCGAGGTGGCCGGGGCCTTGGAGTCCATCATCTCCTCGCAATTGGATGATATCCAGCCCACCGACTGCCAAATAATCTTGGGCAGCGATGAAGACCCCGTGCATCTGCAAGTGCATTGCGCGCCCTTTGTGGACGGCCGGGGCCACATGGTGGGGGCTTTGGCGGTGTTCGACGACATTACCGCCTTGAAGCGCCTGGACCAGCTCAAAAGCGAGGTGGTATCCATGGTGGCCCACGAGATCGCCAGCCCCCTCAGCTCGGTGCTCAGCCAGCTGCAGACCATCCTGAAAGGGGTGGCCGGCGATTTGACCGACAAGCAGCGCCACCTCATCGGGCGCGGGGCGGCCCGGGTGGAAGGCATCATCAACCTGTCCAAGGACCTTTTGGATCTGGCCAAGATCGAGGCCGGCACCCTGGGCGAGATGGAGTTGGTGGACCTGGCGCCCTTGCTCCGGGAGGCGGTGGACATAAACGCCGCCAAGGCCGAAGAGAAGGGCCAAGGCCTGGAGCTCCGCCTGGATGAGAACCTGCCGCCGGTTTTCGGTGTGGGACGGGCCTTATGGGAAGTATTCATGAACCTCATCAGCAACGCCGTGAAATACACGCCCGACCACGGCAGCATCACCGTGAGCGCCCATTCCCTGGTGGGCGGAGTAGAGGTTTCGGTGGCCGACACCGGCTTCGGCCTTTCGCCTGCCGATCAGGAACGCGTGTTCCAGCGCTTCTACCGGGTCAAGGACGCGCAAACCCGCCAAATCGTGGGCACCGGCCTGGGCCTGCCCATCGTCAAAAAAGTGGTGGAGGACCACGGCGGCAGCGTGGCGCTGGTGAGCCAGCCCGGCCAGGGCAGCACCTTCAAGGTGATCCTGCCGCTGGGCTCCGCGGGGGAAACTGATCAATAGACGGGGTATTGCTGGCTAGGGCCGGGGCACCGCTGAGCCGGGCGGGGACTAAAGCCGGTTAGGGCCGGCGACGCCGGGGTCAGCGGTCGCCGTAGATGCGCTTCCAGGGCTGCTTGGCTTTGGCGAAATAGTCCCTGAGAGCGGCCCGCAAAGAGGTGACGGCCAGCACCGCGCAATGCTTATGATCCCGGGGCAAACCGCCCAAAGATTTATCGATGACATCGGCATCCACCTGGGCGGCGTCTTCGATGCTGCTCCCTTTTATCAAGGTGGTCAGCGCCGAACCGCAGGCTATGGTGTGAACGCAGCCTTCGGGCATGAAACGCACGTCGCTGATCTTGCCGTTTTTGACCCTAAGGTAAATCTCCAGCAAATCGCCGCAGGAGCCCTTGGAGTGGCCTTGGCCGTCGGGGTCCGGCAGGAAGCCCACGTTGGCCGGGGTCAGCGCATGGGTAAGAAATTCCTCGGTCATGCCCAAACTGGCCGCCGCTTCGGCCCGCACCTTGGGGTCCTTTATCTTCTCGGCCGCTTGGGCCAGCTCATCCTTGTCGTGCAAATGGTCGTGCCGCAACTTGCCGCTGCTCCAGCTGGGGTTAGGCATATTTACCGGGGCGCTGTTTATCGCTTGTGCCAGCTAATATATAACCCAGGCGCGTCCGGGGCAACCCGCTTTCCGCCGCCAGCGCCCGGGGCGCTCGCGGCGCCGCAGGGCCGGGAGACGCCGCGACCGGCATAAGCCTGGTCAATCTGGATAACATGTCGCCATTTGACGCGTCATTATGCATAAATACTATGCACACGCCTTGGGCCGGCCTGTCCTCCCAATACTTTTCACGTGGCAACAGCCTGATTTTAAACGCTTTTATTATCATAGCCCGTTCGGGCGATGCTGGCATGATAAATGCTGGGTAAACATTACCAACCAGGGTGGCTTTTTTTTGCTTTGTCCAGAGGGGTTGATTATGCCTTTGGCATTAAACCGGCACAAAATATGCGGCGGGCTATTGACTTTCGAACGTTCGTTCGATACATACGTTCAATATTATTATATTGGAGGCCGTATGCCCATGGAGCCGGCACAAATAGACCCTACCAGGGAGCGCCTTTTGGATGAAGCCGAAAAGCTCTTTGCCCTGAAAGGTTTTGACGCGGTGAGCGTGCGCGAGATCACCTCCAGGGCCGAATCCCATCTTTCGGCGGTCAATTATCACTTCGGCACCAAGAAAAACCTCTACCTTTCGGTTTTCGAGGAACGCTGGATCCCCCGGGCCCGCAGGGTGGCGACCAAGCTGGATGTGCTGGAAAAAAACAACGTCACCAGCGTGGAGGTGATGGTGCACACCTTGGCCGAGGCCTTCATGAGGGGTTTTGGCGATGACCGGGAACGCCTTATGCACCAACAGTTGATCCAGCGGGAGATGTCGCATCCCACCGAAGCCCTGGAGATGATCGCCGAACAGGTGACCAAGCCCGTTTTTCTGCGCCTGAAAAACATGATCGTCAGCCACCAGCCCTCCCAGAACAACGGCGAGGATATGTTCCTTTGCCTCTTCAGCGTGTTTGCCCAAATCTTTTTCTTCAATTTCGGGCGCAACATGGTGAGCCTGCTCACCGGGCGGGAATATGACCCGGCTTTCCGCGACCAGGTGGTGGACCATATAACCAATTTTTCGCTTTATGGCCTGAACGGCCGCCTCACGGAGTCTTGAGTCATGCTTAGTCCGAGGCTAGCATTTGGACCGATCCTTGCCGCGCTTATCTTCAGCGCCGGCTGCTTGAAGGTGGGACCGGATTACGCCCGTCCTAAATTGGACCAGCCCGCGCCGGCAGGCTATCAGCACGCCGGCGCCCTAAGCGGCAAGTACCAAGGCCGGGACCAGTGGTGGAAAGAGTTCGGCGATGAGCGCTTGAGCGCGCTGGTTGAGGAGGCGCTCCGTCGCAACCTGGACATCAAAAAGGCCGCGGCCAGGGTGTTGGAATACCGGGCGCAGTTTGTGGAAGCCAAGGCCCCCCAATACCCCACTCTGGGACTGGAAGGCAAGGGCAGCAAATCCCAAAGCGCCATTTCCAATCCCGACCTGCCGGCTATCTTGCAGCAGAGCCGGCGCACCGAGCAATACAACCTGGCGGCGGCCGCTTCCTATGAAATCGACCTTTGGGGACGGCTGGCCCGCCTGGAGGAGGCAGCCAGGGGGGATCTGCTCAGCGTGGAGGAAAACCGGCGCACCGTGATTCACACCATCGTGGCGGGGGTGGTGAGCTCCTATCTGGCCATGGAGGCGCTGGAGAGACGCCTAAGCGTGCTGGACAAGAGCCTGGAGGCCTACCTCAACAGCCTGGAGTCGGTGGAGATACGCTACCGCCGCGGCCTGGTCAGCATCCTGGACTACCAGCAGGCCCGCCGAGCCCTGGCCCAGGCCAAGGCCGACCTGCCCCAGCTTAGGCTGGATCTGGGCAAGGAGCAGCAGAAACTCATGGTGCTCCTGGGCCGCTACCCCCAAACCACCCCGGCCCGCGCACTTAGCGAAGACTATTTCCCCAACTTGAGCCCCGTGCCGGCCGGGCTGCCTTCGGAGCTGCTGCTCCAGCGGCCGGATCTGCAAGCGGCCGAAGCCAAGCTCGTGGCCTTAAGCGCCCGCATCGGGGTGGCCAAGGCGGCCCGCTTCCCCGCCATCAAGCTAACCGGCTCCTTGGGCTATTCCACCACGGCGCTTGACAACCTTTTCTCGCCGGCCTCCGAGCTTTGGAACCTGGCCGGCGGCATCACCGCGCCCATCTTCAGGGGCGGCGAACTCCAGGCCCGCCAGAGGGCGGCTGAAGCCCGTTACGACCAGGGCGTGGCCGACTATGCCAAGGCGGTGCTGGAGGCCTTCCAGGAAGTGGAAGGCTCGCTTTTGGCGCGCAAGGAGCTGATGCAGCGCCGGGACCTGGTGCGGGAGGCCCTGGTGGAGGCCCGCGCCACCCAGGACACCGCCGAGAGCCGCTACCAGCGGGGGCTCACCGATTACCTGAGAGTGTTGGAAGCCATGCAGACCCGTTACAAATTGGAAGAAACCCTGGTGCTGGTGGAACTTGCGATTCTAACCAACCGGGTCACCTTGCACCGCGCCTTGGGAGGCGGCTGGGACCAGGCGCTGGCCATGTCCAAGGAGAGTTGATAATGGATAAAAAGCCCCGTTTCTTGATGCATTTGGGCGTGGCCGCGGGCCTGGTGGTCCTGGGCCTGGTGGGTTTTATGGTCCTCACCATGAGCAAATCGCCCATGGCCCAGCGCAGGCCGCAGCCGGTATTGCCGCTGGTGCGCGCCGTCACCGTGGAATTGGCCACGCGCAATGTGCTGATCGAGGGTGAAGGGGCGGTCAGCCCTTTGCACCGCAGCACCATCGCCTCCGAGGTGAAGGGCCGGGTGGTCTACACCTCGCCCAATCTGGTTGACGGCGGCAGTGTGAACAAAGGCGAGATTCTGGTCAAGGTGGACAAGGTTGACTACGAACTGGCCGTTACCTTGGCCGACGCCAAGGTGAAAGAGGCCGCCACCTCCCTGAAAAAGGTTCAAGAGGACGCCGAGGCCGCCCTGGAGGAATGGAAACGCTACCAGGGAGCCAAGGGCAAAGAAGCGCCGCCGTCCTTAGTGGCCCGCGAACCGCAGCTGGAAGAAGCCAGGGCCAAGCTGGCCGCGGCTCGGGCCCAATTGGAGCAGGCCGAATTGGATCTCAGCCGCACGGAAATCAAGGCGCCCTACCAAGGCCGCATCAGCGGTAAGTATGTCGACCTGGGACAATATTTGAGAACCGGCGACAAAGTGGTCGATCTTTACGGCACCCAAGCCGCCGAGGTGGTGGTGCACCTGGAAGACGCCGCCCTGGCCTGGCTCAGCGTGCCGGGATTCACCCAAAAGGGCGGCCAAGGATCAAAAGCCGAGGTGTATGTGGTGTTCTCGGGTGGTCGCATCTCCTGGCCGGGCCGGGTGGTGCGCGCCTTGGGCGAGTTGGACACCCGCACCCGCATGGTGCCGGTGGTGGTGAGGGTGGATAAGCCCTTTGCCACCCAGCCTCCCCTGTCGCCCGGCATGTTCGTGAAGGTGGACATCGAGGGCAAGGCCCTGGACAGCTCCGCCCTGCTGCCCCGGGCCGCCCTGCGCCAGGGCAGCCTGGTGTGGGTGGTGGATTCAAACGGAGCCCTGAAGTTCCGCAAGGTGGAGGTGGCCCGCACCTACGGCGAGCAGACCCTGATCAAATCCGGCCTGGCCCGGGGAGAAAAGGTGGTAACTTCTCCGCTGCAGGCGGTGAGCGACGGTATGGCCGTGCGCCTCACCCAGCCGCAGAACAAAGCCCAGCAAAAGCCCGCGGCGCCGGCCAACAGCGCCACCACCGATAAAGAGGAGGCGGGCTCATGAAAGGGCCCATGGCATGGTTTGCCAATAACCACGTCGCCGCCAACCTGCTCATGCTCTTCTGCCTGGTGGGCGGCATAGTCACCGCTTACAGCATGAAGGTGGAGGTGTTCCCGGAGACCTCCCTGGACAAGATCACGGTGCAGGTGGAATACAAGGGCGCTTCGCCGGCCGAGGTGGAGGAGGCCATCATCAGGCGCATCGAGGAACGCGTGGCCGGGCTGGCCGGCGTGCGCCGCATCGACTCGGTGGCCCGCGAGAGCTGGGGCATCGTGAGCATCGAGGTGGTTTCGGGCTGGGACCTGCAAAAGCTCCTGGACGACGTCAAGGCCGAGGTGGATCGCATAACCACCTTCCCGGCCGAGGCGGAAAAGCCCATCGTGCGCGAGGAGGTGCGCCGCACCCAGGTGCTCTGGGTGGCGCTTTTTGGCGACGCGCCGGAAAGCACCCTCAAGTACTTGGCTGAGAAAATGCGCGACGACCTGACCGCGCTGCCGGGCATAACCCAGGCCGACCTCTTTGGCGTACGCACCGGCGAGATCCATATCGAGGTCTCGGAAGACACCCTAAGAAGGCATGGCCTGACTCTGGAGCAGGTGGCCGCCGCCGTGCGCAGCGCCAGCCTGGACCTGCCCGCGGGCAGCGTCAAGACCGCCGGCGGCGAGATCTTGGTGCGGGCCAAGGGCCGCCGCTATCACGCCAAGGAATACGGCGACATCGCGCTACTCACCCGCCCCGACGGCAGCAAGCTCACCTTGAGCCAAATCGCCAAAATCAGCGACGGGTTCGAGGACACCGACCTCTTCGCCCGCTTCCAGGGCCAAAACGCCGCCTTGATCCAGGTCTACCGGGTGGCCGACCAGAACGCCCTGGAGGTGGCCGCCACGGTCAAGCGCTTTGTGGAGACCGTCAAGCCCCAGATGCCCAAGGGCATCGATATAGACTTTTTCGCCGACCGCTCAGTGATCCTAAAAAGCCGCCTGGACCTGCTCATACGCAACATGGCCTTTGGCTTGTGTCTGGTGGTGCTGGTGCTGGGCCTTTTCCTGGAGCTAAGGCTGGCCTTTTGGGTCACCTTGGGCATACCCGTCTCGTTTGCCTTCGCTTTATGGTGCCTTCCCACCCTGGACATCAGCATCAACATGATCTCGCTTTTCGCCTTCATCCTGGTGCTGGGCATCGTGGTGGACGACGCCATCGTAGTGGGCGAAAACGTTTATAAAAAGCGGGAAGACGGCATGCCTTCCCTAAAGGCGGCGGTGGAGGGCGCCATAGAGGTGGGCGGGCCGGTGATTTTTTCGGTGCTGACCACGGTGGTGGCCTTCGTGCCCTTGCTCTTGGGCACCGGCTCCATGGGCAAGGTCATGCGCAACATCCCGGTGGTGGTGTCGGTGGTGCTGATAGGCTCGCTCTTGGAGTCGCTCTTCGTGCTGCCCGCCCACCTGGCCCGCAGCAAACCCCCGGCCAAAGGCCACCGCGAAAAAAGAGCCTCCCTTTGGCTGCAGCGCCTGATCAAGGGACCCTACCGCCAGGCTTTGGATTTTTGCCTGAAGTGGCGCTACGCCACCGTCGGCCTGGGCATCATGGTGCTTTTGGTCACCCTGGGCACCTTCACCAGCGGCATCCTGAAATTCACCCTGTTCCCCAAGGTTGAAAGCGACGTGCTGACCGCCAGCCTCACCATGCCGGCCGGCACTCCGGTGGAGCGCACCGCCCAGGCCGTGACCAAGCTGGAGGACGCCGCCAAGAGAGCGATCAGCGGGGCGGATAAGGAGCGGCCCAAGGACGATCCGTCGTTGTTCAAGTACACCGTAAGCCTGGTCGGCGTGCAGGCCGGGGTGAGCCCGCACGGTGGCGCGCCGGAAACCGGCAGCCACGTGGCCACGGTGTTCACCCAGCTCTTGGAGGGCGAGAAACGCAATTACAGCGCGGCCAAGTTGGGCAAACGCTGGCGGAAAGAGACCGGCAGCATCACCGATGCCCAGGCCGTCACCTTTCAGAGCGACATCTTCAGCGCGGGCAACGCCGTCGAGGTCCATCTCAGCTCGGACAACCAGGAACGCCTGCTGGCCGCGGTGGAGGATTTGAAGGCCAGGCTCAAGACCTACCCCGGGGTGAGCGACGTGGCCGACAGCTTTCTGCCCGGCAAAAGCGAATTGCAGGTCGACCTCAAACCCATGGCCAGGGCTCTGGGCATAACCTTAAGCGACCTCTCGCGCCAGGTCCGGCATGCCTTCTATGGGGCCGAGGCGCTCAGACTGCAGCGCGACCAGGATGAAGTGAAAGTCCTGGTCCGCTACCCCGAAGCGGAGCGCAAGAGCCTGGGCAACATCGAGAGCATGCGCATCAGGACCCCCAGCGGCTTTGAGGTGCCTTTCAGCGAAGTGGCTAAAGTCCGCCTGGAGGAAGGTTATGCCACCATCCAGCGGGCCCAGCGCCGGCGGGTGGTCAAGGTGACGGCCGATGTTGATGAAACGGTGGCCAACGCCTCGGAACTTAGATCCAACCTGGAAAAAACCGTGTTGCCCGAAATGCAGGAGCGCTATCCATCATTGCGCTATGACATGGAAGGCGAAGGCCGGGAGCAAAAGGAGTCGCTGGCCGATGTGCAGCAAGGCTTCATGCTGGCCATGTTCGGCATATATGTGCTCTTGGCCATTCCCTTCCGCTCCTTCAGCCAGCCTTTCATCGTCATGGCGGCCATACCCTTCGGCATCGTCGGAGCCGTGATGGGGCACTTGTTAATGGGCCTCAACTTGAGCCTATTAAGCTTGTTCGGCATCGTGGGGCTTTCCGGCGTGGTGGTCAACGACTCCTTGATCCTTATTCACCGGGCCAACGCGCTGGTGGCGGAGGGAATGTCGCCGGGGCAGGCGGTGCGGGAAGCCGGCCCCCACCGCTTCCGGGCCATCCTCCTCACCTCGGTCACCACCTTCGCCGGTTTGACCCCCATCATTTTCGAACGCAGCCTGCAGGCCCAATTCCTGATCCCCATGGCCGTGAGCCTGGGCTTTGGCGTGCTTTTCGCCACCGGCATCACCCTGCTCCTGATCCCCAGCCTGTACCTCATCTTGGAGGACATGCATAACTTAAAGGCGCGCATTACTGAACGCATCTTCGGCGCTAGGGCCCAGGATCACCCCGCCCATTAGCCTCAACTCGGCAAACCTCAAAGGGAGCCCTTAATCAGGGCTCCCTTTTTTTGAGGGCAGTTATCGCGGCAATTTTGATTTGGGCGATCACCGGCCGCGTGCGTTGGTTGGAAGCCTGGGGCGATCCCGAGAAATTAATCTGCTTAGAGCGCATCTGCAACCTGGTGCGCCAGCACCTATGGGCCGCCTTTGCCGGTGAATCAACCTGCCTGCGCGCCGTCCCACATTGGCTGGCAGGCTGGATGTGGTCGGTGGGCTTCAAGCCGACGGTGTTGCAATTGGTTTGAGCCCGGCGCATAATCCTGCTGCGCATGATCGGGGAGTTTCATTTGGTGCATGCATGTGGCCTCGTCATTGCCCCTAGCTCAACACTATAGAAATGTTTGCAGCACAGACTTATCGGAGACACCGTTTGACCTGAGAATGGGAACCGGGCTAATATATTAAAAGTTATGGCGATTGCGGTTTTGGCTGGGGTTCCGGTGAGAAATCGCTTTGCCTGGTAGGCAATGAAGCCTTTGGGTGCGGCCCAACCCCGTGACAGAGCGCACCGGGAGCATCAAAAGGCCCAAAACGAGGCGAAGCGCAGCGACTGCCGCATACTCTGGGGTACTACCTGGGGAGCAAGGGGGGGATTAGGCAATGCCTAACCATAGCTTTGCCATTTCGATTTTGATCATTCTCCTTTTAAGCACTACACACACTTGGGTCGGAACCGGAGATTGTGATGCTGCTAAACGAGCGTCAAGCCCGGATGAAGCGATACGAACCTTAACACAAGACTGTATAGAAACCGGAATCAGCCGGCCTGATTGCCTGGCGGCCGCTTATTTCAAGCGCGGATATGCTTGGGTTCTCAAAGGTCAGTACGACAGGGCAATTGCGGACTACAACAAAGCATTAGAACTCAAGCCCAATAAAGCTTGTGTCTACAGTAACCGCGGCTATGCCTGGTCCCGCAAGAGTCAGTACGACAAGGCCATTGCAGACTTCACAAAGGCATTAGAACTTGAGCACGATATACCTAATGCCAACTTCAACCGCGGCTACGCTTGGTACCTCCAAAGGCAGTACGATAGGGCCATTGCGGACTACAACAAGGCATTGGAACTCAAGCCCAATGACGCTGGGACTTACTACTACCGTGGCCTCGCCTGGTACGATAAAGGCCAATATGAAAAGGCAATCGCGGACTACAACAAGGCCATAGAACTCAAGCCAGATTATGCTTTGGCTTACTGTGTTCGCGGCATTTCCCTGGCCAGGAAGGGTCAGTACGATAAGGCCATTGCGGACCTCACCATCGCCATTGAACTCAAGCCTGATATGGCCGAGGCTTATATCAACCGCGGCGCCGCCTGGAATCAGGAGGGCCAGCACGACAAGGCCATCGCTGACTACAACCAAGCCATAAAACTGAAGCCGGATATTGCCGAGAGCTATTTCTGTCGCGGCAGTGCCTGGATTGACAAGGGTCGTTATGATCAGGCCATTGCCGACTACAACCTAGCCATAAGACTCGAACCCAAGGATGCCAAGGCCTATTACGGCCGCGCCGAAGCCTGGTTCAGGATGAGAAAGTATGAACAGGCCATTGCCGACTATAACCGATCCATAGAACTCAAACCTGATTATGCTGAAGCGTACAACAACCGCGGCAATGCCTGGGCGGCCCAAAGAAAGTATGAACAGGCCATTGCCGACTACAGCAAGGCTATTGAATTGAATCCAAACGAGGCATTTTCATTGAACGGCCTTGCCTGGTTGATGGCAACCGCCTCCGATGCCGGATTTCGCAACGGCAAGAAGGCCGTCGAACTTGCGCGAAAGGCGCTTAGCCTCAAAGATGATACTGGGATTCTCGACACCCTTGCAGCCGCTTATGCCGAGAACGGCGACTTCTCCAAGGCTGTGGAAACTCAGGCTCAACTGATAGATAAGCTGAAGAAGCAGGGTGCAAATAAAGATGTATTGGCGGAGTTTTCAGTGCGCCTGGAACTTTACAAGTCTGGCAAACCCTATCGCGAAAGGTGAAAGCAGGAGGTCAGCGCCGGTTATCAGCGGACGTTAAGCTCCCACGGCATGACATGCATTCAGTTCTCCCTCGCTCACCGCGTTACCCCCTTGGCCGTACCATTTCGCTTGGCAAGGTTTCGCGTTTTGCGCGGCAGCTTACAGAGACGCTCTGGGTGCAGCATGGCTCAAGTATGTTCCCGGCTCGAATCCAAAGAGTTGGAGGGCTCCATTTGCGGTACGAGCATTTATTGCTGATGGTTTGTTTCTTTGGTTTCGGCGGGCCGAAACGGGTTGGTTGGCATGAGCGCGAGGTATGATTTGCGCGAGACAATGGATGACGCACTTATAAAACCGCGCCGCGGTCAGGGCCGGGGGCAAGCCGGCCGCTTGCTCTTCCTGGTCTCGCGCACCCGCTTCAGGGTGTCTTGATAGACCTGGGCCTGGGCCGGCGGCGCCAGGGCCAGCGCGCGCCGGGCCAGGAACTCGGCCTGGTCCAGTTCCTCATTGCGGGCGCATAGCAACCAGGCCAGGTTGTTGTAGGGCCGGGGATTACGGGGCTCGGCTTCCAGGGCCTGGCGATAGGCCCCCTCGGCGTCGCCGTCTTGCCCTGATTTGAAAAAGGCGTTGCCCGCGTAGAGATAGGCGCCGGGCAGTTCCTTGGCCGCGCTCAGATACTCCTTGGCCGCTAGCCTGTACTTGCCCTGCTTTTCATAGGCCAGGCCCAATTGCAGATGCTCCTGGCTGCTCAAGGGGTCTTCCAGCACCACAACCTTGGGCAGGCCGCAGCCGGCCAGGATAAGGGCCAGGCTCAAGACAAGGAAGGCGCGGCTGATCATGAACAGCCCCCCGGGCCGGGCGAAGCCACCCGCAAGGTGGCCAAGCCGGTCCGCCTCCAGGCGGGCAGGAAATCCTGCCAAGGCATGGCCATGCCTTGGCTGAGGCCCGAGTTGACCAGCACCCCTTGGGCTGAGTGGCCCGTCACCACCAGGTAGTGCAGCTTCTTGAGCGGGCCCAGGCCGTTATCCACCATCACCACCAGGGGCAGGTCCTTATTGATCCACTTCACCAAGTCCGAGGGGCCGCCTTGATACCAGAGGGCGCAGAGGCCTTGGGCGCGGGCAAAAAGCACCAGATCCAGGCTTAGGCTGCCCTGCAACTGGGGGCGGTACACCGCGCGGGCCACTTCCCGGGGGTTCATCTTTTTGCCATGAAAAGCCATTACCGCGGCCAGGGAGGCCGGCCCGCACTGGTGGCTGGCGTCAGGATAAAAAGGCACGGCGGCGATCTCATGGGCGCCAGGCGGCGGCCTAAAAGCCGCCTGGCCTTGCGCTGCCCCGCAGCCGAGGCAGGCAAGACAGAGCTGGGCCCCCAGGGCCAGGCAGAGCCCGGCCCGGATAAGGGTCCGCGCCCGCGGGCGGCGCCGGGGTGGAGCGGCGTTCTTAACTGACAACGACGCGCTTGTCCAAGAGCTTGATAATCAGGATTACTAATAGGATAATTAACAGGACCCCGATGACCAGCCCCACGCCGTCACCGGCCGGGGCCAGGTTGTCCAGTTGGCTGGCCAGGGCTTGGCGGTCCTGGTCGGACAAAAGGGCCAGGCGGGCCTCCACTTCGGCCGGGCTGTAGCCCAGAGCCTGCAGGCGTTCGCGCACCATTTTGTTCTGCAGGAGCTTTTGCACGGTATCCGCGTCCCGGCCGGCCATGACTTGACTTAAGGATTCCTCGCTGCCCACAAAGGCGGCCTCGGCCTTGGCCACCGTGGCCGCCAAGGCCACTAACACGGCCAGCACCAGGGCGATACGCGGCGCCCAAAGCATTTTGCTTAGTATTATCATGAGTTATCTCCTCATTGCATTGCTGACTAATCACGATGACGGGACGGAGACGATCGTAAGAACCACTATGCGGCCACGACCGCACCTTGTCAATCCACCCCCGGAAATCTTAAAAAAAGTGGACAACAGGGGACAAAAAGAGATTGGTTACCAACCTGCAAACGTAATATCTTGGGAGCCATGAAACAGATGCAGGACGAAAAACAAGCCGCCATGCGTATCGACCAGCTATCCAAAGAACTGCGCCGGCACAATCGACTCTATTACGTAGATAACCAGCCAGAGATATCTGACGCGGAGTATGACAATCTATTAAATGAACTGGAGGAGTTAGAATCACTTTTCCCTCAACTCAGAGTCTCGGACTCTCCAACTCAAACGGTGGGATCGCCCATAAAAACTAGCTTCAAGCCTGTCCAGCATTTCAGACCTATGCTTAGTTTGGAATCAAAAGTAGACCGAGTGGTAGTAAATGATTTTTTACGCCGGCTGCTTGATTACAAAGCAGGAAGTGCCAGATTAATCGCTCAGCCCAAAATCGATGGGCTTTCTGTCGAATTGGATTTTAGGAATGGGCTTTTTTGGCAGGGCTCAACTCGAGGTGATGGATTGACTGGAGAAGACATTACTCCCAACCTGCGCACCTTAGCCGATATTCCAAACCGCTTGAAAGGCCGCTATATAGAACGCCTTGTAGTCCGTGGTGAAGTTTTCATGAGCCGCAACGGTTTTTTTGAGCTCAATAAAAAACTAATTTCGCTTGGCATAGAACCCTTTGCCAATCCTCGCAATGCTGCGGCCGGAAGTTTGCGCCAGATGGATCCCAACATTACTGCGCAGCGCCCATTAAACTTTTTCCCTTTTGAAATATGTAACGCTATCGAATTGGGCCTAGAGAATGATCGCGATACCTTTGACCTTTTAGACACCGCTGGCTTTCCGATTTATCGCGATCATCAACATAGCGGAACCAGCTTGGAGTTTCTCGAAAAGCTACATAAGGACTACGAAGCACACCGAGAGAAGCTGCCTTTCGAGATAGACGGCATAGTTATCAAAGTGGACGACTTGGCCTTGCGCGAACGTATAGGCACCCGTTCACGCACTCCAAGATGGGCTGTGGCTTGGAAGTTCCCACCGCGACAAAAGCGTACCATCGTACGCGATATTGTGGCTCAGGTCGGCCGAACCGGGAAAATCACCCCGGTTGCCCTCTTAGACCCGGTGGATGTTGGCGGTGTGACGGTGAGCCGGGCGACCCTGCACAACTACAACGAAGTGCTTCGCTTGGGTGTACGGGTGGGTGACACGGTGCGTGTAGAGCGAGCCGGTGATGTGATTCCGCGGGTTGCCGAAGTCCTGCCTTGTCCAACTTTACCACCTTCTTCTTGTCCCTCCTGCGGCACTCATTTGATAAGGACCGTCAAGACCGATGAGGTAATTAGGCAAAAGACTATCGACATACTCGGCATAACGGTCATGGCTAGAATCGAAGGCAAATTGCCCAACAAATCAAAGCCCATAAAAGACATGCCCGCCGCTAACACACCGGATGCCGAGCCAGCGCTGCGCTTCTTTCTGGAAAGCGAAGGCGCCGACCATATATGCCCCAACCATTTCGGCTGCCCGGCCCAGGCCTTGGCCTCCATCACCCATTTCGCCAGCCGCGGCGC
>Ga0307423_1001134_pt1 | contig 16533 bp, 16 predicted proteins | sample SalMarWE160310MG_FD_202154 | JGI IMG/M metagenome (GOLD analysis project Ga0307423, IMG submission 202154) | Salt marsh sediment microbial communities from the Plum Island Ecosystem LTER, Massachusetts, United States - WE1603-10 | ecosystem: Environmental > Aquatic > Marine > Intertidal zone >...
ACCGGCGGCATGCCGCTAGACGAACTCAAGCACGAGCACGCGGCCCAGTACCAGCGTCTGACAGACGAGGCCGGGCAGGAAGGAGCGGGGTCATGAGGACTCTTGCCGCTATCCTGCTGGCCATTTTAAGCGCGCTAATCGTGGTGGCCACCAGCCCTGCCGCACCCAATGCGCCGGAGGTGGCCATGCAGCCCCCGGTCAAGGGGTTCGACATCCGGCCCTGTCAGGACTGCCACCGCCTGCCCAACACCAACACCAACGAGGGGGTGCGCGCGGCCAACCAGCTTTGCCTGGAGTGCCACGGCCAAGAGGCCTGCGCCCACCAGGAAAAAGGCCGGAAGGTTTCCCTTAAGGTGGATGTGGACAGCTTCGGGCCCAGCCGGCACCGGTTCGTGGCCTGCCTGGACTGCCATTATGACGTAGGACGCTCGCCCCATGCCTCGGCCCAGGGAGTGCAGTGCTTGAGCTGCCATACCTATCACGGCGAAGGCGATTTCGGCGGTCCCCACCTATCGGTGAGCTGTGAGGCCTGCCACAACAAGAGCAAGCTGGTCAAGCTAGACAAAAAACAGGGCAGAGTGGGCCTGGCCAAGGTGGACGCCAAGGGTATTCCGCTCAGCCTGGTGGATCACGGTAAGTCGGATTATACCGGCGAGCAGTTTTGCCTGCGCTGCCACGTGACCGGCAACCAGGCCGGCGCGCCGGCCCAGGTGTTGCCGGCCAAAGGATTCATCTGTTTCCTCTGCCACACGGCCAGCTTCAGCGCGGGCGGACCCTGGCTGGGCGCGGGCCTGGTGATCTTCATCATCGGTCTTCTCGTGATGATCCGCTTCTGGCTTCAGGGCAGGGTGCAAGGCGAGGAAGGCTCGCTGCACAACAAGATCGCGCGCGGCTCGGAAAACCTGGTGCAGGTCTTCTTTTCCCACGAGTTCTGGCGCATATTGGGCGCGTTCGTGCTGGACGTGTTATTGCAGCGCAGGCTTTTGCAGGAGAGCGTGCAACGCTGGTTCGTGCACACCTTGATTTATTGGTCCATTCTCACGCGGCTATTGCTGGGCGTATTCACCTGGCTGGTCTGGCAGGCCGGGCCGGGCTCTGACTTGGCCGTGGCCTTGATAGACAAGAACCACGGCTTCAGCGCCTTCTTCCACGATTTCACCGGCCTGCTCATGCTTTTGGGCGTGATACTCTCTGCTCTGCAACGGGTGGTGTTCAAGCCTAAGAACGTGGATACCAACACCCAGGACGCCCTAGCCCTGATTTTAATAGGGTTGATAGCGCTACTAGGCTTTGTTTTGGAGGCGGTGCGCATAACCTTGATAAGCTTGCCGCCCGCTCAAGGGGTGTACGCCTTTGTGGCTTATCCGTTGAGTCGGTTAGCCTCCGGTATGGCAGTGGATTGGAACGCGGCCTACGTTTGGCTGTGGTACGCCCACGGCATTCTGGCCGCCGGGTTCGTGGCCTGGCTGCCATTCGGCAAGATGCGGCATGTCATCACCACGCCGATCAGCCTGATGATGAACCGGGACCTCAAATAGGCGTACGGCCGTGAATCGTGTATCCAGGAGCCTAAAGCGGCAGCAAGGAACACCTTATGCCTGACAATGAAAAGACCCCCGGAACGCAGGGTAGCCAGGAAGTAACCGCTCAGCCGGCGGAGGTCGAGCCGGCGGAGGCCCAAGAGATCCAAACGGAGACTTCCCCGAGCAAACTGGAAAAGAGCCAAGTTCCTGAGCAGACCCAGGACGCAGCTGCGGCGGAGGCCGCCAAGCCGGCGCGGCCCAAGGTGATCCCAGTGTCCGCCTTGGACTCCAAGCGCATCATGCAGCTTCAGGCCTGCACTCGCTGCGGCGAGTGCTTGAACTGGTGCCCGGTGTACGACCAGGACGGCCGCGAGGACATCCTGCCCCGCAAGAAAGCGGCCGATTTCCTGAAAATCCTGCAAAGCCAGCATGGGCTCCTGGCCAAGTTCGCGGGACGCGAGGATGCCGGAACCCTGGCCAAGTTGGTGGGCAAGGTGCTGGGCTACCGCGAGGTGACCGATGAGCAGATTCACGAATTCGCCAGGAACCTTTATGAGTGCTCCACCTGCGGCCAGTGCCAGATCGTATGCCCGGCGAACATAGACACCGTTAACTTGTGGGAGGAAATCCGGCGGGTGCTGGTGATGGCCGATTACGGCCCCTTGGAGCAGCAAAAGGCACTGGTGAAAAGCGTCAAGTCCTACGACAACCCCTGGCAGCAGCCGCGCACCGCGCGCGCCAAGTGGGCGCGCCGGGCCACCAAGGAAAAGCTCATCGCCGACACGCCCAAGGACATCAAGAAAAAGGGCGGCAAGATCCTTCTCTATTTGGGATGCACCGCCTCCTACGACACCAATGTACGCCAGGTGGCGGTAAGCACCGTGAACATCCTGGACTCTCTGGGCATCGACTACGGAATCCTAGGCAACAACGAAGCCTGCTGCGGCAGCGTCATGCTGCGCATGGGCGATCCCGAGTTCGAGCGCGTGGCCAAGCACAACATCGATCTGTTCAACTCCCTGGGCATCGAGGCCTTGATCACCTCCTGCGCCGGCTGCTTCAAGACCATCAGTGAGGACTATCCCAAGGTGGGGTGCCTCAACTTCGAGGTGATGCACACCATCCAGTTCCTCACCAGGCTTCTGGAGCAGGGCAAGCTTGATTTCAAACAGCCGGTGGAAAAGGTGGTGACCTATCACGATCCTTGCCATCTGGGTCGCGCCAGCGGGGTGTATGAGGAACCTCGCATCATCATGGAGGCGATTCCAGGCCTGGAGCTGGTGGAGATGCCCCGCAACCGCGAGTATTCCCGCTGCTGTGGCGCGGGCGGCGGGCTCAAGGCCGGTTATCCAGACATCCAAAACAAGATGGCGCAGGAGCGGGTGCGCGAGGCCGTGGCCACCGGCGCTCAAGAGTTGGTGTCCTGCTGCCCCTTCTGCTTCCAAGGCCTGCAGGTAGGCATCAGCGCCATAGGCTCCGAACTGGTGGCCCGCGATTTGAGTTTTTTTGTGGAGGAAGCCTTGGGTGTGGCGCCCAAGCCGGAACAGAAAAAGAAACCGGCCCCCAAGGCTGCCCCCCAAGCCGCAGGCACACCGATGGAGGCGGCGGCAGAAAAAGTCGAGGACAAGGAGACGGAACCCAAGGAAGAGTAGCCACGGGGCCGAACACGATGTGAGGCGATGGCCAGACCGGTTTACCGCAAATACGTCTATTGGCTGGAAGCGGACGAGTTTGCCCGATTGAAGCGGAAGCTGGCGGAGAGCGGCATCATTCCTCACCAGGCCAAAAAGGCGGTTTGCGTTCCCTTGGCCTGGGACATTGAGGTGGGTTATGTGCCGGCGGGAAGCTGGGATCGCTATGGACTGTGCAAACGCCAGCTAAGCTGGCACGCTCAGTCCCCCTACGCCGGCCAGGTGCTTTTGGTCAGCTCCAGTCCCATGAAGGGCCTGGCACCCACCTGTGTCATAACCCAACGGAAAAAATTCAAGCCGCCCCGCCTGCCTAATGGCGACGAGAAGCTTGCTCTCCTGTCCCGGCCCAGTTATAAGGAGTCCCGGCCCCAGGTGTGGGAAGATATCGGCGCCGAGGATCCCGAACAGCAAGAGCGCTGGATGCGGGTGATGGGCATAAGGGGGAAGAAGTTCTCCGAACTGTTCATCGGCCACTGCGCCACCCACGCCAATTTCATTGCGCCAGCCTATTATATCGAAGAAGACGGGCTCCGGGTCCCTTACTCCTTGGGTAAATCCTTGGAGATATGCTCCGCCTGTCTGGAGTACTATGGGATCATCGGCGGTCAGCACCGGCGCAAGCTGGTGGCGCCCTGTCCGGGGGCGGTGCTTTTCGCCGGGCTAGCGGTGAACAGGTTTTACGAGGTTACCTGCCCTGGAGCCGCCGGGGACGGTTGCTATGACGAAAAGGACTAAAGCAAAAGGGGTGGAGAAAATGACCAACCGCAAACCTGCCGTCATGGGTCTGGCCATCATTTTTATGTTGGCCTTGTTCCTGGGGAACGCCTGGGCAGCCAACCCGGTGCGCATCGGTTTCCTGCAGGCGGACATACACCAGCTTTCCTGCTGGGTGGCGCTGGAAAAAGGCTTCTATAAGGAACAGGGTCTGGACGTCAAGGTGGCTGGCATCTTCAAGGCAGGCCCCGAGGAGATGAGTGCGTTCGCCGCAGGTGAACTGGACATGGGTTATGTGGGTGAGGCCCCGGCCACCACGGCGGTGGCCAACGGCGCGGCCCGGGTCCAGGTGTTGGCCCAGGTTAACACCGAGGGCTCGGCCATTATGGTGGGCAAGGATGCCAAGATCGCCAAGGTGTCTGAATTGGCGAACAAGAGCGTGGCGGTGCCGGGCCATTCCACGGTGCAGGACTTCTTGGTGCGCAAATCATTGGAGCAGAACAAGGTGCCGGCGGACAAGGTGAAGATCATTGTGGTCAAACCGCCGGAGATGATCGGTGCTTTGCGGACCAACCAGATCGACGCTTTCATCGCCTGGGAGCCCTACCCGGCCAAGGCCCAAACCATGGGAGTGGGAAAAGTTCTGGTCACCTCGGCCCATATCTGGCCGGGCCATCCCTGCTGCGTGCTGGTGGTTGATGATAAATTCCTCAAGGCCCGCCCCGCGGATGCCATGAAGATGGTGGCCGCCCATGTCAAAGCCACGAACTTCATCAATCAGCATCCCAAGGAGGCGCTTAAAATCGGGGTGAAATACACCGGCATGGATCCCGATACCGTACGCTTGGCCATGCATAACGTTAACTACACCTACAAGATCAGCGTTGAGGGCGAACGAGAGTACGTGTCCCTCTTGGCCAGGCAGGGCTTTATTAAGATCAAGGATGTTGACGCCTTTGTCGCACACTTTTTAAACGGCAAGATTCTGGAGGCGGTGCTGGGCAAATGAGAATGGGCCGCTATCTGGTTCCCCTGGCCTTTCTAATTGTATGGCAGGGGATAGCCTCCTCGGGGATCATACCCGAGTACAAGCTGCCGTCGCCGGCGGCGGTGATGGCGGCTTTCGGCGAATTGATCATGACCGGCATGCCGCCGGGACATAAGCTGCCCAGCCATTTGCTAATGAGCCTTTACCGGGTGGCGCTGGGTTTCTTCATCGCGGCGGCGGTGGCGGTGCCCCTGGGCATCCTGATGGGCTGGTCCCGGCGCTTGCAATATTTAATCTCCCCATTGGTGGAGATGGTGCGGCCGGTGCCGCCTCTGGCTTGGATTCCCCTATCCATTCTCTGGTTTGGCATAGGAATCAAATCAGCCGCCTTCATAATTTTTCTGGGCGCTTTCTTTCCCATGCTCCTGAACACCATTGCCGGGGTGCAGTCCATCCCCAAAATCCTGCTGGAGGCGGCCCGCACTCTGGGCGCGGATCAGGGCAACCTGCTCATGAAGGTCCTCTTGCCCGGCGCGCTGCCCAGCATATTTTTAGGACTTAGGATAGGCCTGGGCATCGGCTGGATGACGCTAGTTGCGGCCGAGTTCACCGGTGTCAAATCCGGCTATGGCCTGGGCTACATGATCATGACGGCACGCGACATTCAGCGCTCCGACGAGATCATAGCTGGCATGGTGGTTATCGGCCTGACCGGCCTTTTGATCGACGCGCTGATACGCAAAGCGGAAGCCAAGCTGCTGCCGTGGCAATAACTGGCATATGACAATGCAGGGGATGGTTGGCTTTGGGGCTTGAGTTAAAAGGATTGACCAAAACCTTTCCCGCCCAGGGAAACGGCGACGAGGTTGAGGTGCTGTCCGGCTTCAACCTGAAGCTGGACCATGGCCGTTTCCTGTCTTTGGTGGGGCCCAGCGGCTGCGGCAAGACCACCTTGCTAAGAATCATCGCCGGCCTGGAACCGGCTAGCCGAGGCGAAGTGCTCTTGGATGGCGCGCCGCTACGGCCATCCACCACTGAAACGGGTCTGGTTTTTCAGCAATACGCCCTGTTTCCTTGGCGGACCGCCTTGCAGAACATCGAGATGGGGCTGCAATTCAAGGGCGTGGATGTGGAGCAGCGCCGCCGGGAGGCCATGGAATACGTGGAGGCCTTTGGCTTAATGGGCTTTGAGCACCGTTACCCCAAGGACCTCTCCGGCGGCATGCAGCAGCGGGTGGCCATTGCCCGCACCCTTATCATGCAGCCCAAGCTGGTATTGATGGATGAGCCCTTCGGCTCCCTGGACAGTCAGACCCGCAACAACATGCAGGAGTTCCTGCTCGGCATCTGGGAAAAGCGGCGCGACACCATAATCTTCGTCACCCACAATGTGGACGAGGCGGTATTCCTTTCCGAGGAGGTGCTGGTTCTATCGCGGCGGCCGGCGCGGATTCTGGCCAAATTTCCGGTGGAAGCGCCGCGGCCCCGGGACCGCACCAGCGCAGAAAACAACCAATTGCGCAAGGTGGTGCTTGACGTGCTTCGCAGCGAGGGTCCGCCCCCGCCCGTTTAGGCAAGGAAGGTGAGCATGAAAATTTTGGGGATTTGCGCCAGCCCAAGGCGCAGGCAGACTAGCTACACGGCCCTGCAGGCCGCCTTGGACGCGGCCAAGGAAGCCGTAGAGGGGGTGGAGACCCAATTGGTGGAAATGGCGGGCAAGCAGGTGAACGGATGCTTGGCCTGCGGTAAATGCCTTAAAGAGGTGCGCTGCTCTCAGGACGACGATATGAGCGATCTGCTGACTCTCCTGACTCAAAAAGACCTGGGCGGCGTCATCATCGCCAGCCCGGTATATTTAGGTTGCATGAGCTCCCAGGCCAAAGCCTTTCTGGACCGCACCGTACCGCTCCGGCGCAACGGCTTCCTTCTGCGCAATAAGGTGGGCGGCGCCATCGCGGTGGGCGGCATGCGCAACGGCGGCCAGTCCCTGGTTCTACAGCAGATACATGCCGCCATGCTGGTGCAGGACATGGTGGTGGTCAGTGACGGCCAGCCTACCAGCCATTTTGGCGGCACCGGATTTTCCGGCGGCGAGGGCGGAATGAAAGGCGACGAGTTCGGACTGTCCACCGCCCGCGGCCTGGGCCGGCGGGTGGCTGAGGTGGCGGCCAAGTTGATGGCCTGAGATGCTTGGTGCAGTCAAAACAATGGAGCGATCCCTGCGCCATCTGGACAGGACCGAGGGCGGCAAGATGTCAGAGATCGGCCAGATCATTGCCAAGGTGCAAAGCCTGGGCATCAGGATCACAAAAGAGATGCTCACCCGGGCGGGAGGTGCCGGTCCGGCGGAGGGCGGGGCCTTGCTTCTGCAAGGCTTTCCGGTGAACGTGCCGATGCAAAGCCCTTTTGTTCAGGACTCGCCCTACTCCCTTAGCCATGATAGCGACGGGACCATGCTGTGCAAGGAAGGCCGACCCCTTCTGCCCGCTCAGGTGACCGGCCGGCCGCGTTTTTACGGGCGCTCCACGGACCAGGGTGTGCCCTACCATCACATCGCCCTGCTGCACGGCACCGACTGTCTGGCCAGCACGGTTTTGCAAACCTGCCATTATTGGCCTACTCCTCAGCGCTGCGCTTTTTGCGGCATAGAGCTCTCGCTTGAGGCCAAAAAGACCATTGCTCGTAAAAGCCCGGCCCAGTTGGCCGAGGTCGCCGCCGCGGCGCGTGAATTGGATGGCGTCAGCCATGTGGTGCTCACCACCGGCACCGGCGCTCCGCCCGGCAGCGAGCTTGGCCATTTGGCGGCTTGCGCCCGGGCAGTGAAGGAGTCCAGCGGACTGCCGGTGCATGCCCAGTTCATGCCGCCGCCGGATGACGAGGCCATACCTGAGCTCCAAGATGCCGGGGTGGACACAGTGGGCATCCACATTGAGAGCTTTGACCCAAAGGCGCTCTCCCGCCTGGCTCCGTCCAAGGCGGCTTTGGGCCTAGGCGCCTTCCGAAGAGCTTGGCGCCAGGCGGTCGAGCTTTTCGGTCCCAACCAGGTATCCAGCTTCTTGATCGCGGGCCTGGGCGAGCGGCCGGAGTCCCTGCTGGAAGGCTGCCGCTATATGGCCGACATGGGTGTGTACCCGTTCCTGGTGCCCCACCGGCCCATTCCCGGTTCCCGTCTGGACCATGAGCTGCCGCCTTCACCCGAGGCCATGAACAGGGTCTACGCCGAATTGGCCTTGATCCTACAGGCGCGGGGGCTTTCCGCCGTCCAAAGCAAGGCGGGCTGCGTGCGTTGCGGGGCCTGCTCGGCCATAGCAGCCTGGGAGCGGCCGCCCGCCGAGCTGATATGCTTGCCTGCCCGCACCGGTTCCGAAGAGAGAGCGGCTTTTGCCATCCGGTGCCGGGTGTTTGTGGAGGAGCAGCGGCTTTTTGCCGAAAGCGACCGGGACCACAACGACCCGCGCAGCATTCATCTGGTGGCGATTAAAAACGGCGAGGTGGTGGGCACGGTGCGAGTCTATCCGCTGCAAGATTCGCCGGGTCATTGGATCGGCGGGCGTTTGGCCGTGATCCGCCGCGAGCGGGCCAGCGGGGCCGGGGAGCTTTTGGTGCAGGAGGCCATGCGTACGGTTAAGCGTTTGGAGTGCACCAGTTTCACGGCTACCATTCAAAAAAGGAACGTGATTTGGTTCGAGAAGTTGGGCTGGTGGCGGGAAGGCGAGCCCTTTGATTTGTTGGGCCGGCCCCACCAATTGATGCAGGCCGATTTAAACTTGGTGTGAGTAAGAAACGGAATGGGATGCGGGACAACATGAGCGACATCGATTTGCATGGCTTGGTTAAGCTGCTGCGCGCCTACCCCGGCTTGCAACGCAAGGCGCCAATCGCCGAGGTGTTCCGCCAATTGGTGCTGGAAGGCGTGCCGGGACCGCAACTACCCAACTATGGCGACGACGCGGCGGTTATATCATATGGCGAAAGATATCTGCTCATGGCCTGCGACGGCATCATGACCGGGCTGCTTATCAACGAGCCATACGCGGCGGGCAAGGCCTCGGTCATGGTCACGGTCAATGACATATACTCCATGGGCGGCCGACCCCTGGCCATGGTCAATGTCCTGGCCAGCGGCGACGACGAGCAGCGGGCTCAGGTGGTGGCCGGCATTGCCAAGGGGTGCCGCAAGCTGGGGGTGCCCATGGTGGGCGGGCACCTGCACCCCGACGCGCCGGCTGACCAGCCCGCCCTGTCGGTGGCCATCCTGGGCGAGGCCAAGGCGGTGCTGCGCAGCCATCTGGCCAAGCCCGGCGACGCGCTGGTGCTGGCGGTGGATTTGCGCGGGCGGCCCGGCTGCCGTTCGGTGAAGAGTTGGGATGCCAACAGCGGCAAGACCCCCCAGGAGCTTCGCGAGCGCCTGGAGATCATGCCGCTGATCGCCGAAGAGGGCCTGGCCCTGGCGGCCAAGGACGTTTCCAACGCCGGCCTTTTGGGAACCGCCGCCATCATGATGGAGAACTCCGGGGCGGGCGCGGAGATCGATCTCGCCGCCCTGCCCAGGCCAGAAGGGTTGGCCTTGCAGGACTGGCTGCTTTCCTTTATGAGCTATGGATTCGTGCTGGCGGTGGAGCCACGCAATTGTTCCCAGGTGCTCGGCTTGTTTAGTCAGAGGGGACTCAGCGCGGCGGCGATCGGCGAGGTGACCGCCGAACCGGTGGTGCGTTTGCGGGACTGGGCGGCGAGCGAGACGCTTTTCGATTTCACCCGCGAGGCCATAACCGGGATCAGCTGCCGTCCCTTCAAATCCTAATATTCGATCCCTGCCTGACTTTCCCGGCCCGTGGCAAGGTGGTGCTTGACCGCCTTCATTTCGGTTACCGTGTCCGCATGGTCAAAGAGCTCTGGGGGGCAATAGCGACCGGTGATGATGACAATCAAGTCCTGGGGCTTGTCACGAATCAGGCCCACCACGTCCCCCAAAGTAACGAAGCCGTATTTCATGGCTATGCACAGCTCGTCCAGCACGATGAGGTCCCAGCGGCCGGAGAGGACTTCCGCCTTGGCCTGATCCCAGGCTTTGAGCGCCGCCTCGCGGTGGGGAGACAACTCATCATCGCCGATCAGCCCCAATCCCAGGGAGCGGACCTCCACGCCGGGCAGATAGCTAAGCCCCTTCAATTCGCCGTAGGTGCCCCCGCTCTTGATGAATTGCAGAACTAGCGCCGAGAAGCCTTGGCCCACGGCCCGCAGCACCGCGCCCAAGGCGGCGGTGGTCTTTCCTTTGCCATGGCCGGTATTGATCATCACCAGCCCGCGCTTTTTGCTCATAAATAGAGCTCCTGTTTAATGGTGGGCGGCATATCACCTCAAGGCATGATCTGCATACCGCACGGCTCCAAGGCTGTCAAACATCTTGAATGCTTGCCTTAAGCCCAATGTGTGCTATTAATAGGCGCGATGGAGGCGCCCGCCGTTGTACATTATCTAGGGTGATGACGATGGACGTAAAAGTTTATTATCCCCAGGAGCGTTCCGGCATCCTGCATAAGGAACGCTATGGCCTTATCCATGTATGCTATGGCCAGGGCGTGGGCAAGACATCCCGCTGCATCGGCCTGGCGGTGAGGGCCGCAGGGGCGGGGCTAAAAGTGGTCTGGTCCCAGTTCATGAAGGGCGGGCAATCCGGTGAGGCCAAGATTTTGTCCGAGTTGCCCACGGTCTCCTACCGCTGCCCGGGCAAGCATCCATTCATTCTCACCAAAGGGCCCACCAGCATCCATTATGAGCATGCCGAAACCGCGCTCTATTTCGCCCGTCAGGCGGTGAAGGAGGGCGCCAATCTTCTGATCTGCGACGAAATACTGAACACTGTCATCTTCAAGGTACTGCAAAAATCCCAGATCCTGGACCTAATGGATTCATGCCGGGGTAGGACCGAGCTGGTCATGAGCGGGGCCGACGCCGCGCCGGAAATCCGCGCCAACGCCGATTACGTCACCGAATTCATCCAGCGCAAGCACCCCTACTATTCAGGTCACTTGGCACGCCGCGGCATAGAATACTAGACGTTAAGCAGCCGTTAGGGCGAGTATCTTACCAGGCCGGGATCGAAGCCCAGGCCAGCCAGCCAGCCTTGCACCGCCTGGAAATAGCGCCGCCGGAACACTTCCCCACCGCCGATGGCCTCGCGGCCGAAGTAATGGTTGATTTCCAGAAGCAAAGGCACTTTGTCTTGGTTGAATAAAAGATCAACCGCGGCCACGTCCAGTTCAGCGACCCGGCGCAAGCATTCGGCCAGGGCCTTGGCCCGGGCCAGGCCAGGGATGTCATTTTCACGCACCACCTGGCCGCCCTGGCTGAGGTTGGCGCGGAATTCTCCTCCTGTAGCCTGGCGCCAAAAGGCGTCCCGCCACTTGCCGACGAACACCACCCGGCAATCCCGGCCGCTAGTATCGATGTGCTCTTGCAGAACGAGTCCCGCCGGCCCGTGTGCGCAGGAGGTGTCCAGCTGGCCGGCCAGGCCGGCCAATTCCTCTGGTGTGCGCACCAGAAAGACATTGTCGCCCATGCCGCCGCCCGCGCCCTTGGCCACCAGAGGCGGCTCCAAGCCGGCCGCCGCCAGAGGGCCTCCGCTGCCCTGCCTCCAGGCCGCCACCGCCTCATCCAGTCCGGTGAACTCCAACCCCTTGGGCTGGGGCAGGTCCAGCTTGCGGAAAAGGCGGAAAGCCCCTACTTTACCGTCGTGGCTAAGCCGCACGGCCTGGCGCGGGAAGTGAGGCTTGTTTCGGCTTGTCACCAGCTCGTAAAGGTCCGGCCGGCAGAGATGGGGCAGCACCACCGCATCGGCGCCTTCCACCGCCTGGCGGTCGCCGTCATCCAAGGGCCGCTGGGAAACCAAGAGGCGGTTATCAGCAGCCTGGATCAAGGGATGATATGAAATTATATGGCTCAAGCAATCTACCTCCGGCGCCCAGTATATGCTGTTCGCGGCTTACCCTCAAGCGGCGGCACCCCGGGCCTTGCTCAGCGGATTCCGCTGGTCTAGAGTGAGAACAGACTCATTAAGGAGGCTGCGGATGAACTTAGGAGCGCTCAATGGGATCACCGTGCTGGATCTGACCAGGGTGTTGGCGGGGCCCTTTTGCACCATGATCTTGGCCGAGTTGGGGGCCAGGGTAATCAAGATAGAGGCCCCGCCGGATGGCGATGACGCACGCCGATACGGTCCATTTGTGGAGGGCGCTTCGGCCTATTTCCTTTCGTTGAACCGGGGCAAGGAAAGTCTTGTCTTGAATCTTAAACAGCCCGGCGACCGCGCGGTGTTCTTAAGCCTGGCGGAGCGGGCCGACGTTTTGGTGGAGAACTTCAGGCCCGGGACCATGGAGCGCCTGGGACTGGGTTGGCCGCAGCTGCATGAACGCCTGCCCCGGCTCATCTACGCGGCAATTTCGGGATTCGGCCAGACCGGACCCCGCGCCGCTCAGCCGGCCTATGATTTGGTGATTCAGGCCATGGGCGGCATCATGAGCCTCACCGGCCAGCCCGGTGCGCCGCCCACCAGGGTGGGCAGCTCCATCGGCGATATCACGGCTGGCCTCTACTGCGCGGTGGGTATAAACGCGGCGCTTTATCACCGTGAGATGACCGGCCAAGGCATGCTGGTGGATGTGGCCATGCTGGACTGCCAGGTGGCCATCCTGGAAAACGCCCTGGCCCGGCTGGCGGCTGAAGGCTCCCCGCCCGGTCCCTTGGGCGCGCGTCATCCCTCCATCACGCCTTTTGATGCTTTTAAGGCTGCCGACGGCTGGCTGGTGATCTGCGCGGGCAATGACAAATTGTTCGCCGAGTTGGCCGGATTGTTGGGCCGGCCCGGACTTGCCAATGATCCGCGCTTTGCCGACAATCCCAGCCGCACCCAAAACCATGAGTCCCTGAAAGCCGAGATCGAAGCGGCCCTGGCCGTCCATTCCGCGGAGCATTGGCTGGTAGCGCTGCAGAAGGCTGGAGTGCCTTGCGGCCCGGTCAATGATTTGGCCCAGGTGGTGGCCGAACCCCAGGTGGCAGCGCGCAACATGCTGTTAGGCATGCCGGCCGGTAAAGATGCTACCATTAAGGTTGCGGGCAATCCCATCAAGCTATCGGCGTTTGCCGACCCGCCCCAGAGGCCGGCCGCGCCGGAATTGGACGGCGACCGTGAAGCCATCTTTAAGGAGCTGGAGTCCTGACCATGGCCGTTGACGTAATGCTCAGTTCAGCCCTGCGGCCGTATGTGCCGGGCTATGATCGTCTTAGTGGCCTACAATTGGAGCCCAAGCCTGAATTGACCGCCCTGGAGCTGATCAATTCATTGGGTATACCGCCGGATGAGGTGAAGATAATCATGCTGAACGGCAAGGCCGCAGCCAAGGACAGCTTCATCCAAGACGGCGACCGGGTGGGGCTGTTCCCCGCGGTGGGGGGAGGGTAGCGTTTATTGATACGGAACCATGGGAAGGGTCTATTCTTTTTCTCCGCGTTTTCTGCGGATCTCATCGCGGGCCATGGGGCTTAGGAAGCCGGTGGCCACGTACATATTATAGGCCAGCTCCGGTGGCAGCAGGAACAGGCGATCGCCCTCCACAAGTTCCCGGTCGTCCAAGAGAGGACGGCCGTTCAAAAGCAGCATGCGCACCCGGTCCTTGATGCCCAGGGCCACCACCGCACCGGATACTTTGGTACCCTCGGGCAACTCAAGTTCGAGTTCGCCTTTTTTATGGCCCTGCACTTCCTTGCGAAGCGGTCCCGCCAATTTTATTGAGATAAGCATAATTAGGGCTTTCCGGGGGGAGACTCTCCAAAGAGGAGAGCCTCCCCTGGAAGACTACTGATTACCACTTTAAAGTGCTGTCCAGATCAGCGTCGGAAACATCGAAGATAACGTTGTGGGGAGGCAGCTTCTCGCGCTTGAAGAAGTCAGGCACCCTGTCATCGGCCGCGTTGAAGCCGGCGCGGCGGTTAAAGTCCAGTTCCACGTCCAGCACTTTTCGGCCCAGGGCGACCACGTCATCGCCGGTCAGGGACAGGCCGAACTTGGCGTTTACCATGTCCACTACCGCCTGGTTGGAATCAGGTATGTCCAGGGTAGCGAAAGCCACGAACAGGCACAGGCCCACGGTGTCAATCACCGCGGTGGCCACCTGGAAGGCCTGGGACAGGCCGGCCTGGCCTTCGGCCTTCAATGGATCCACGTCGCCGCCTACCTTAAGGATGTTGGTGGCCACGGCATAACCGGCGGTGTGGTCCGCGCCCATGGGGGTGGTGGCGTAGGTCACTCCCACGCCCTTGACCGCGCGGGGGTCGTAGGCCGGCATGCTCTGGTTCTTTACGGTGGGAATGCGCTTGACCCCGAATACCTTGCCGGTGATGCCGGTGCCGGAGCCTAGTATGCGGCCCAGGGGCGAGCCCTTGCCCACCTCGGCCAGCACCTTGAGCGCGCCTTGGGCGTCGCCGAAGTTCAGCAGCCCGCCCTCCATGGCAACCGCCATGGCGCAGCCGGTCTCGATGGTGTCCACGCCGACATCGTCGCACATGCGGTCCATTTGGGCGATGGCGTCCAGATCATCAACCCCGCAGTTGGGGCCCCAGGCCCATACGGTTTCATATTCGGGCCATTTGCTCATGTAAGCGCCGTTCTTGTCCAGATAGATACCCGAGCACTTGATAACGCAGCCGCTCATGCAGCCGTGGGATACGGTGCCTTTGCGCTCCTGGGTAACGGCGTTCAATGATTCGCCGGAAACCTTTTCCGCGCCCTCGAAGCGGCCGGAGCTGAAGTTGCGGGTGGGCAGCCCGCCGGCTTCGTTGAGGATGTTGATGAGGATGTCGGTGCCGTAATTGGGCAGTCCACCCGAGGTGACCGGGTGATCGGCCAGGGCCTTGGCGAAGCGCGTGGAGGCGGCTTTGAAAGCCTCGGGGTCCTTGAGGGGCGCCATCTCGCCGCCAGCCGGGTCGATGACTATGGCCTTCATACCCTTGGAGCCCATGACCGCGCCCAGGCCGCCGCGCCCGGCATGGCGGGTGGGGCGTAGCTCGCGGTCGGTGAAGGCCACCGAGGCGCCGGGCAGGAGCATTTCGCCGGCCTGGCCGATGGAAACAAAGCCCATCTTTTCGCCATGGGCGGCTTTTAGCTTATCCACCGTGTCATAGTTGCCCAGGCCCTTGAGGTCGTCGGCTGCCTGGAGCTCGGCTTTATCCTTACCCACTATGAGTTTGAACAGCTTGCCCTTGGGCGGATCGCCTTCTAAAACAATAGCCGCGATGCCCAGCTTGGCCAGGTATTGCCCGGCCTGGCCGCCGGAGTTGGCTTCCTTGATGCCGCCGGTGAGCGGGCTCTTGCCGCCCACCGAGATGCGGCCACTGTTTGCGGCGTTAGTGCCGCCCAACATGCCAGGGGCGAAGATCAGCTTGTTCATGGGGCCCACAGCGTTGCAGGTGGGATCCACCTCGCTGGCCACGATGGTGGAAGTCAACCCGCGGCCGCCTAGGCCTTGATATTTTTGAGGAACGTCTTCGAACTTGACGGACTGAGCCGTCATGTTTACGCGCAGGATCTTAAACATGGCTTACTCCTTCTCGAGATTATGGCTTCATTCTAAAGCGGTCCCGAGGTGAGGGTCAAGCCTTTATGCCAATAAAAACAATAAGTTATCTATGTCTTTATTGACATAGGTCATTTAAGGAACACAGCGCGTAATACCCAGTAGATGACCATGCAGGAAAAGGCGGAAACCGGCACAGTGAGCACCCGATAGAGAAAGATGCGACGCAGAACAGAGGTATCGATATGGGCCATGCCCCGGGCCAGTCCCACCCCGGTGACCGCGCCCACCGCAGCGGTGGTGGAGGAGACCGGAAGGCTCAGATCCGAGGCAGCCATGATGGTGGTGGCGGTGGCCAGATCGGCGGCAAAGCCCCGCTGATTGTCCAGCTTGGTGATGCCCTCGCCAATGGTTTTCATCACCTTCTGGCCCAGTAGCATGATGCCGGTGGCTATGCCCAGACCTCCGATTATGAGTATGGGCCAGGGAATGTCGGCGCTGCTTACCAGATCGCGGTGCTTGGCCAGGGTATAGATGGCCACCACCGGTCCCAAGGCGTTGGCTACATCATTGGACCCGTGGGCCAGGGAAACGTAACAGGAAGTAAACACTTGCAAGTGTCTGAAACGCTCCTCGACGGGATCCAGGTTTTCATGTCGTAGTTTGGGCAGATGGTTGCGCATGGCCCGGCTGGAGACCCACACCGCAAGCGCTATGGCCAAGGAAGCTCCCAGGGCGGCCGGGCCGGATATGGCCAATTCTTGCCCGATGTTGGTGTGGAAGAGAAAAGAGTAGACCACGATTCCGGCGATGACCCCAAGCCAAATGGGAGCCCAATGCATCAGTTGCTTCATTTGGTTGGGGCCGGCTTGGATGGTGTGGCGGATTAATTTATAGATGCCGAAGGAGATTGCCGCCGCCATAAAAGGGCTCACGATCCAAGACAGGACAATGGTAATCAGGGTGGGCCAGTGCACTGCCGCCGTGCCTGAGGTGACCAGGCCGAAGCCCAGCATGGCGCCTACCACCGAGTGGGTGGAGCTGACCGG
>Ga0307423_1001135_pt1 | contig 16531 bp, 18 predicted proteins | sample SalMarWE160310MG_FD_202154 | JGI IMG/M metagenome (GOLD analysis project Ga0307423, IMG submission 202154) | Salt marsh sediment microbial communities from the Plum Island Ecosystem LTER, Massachusetts, United States - WE1603-10 | ecosystem: Environmental > Aquatic > Marine > Intertidal zone >...
AAGCGGTCGGAAAGTAGAAGAGCTAGAATCCGGAGCCAGGGTAGAGATTCATCCTGATAAACATCATCCAAATGATTTTGCTTTATGGAAAAAAGCCGACCCCGCACATTTAATGCGCTGGCCCAGCCCGTGGGGGCAAGGGTACCCCGGATGGCATGTTGAATGCTCTGCCATGTCCATGAAATATTTGGGCGAAACCTTCGATATTCATGGAGGCGGTTTGGATAACATCTTCCCTCATCATGAGTGTGAAATAGCCCAGAGCGAAGCGGCAACCGGAAAACCTTTTGCCAGATATTGGATGCATAATAATATGGTTACTGTTGGTGACTCCAAAATGGGAAAATCATTAGGAAACTTTGTCACAATAAATGATCTTCTGGCAAAATATTCGACGGCGACCATCCGTTATTTTGTATTAAGCAGCCACTACCGGAATCAACTGGATTTTAGTGATGAAGCATTGCAGAGTGCTCAGAAGGGACTTGAGCGAATTACAGCTACTGTTTCGAAAGTGAAAGAGCTTTTGGAAAACAACGCCGACTTAGCAGATTTTCAACCGCCATCTTCTGTGGATGATTATCGCCGCAGCTTTGAAGAGTCCATGAATGACGATTTCAATACCCCTAAAGCTATCGCCGCATTATTTGATTTTACACGGTCTGTTAATCAGTACATCGCCGAAGCAGCGAAATTCCATAAGCCTTTCTTGGCGGAAATCGATAAACTGTACAAGGAAACCGCAGGGGATGTATTGGGCATTATTGAGGATAAAGCTCAGGGGCAGGATGTGTCTGAAAATCGGGAACAAATCGAAAAATTTCTGCAAGTTGCTGTTGACCTTCGAAACGAATTAAGAAAACGGAAGCTCTGGGAATTATCGGACCAAGTGCGAGATCAACTCAGAGCAATGGGATTTAGACTGGTGGATCAGTCAGATGGCAGCACGAAATGGGAATTTGAAAAGAAATCATAGCAACTGTCGGATTTTTAACACATCAGGTGTTGAAAAATCAGTCTGTCCTTTCATATCCATATTCTCCGATTCCATCACATTTCTTATATAATTTAAATTTCCTATTGTGATATTCCTCAAAATCAATTGGCATCCTATTTGTACTTTAACCAGTGACCAAGGGATATGGGAACGTTGCACGGACAATAGATGTCCAAAATCGCATACCAAACCTCCTCCAAATTATGCAACGTTCCCTTTTTTATTTTCTCTCCTCAGTTTGCAATTAATCGCACAATTTATTTCCAGGAAAATCGCTCAGCGCAGCAAGAAAATTTTCATTCAGTTGTCCAAACTGTATGATATGTTTATCATTATACTCTTTTGCAGGATTAACGCAGAAAAAACCGAGAACCGGCTGGATGTCATTTGAGGAAATCTATAAGGAATATGCTGAGAATATATTGAATCTGGCATATAAGATGACCGGCAGAGAAGATGTCGCCCGGGATCTAACACAGGATATATTCCTAAAAGTATATCAAAACCTGGATTCATTCCGGGGGCAGTCCCGGATTTACACCTGGCTTTACCGAATCTCCTTAAATCATATTATCAATTATTTAAAAAAGGAAAAACGATATCGCTGGATTGAGCTATTGGATACAAAAGTAAATGAAGCATTAGAAAGCGATGACTTTGAATCAAAATTTAATTTGCATTCAAATCCGATGCCTCCAGATAAAGAAATCGAAAAAACGGAGAGAGAAAAAATTGTATGGGGATTTATATTACAATTGCCTCCCAAGCAGAGAGTGCCATTCGTTTTGCATCGGTATGAAGGATTGAGCTATCAGGAAATTGCCGACCAATTGCAAATCAGCCTGAGCAATGTGGAATCGAGAATCCATCGGGCAAAGAAGTTCTTAATAAATAAATTAACACCCTGGGTGGACAAAATTTAATGAATGCAAGTTTTGATAATAATCGATGTCTAATATGTTAGAAATGAGAGATATAAAATGAAGAATCTGCATATAAAAAAATATTTCTTAAAATGGCTTGATGGAAGACTATCAGCCGATAAAACGGAAATGATTAATGATCATCTGCATAAATGCGACGAGTGCCGGGAGTACTATACTAAAATGGAAACGTTTTTAGCGGCACCGGATTCTTCTGATTTGCTTCGGTTGCAACCGGATTACTTTTTGCCAACAAAAATAAGCGAATTGGCAAAACAAAATGGAAGCAATCGGCGGATGAAAGCATCAAAGAAAATAAAATATCAATTAACTTTTGGAACGGTTATTGTCGTTTTTGCTTTATTGACGGGAATATTTATGGGGAAATGGATATTCGAAACATCTGCTGTCTCCGAGACGGAAGTGGTGTTGAGCTACAGTTCCATGCTTTCCGATGATGGAATAGACCAGGTGTGGGATAATATTGCTACGGAGACCAACGGAGAAGAACTATGAAGGTGAAAATTCTGGTTGGTTTGCTGATATTTTTGATTGTTGTCAATCTGGCGACCATCGGTTCATATATCTATTTCCGCATGGATGATAAAAGCGACAGAATGATTCCGCGGTTCAGGAATAGTGACTTTCCGGCAAGATTTCAAAAGCCACCTCATCTGGATTTGGATCGGGAACAGATGCATCAGTTGCTCGAATTAAGAATGAGTTTCGAGAGGGACACCAGGGAATTATCGGAACAAATAAGAGCGTTGCGGGAAGGTATTTTTCAAATGCTTAAGAATGATTCCGTTGCGATGACGGATATAGAAGGAAAGCTGGACGATATATCCCGCCTGAGAACACAGATCGATAAGGCAGCGATTAATAAACTTATCGAAGCGCAGGAATATCTTACTCCGGTTCAGCGGGATCATTTTTTAAGATTTTTATTGAAGGCGCCGCCAGATTTAGACAATGAACCACCTTTTAGACGAAGACCCGGGTTTTTACGAGATAGAGAAAAACCGAATCAACTAAACAATAATAATAAAAATAAGGAGTAATAGTCATGAAACGAGCTATTTTAGCTTTATTAGCCATCGGACTGATCTTTGGTATTCAATTCGCATTTGCCCAACCGGGAAAGGGTGACGGTCCACGTCAAGGAATGCACCTCATGGAGTGTAAGCTGGATTTGACTGACGGGCAGCAATCTCAAATGGAAGATTTGCGTCTCAAATTTGAAAAGGAGAAGCTTCCGCTTCAATCCCAGATACATAAGCTGCGAAGCGACCTGAAACTGGAAATGGTCAAAGATCAGCTCGATCAAAAGAAGGTCAATCAGATAATTGATCAAATTAGTGCTGCAAAAACGGAAATGCAGAAAAAGCGCATATCTCACATGAGGGAAGTGAGGAATATTCTGAATGATGATCAGAAGAAGAAATTTGATATGCATGTTTTGTCAGACCGGAAATTTGGACGAGGAAATGCGCCAATGCCCAATCACCACCCGCAAATGCAACAAATGAGAGGAAAGAGAGATTGGTAATCCTCCGTACAAACCACTAAAATCGAAAGCCCGGTTATAACGCCGGGCTTTTTTTATGATTTTATCATTTCAAAAATTCGCCAAAAGCTCCGAAGATAGTATATAGCAATTGCTTAATTCGGAAAGGCGCATGGCACAACGAACAAAGACCCTGAAATCTTTATATTCGCTGCTTATATTTTTTCTGTTCTTTTCTTTTTTCCAAATTTATAATTCTTATCAAAAAAGAACTGAAGATAAAGCTTCTGATAAGTATTCGATTTATTCAGATACGCTGAATGTTTTAGCCAGCTCCAACCTCACCGCCCTTTCCCCCTACGATGCTATTTTTGCGGATGATGTTTTTCTGATTAATCAGGTGTACCAGGGATTAGTAAAATTAGACGAATATATGAGCGAGGAACCGGATCTTGCCGACCATTGGATTGTCGATTCAAGTCATACCCACTTCACCTTCCATCTAAAGAAGAATCAATTGTTTCATAATGGCGATACTGTGAATGCTGAAGATGTGATTGCCAGCTTCGAGCATTTTTTGAAGTATGAGACGGATAGTTATATCCGCCCATATTTTAAGGTGATAAAAGGCGCGGAGGAATTCTGGCGGGGCAATAGCCCTCACGTATCCGGTATCAAAAAAGAATCATTTACAACTATCAGCATTTTCCTAAAGCATCCGTACATTCCGTTTCTAAAGCTTCTTTCCCTGCCAGAGGCTAAGATTATGCCGGCATCAGTGCTACGGCAGTCCGGAGCCAATTTGAAAGAAAATCCGATAGGTTCCGGTCCATACTTTATAAAGAGAAGTTCCGCTTCCAGTATTTTATTGGAGGCTTTCCATTGGAATGAAAGAAAAAACAAATCGGTGGGTGTAAAGTACTTCAAACTATGGCTTAATGATGATAAAATTTACGAACGCATTCAAAATAACAATTTTGATATTTCTTATAATCACATTAGAGAATTCGCTGACTCGATAGGCCAATTCGATTCATTTCATTCTCCATCCCTTTCATTAACATTTTTAGGCGTCAACTGCCAGAAAACGCCAACAGACAACAAAATGCTGCGCAAAGCTTTATTTTATGGGATCAATCAAAACCAAGTTCGAGAAGAATTTGGCAGTATTGCTAACCCAGTTAATTTTTACTGCCCCCTAAATCTTCCACGTGAATCGGAGATAATTCCGACTCAGCGATATGATTTCTTGAAGGCAAAAACGTTTTTGAACACCGCTATAAACCAACTAAATTTAACTGAATCCCCAAAATTACTAATTGCGGTTGATTCCACTCTATATTCCAATACAATTACAAATGTTGTTCTGAGAAATTTTGATAGCTTAGGTGTACCGTATAAGGTAAATTATTATTCAGGATTATCTCTTAAGGAAGAGGCAAAATTGATCAGGGATAACAATTTGTTTTTATTTGGCTGGTATATGGATGTGCCGGACCCCGAATATTTTTTCGATGTTCTATTTAACAGCGATCAATCGACAAATTTGATGTCCTATTCAAGTGCTGTTGTTGATTCGCTTTTGAATGAATCCTATTCCGAAGAGCATTTGGAACATCGCTTGAGGACTTATGTAAAGATTGAGAGCATTTTAATGAGTGATGCACCGATCGTTCCACTAATGAATGATTTTGAAGAAATCGTTTTCAGAAAATCATTAAAGAATGTAGTTTTTAACAGGATTGGAATTGTCGGGCTTGATTTGTCGAAAATTCGGGTGAATAGAACAGCACACCAAAAATATCTGGCGCAAATAAAAAATGCAGAAAAAAGAAGTTGACAAATTTTTCTCGGAAATTTATAACAAAATTACCCACCAAAGCGAAAACGATTTATCGCCATTTGCAACCCTGAGCAAAGAGGCTATCCGTCTACATCCTGAACCGGATGATCCTCGTGCTCCTTTTGCCCTGGATCGCGATAGAATCCTGTACAGCGGGGCATTCCGGCGCTATTCCGGTAAAACCCAAGTGATTTATTTTGCTTCTCAATTGGATGAAATGCTGACATCGCGAATTATCCATACCCTCAGTGTCGCCCAGGTTGCCCGAACCATCGGCAAATTTCTGCGATTAAATGAAGAACTGATCGAAGCCATTGCGCTGTCGCATGATTTGGGGCATTCACCCTTTGGCCATGATGGAGAGAAGGTGCTGTCCCAAATCTGTGAAAATTACGGAATCGGTCAATACCACCACCATATTCAAAGCCTGCATATTGTGGATAGCGTGGCAAAAAAAGGTAGGGGATTGAATTTGACCCTCCAGGTGCGTGATGGCATTCTCTCCCATGACGGCGAAGTGCATAATCGCCGCCTTAAGCCGAATAAGAAGAAAACCGAGAATGAGCTTAAGGAATACATTCGCACTCGAAAATCCGGCGAATATGTGGATATGATGCCCATGACCCTGGAAGGCTGCGTAATGCGAATATCCGATACCGTAGCGTATATTGGACAGGATATTGAAGATGCTATCCGTATTGGTATAATCAAGCGCAATGATATTCCTGCGGATTTGAGAAAGCAGGTTGGCAGCACCAATGGCGAAATCATGAATACCCTGATCAAAGACGTTATTTTTAACAGTTATGAAAAGGGGTACATGAGCTTTAGCAAGGAAATTTCCAGGGCGCTATTAAAATTGAAGGAGTTCAATTATGAGAAAATCTATTTGAACAAAAACCTCAAACGGGAATATGAAAAAATAATTCATGGTTTTGAAATCCTTTTTAGGTTATTTTTGAAAGACCTGAAAGAAGGAAAAAAGTCTTCAAGGATTTATAGACATTTTTTGGAAACCAAGCATAGGGATTATTTGGAAAACACCAACAATGCTGAGAAGGTACGCGACTTTATTGCCGGAATGACCGATCGCTATTATGTGGAAGTTTTGCAGGATTTAACCATTCCTAAAATGAATCTTCTCGGAAATATTTAGCCAACTAACAGCAAAAGAGACAAATGGTAAGATACATAAAAATTATTCTGTTCCTTCTGATACTGCAATCTCCATTCTCATTCATTAGGGCCCAGCGAATCGAACCAAATCTAAAATTAAGGGTCGGAGAGCAGCTCATTTACAAAGTGAAATATAGTTTTCTAACGCTCGGTTCATTGAAATTTGAAATCCTGGGCAGAGACACCATAGATGATCGCCCTGTTTATGATTGCATTTTATATATCGATTCCAATCCGTCGCTCCCCTTTGTGAAAATACATGATGTATATGAAAGTTATATTGATGAGGATATCTATTCGCGCCGGTTTAAGGCATGGGAGAGAGAATCCGGCTATGTTCTTTATACCCAATACGATATGGATTATGAGAAAAGAGAAGTTCACATCGTCGAGAAAAAAATAACCGAAACCGATACGATAATGGCGGCGGATTCCATTGCTGTTTTGGATACTCCCCGCAAAGTGCAGGATGGATTATCCATTTTGTTTTTCGCCCGCGCTATGGCAAAAGCGAATAGACCGATGTCCGCGCCGGTGTTTGCATTTAATGAGTTGAAGTATACCTTCATCAATTTTACCGGTAAGCGGGAGAAAGTGGAGGTTGACGATGAGAAATACAAAGCCTATTATTTAGATGGCTATTTGAAATTTGTGGGCATTGCTGGGGTCAAGGAAGGCTTTAAAGGCTGGTTTTCACCGGATGCCCAGAGCGTACCGCTGCAGGCGCACATGGAGGCATTTATCGGGCATGTGACTCTGCAGCTTGAAAGCCACAAAAATTGGGAATTAGCGAAGTCGGATTAAGTCGGTTTTAAGGAAGTGAAAAGCAAACCGGAGCAATGGAGTTGATTGTTCCCGCATTAAAATAAATAACTAACTAAAGCAGTTTTTATATTCACAGGAGTCGGGATGGCCCTAAAAATTGCATTCGTGATCATATTCGCATTTCAAATTTCCAGCGCGCAGGTGATTCTCAACGAAGTGATGTTTGATCCGGAAGGTTCTGAGTTTTACGATGAGTTTGTGGAAATCTACAACTTGAATTCATTTTCAGTGGATTTAAGCGGCTGGCAGGTGGGGGATAGCGCCGAACAGGATCTCCTAACGGATGCTGGCAATGGGCTAATACTACAGCCGCAGCAATACGGCATCATTTTAGACGCCGGCTATTTTGAGAACTCCACCAGCTATGACTCGCTAATCCCGCCCAATGCCTTAATCCTGACCATCGATGATGCATCTTTTGGCTCCAATGGCTTTTTAAATGGTGAGCCGGAGTTCGTGCTTTTGATAAATTCGACAGGAGATACGGTTCAGACTTATCAGTATTCGGTCGGCAATACTCCCGGTCACAGCGATGAGAAAATAATTTTGAGTGAAGATAATTCTGCTCAGAATTGGGGCAACTCCATCTATTTGAATGGAACACCTGGTTTTAAAAATTCAATCTCTCCCAAGGATATCGATCTGGCTATTGCTGAATTCCGGTTTGTTGACAACAATTTTATTGTCGGGCAAAATTTGGATTTTGAAGCAGTGATAAAAAATAACGGACAACAAACCATCAATGGCTTTCAATTCCAAAAGTTTTACGATCTTAATTTAAACCAACGGCCCGACCCCGCTGAGATCATTGAAACATCCTCATATTCAAATTCCCTTTCAGCAGGCGATTCTTTGTTAATCGAAGATCAATTTACAGATATTCCAGCAGGAAATGTAGCGTTTGGCATTGCCATCGTCGTTCAAAATGATGAGGATTTGTCCAATAATATCATGACGAAAACCGTGTTTGTGAACGATCCGGTGGGCATAAAAATTATCATCAACGAGATAATGGCTGATCCTCGACCGGGCAATGAAGAATGGGTAGAGCTATTTAATATGGGATCGACCGACATAAATCTTCGTGATATATATTTTGCCGATGCGGTGGATACCGCTCAAGTCAGCAAAGCAGATCTCATTTTGCAGCCTCGGAAATATATGGTCATTAGCGGTGATTCAGCCGCAGCAATTCAATATAACATTTCATGGGATGACTTGATCATCGCAAAAGGCTTTCCTACCTTGAATAATTCATTTGACGATTTGAAACTGCTTAACAATTTTAATTTCGTCTATGATCGCGTGGGTTATACTGACGAATGGTATGGCAGAGAGATCGAATCCGGCACTTCCCTGGAGAAAATCAACCCAAATCTGAATGGGCAAATTCCTGAAAATTGGACAGCGTCGGTTGATATGACCGGCAGTACACCTGGGCGCGTCAATTCCGTTTTTGCCGAAATTCTTCCTTCCGAATCACAACTGCAAATCCAGCCTAACCCCTTCTCGCCTGATGGAGACGGATTTGAAGACGTGACCATTATTCAATTGGATATACCGGTTGAAACTGCCTATGTCAATATTCGCATTTACGATACCCGCGGCAGGCGAATCCGCTTTCTCACTGATTCTGTGCCCGCGGCCCATGAATCTCATTTTGTGTGGGATGGTAAGGATGATGATGGTCGCATCGCCAGGATTGGCGCCTATATCTGTCTGGTAGAAGCACTGAATTCAAGCAAAGGTGTGATAAGGCAGCTTAAATCTACCATCATTTTGGTGAAGCAATAAGTGCTTTACGAAAGAGTGAGGCGTTAAGCCTAAATTACGCATCCGGAATTCTTTATTGTATATTTGGTCGAGTTGACTTAACTTTTCGTAACTTTTAAACAATACCAGTCAAATGCAGGAAGAGGAGCAATTTGTGAATATCAAACCGCGTTTCAGCAATTCTTTCATCACTATAATTTCCTTCCTATTTTTAATGCCGGCATTGTCAGTTGCCCAGGATTATGAAGAACAGATAACCCAATTTAGTGAGAAATTCCTTACGCATAGCCAGTCATTTGTCACATATGCCTCCCAGAATGTTAATACCGAAACTGAATACAATGCCGCTCTGGAGATGAGTGCTATTGCAGAGGAATTTTACCAGCACACCAGCTATTTAGGAGATTTTTTTCTCATCTTAAAGATCATTGACAAACACCCGACTGAGAAAGAACTCGCAGAGAGATTGGTGAGGCTGCGCATTAAGAGCGTTATTAATAAATGCGATGCGGCGGTGGAAGGGGTTAAGGCCGCCGTTGCCAAAGTGAAAAGCGAGTCCCTCACGACAAAGGCAAACAAACTCACCGAAGATTTGGAAGCCCTTCGGGAAGTTTTAAGCAAAATTAATGAACAATATTCAGGATAAAAATCATTATGGTTTATGAAATAAAAATTAAAGATAACATTGCGATTATGGTCTTATCCGGCAAAAGAATGGGAGACAAATTTACTTCTAATTTATATGATGAAGCAAAGCGATTAATTAACGATGGGTTCAAGAATATTGTTTTCGACCTTCAGGCGGTGCAGTTCATAAACAGCATCGGGTTGGGAATCATCATCGCCTGCCGAACGGCAGCCATTAATGCCGGCGGCAATCTCAAATTAATATTTACCAGCGATAATATTAAAAAGTATTTCAAGATTACCGAACTGGATCGATTTTTCGAATTTTATGAAAATGAAGAAGAAGCGCTCGCCAGCTTTACAAAAAAATAAAAATGAAATTAGCCCTGAAAAATATTTTGAAAACGCATCTCTGAAAGATGCGGATTTCAAAAATACAAACCTGAAGAACGCCTATTTTCATAAAGCCGATCTCCAAAATGCTGATTTTACAAACGCCGATCTCGAAGGCGCCTTTTTGAATGATGCTAATCTTAAAAATGCTGACTTAAAAAATGCACGCCTCAAAGGCGCCAGTCTTGTAAATTCAAACCTGTCACAGACGAATCTTTCAGAAACAAATTTATTAAGTGCATTTCTTATTAATGCCAATTTGGATAGAGCAAATTTGGAAAATGCCAATCTGAAAAACGCTCAACTCATTAATGCGGATTTTATGGAGGCTGATCTGGAAAATGCCAATTTAAGCGAATGTAACTTAACCGGTGCCAATCTCGAGCGAGCTTTTTTGGAAAATGCTGATTTCCGTAATGCCAATTTAACCAATGCCAATATGGAAGGTGCAAATCTTTCAAAATCAAATTTGAAAACAGCAGATTTAACGAATGTAAACCTCAAAAACGCTTTTCTATTGAATGTAAAAGGCTTAACGCTGGATCAAATGAAAGATGTGAGTACACTATATAATGCCAAATTAGATGAGTCTTTTAAAAAACGGATCAGGAAAAATTTGCCTCACTTATTAGAAGAGCCAAAATCATAAGCGTGAGAGTTTTGATAGAGCTGGGAAAAAAATATTTCCCCATCTCATTGAAAAACCAACGGACTAAGATAGTTCAATAACTACGCCTTCTCTGGCTGCCTCACAGAGAATGTCGGTATTTTTTCTCTTTAAAAGCTCACGGCTCTGCTCAAGCATTCTGTTGATGGTTTCATCATCATGATCCGGGTCATGATGAAACAAGATGAGCTTTTTAATTTTTGCGCGGTTGGCAATATCAACAGTATAATCTAACGGAGAATGCCCCCAGGTTTTCTTAAGTTCATATTCTTCAGGGAGGTACTGCGTATCATGGATAAGAATATCTGCCCCGGAAATAAATTCTACCAGATTATCGCTCATATCTTCGACAAATCCTTCAATGCGGTCCGTAATAGTCTTGTAGTTTCCGGCTTCCAAGCCTCCGTTATCGGAAGGGTGTACAAACGGTTCGTTATCACTTATGTATACGATTGACTTGCCATTAAACGTAAATCGATAGCCCAATGCATACCCTGGGTGGTTCAGAAATATTGTTCTTACTTCAACGTCCTCCACATCGAAGCTCCCCTCCTTGATAGTGCGGAATTCCACTTCTGCTTGCATATCATCAATGGCTAAAGGAAAATAGGTTGGGTTCATCTGCATAGAGATGATTTCGCTTAGATTAACATTTGGTTCATCACAGCCATAAATAATAAAATTATTTGCAGGATTAAAGGCAGGTTTAAAAAATGGCAAGCCCTGAATGTGATCCCAGTGGAAATGGCTGATGAAAATATATGCCTTAACCGGATCGGAGATCTTAAGAAGTTCTTTCCCCAATTCTCTTATACCGGACCCGGCATCCAGTATGAATCGCGGTTTTCCGGGGAATTGAAGTTCTACACAGGGAGTATTGCCGCCATAATAAATTGTTCGTTCCCCGGGTGATGGGATGCTCCCCCTGACTCCCCAGAACTTAATTTTGATAGACTTGTTCATGGATAGGTTGTAGTAATTCCCTCACTTTTCCAAGAAGCAGATGGGCGCGGGCTGGCTTAGTAATAAAGGCATCCGCTCCTAAATTAAATGCTTTGCGCCGGTCGGATTCATATTTTTTCCCGGTGTAAATAATGACTTTCGTTTTGGACGTATCATGGTTGGATTTGATTTGACGGCATAATCTTAGGCCGTCCGTCGAAGGCATGATGAGATCAAGAATGACAATCTCCGGCTTGTCCTGTTTGATTTTCTTTAAAGCCAACTCACTATCCGTAACAAATTTAGCTTTAAATCCATTTTGTCTTAAAAGCAGCCTGATTAGGTTCGCCAGTTCTTCATTGTCATCGACAATTAAAATATTATATTTGCCATTTAAAGTTTTCATATTGAATAATAACCATTTCTTGAGTGATTAATCCTTTAATCGATTAGAGAATATTCCTTATAAATCCCTGCTATACTATTATAATCGTTTTTCAGCAAAATAAAGTCACATTGAAGGTTGGCGGGTGACAAAAGTCACATTAGTTTTAGGGTAATCTTCTATTTGCTGGATACTTGATGCTTGATAATGGATGCTGTTAAAGATAAAGATTGAACCAACGAGTCGGGGAAGGAGAGGATTGCTAAATTTCCTAATTTTTATTTGGCTGGATTGCTTCCGTAAACATTAGCAATTTGGCCATTTGACACTTTATAATCACGCCTATAAACTCTTAGAACTCCTTAACTCCAAAGCACCCTAATACTCGAATACCTGAACACTCGTCATCCACTTACCTGAATAAAGACTGGTAAATACATGATTGGTTCTTTCGTATAATCGGATTCGATGGAGATGCGAGTGTCGTGCCTGCCGGATTCTGTGGGCGTAAATTTTACCTGAAATAGATGAGATTTATGAGGAGGTATAACGGCATTTTCCGGAGTAATTTTTAGGAGGTTATTATATACAGTAATCTTCTTGATCTCAACCGGCGCTTCAGTTTCATTCTGTACTTCGAAGAATTCCGTAATAATAGTGTCGCTGTTTTGGCTAACTGGTTGGAATTGCAGGTAATTTGGCGTGATGTTTATATCCTTGCTAATGTATGCCCGGATGGTAAATGAAGCGTCTTTAATACTTTCTTCAGCAAAAGATATGCGTATGGATTTTGCTATATTTCCTTTAAATCCTCGTGTTTTCACGGTGTAATTAATCTCTGCTGTATCGCCTACCGCATATGTTTTCTTATCTGGTTTGGCTGCAGTACATCCGCAACTGGTGCGCACATTTTTTATCGTTACAGGAGTGACCCCCACATTGACAAACTTAATTGATCCTTGTATGTTTTCACCTTCATTAATTTTGCCGGCATCAATTGTCTCCGGATTTAAAAATTCGACTTGCTGGCTTAACAATGGCGTAATAAGAATTGCAAGAATTAGTACAATAAACTTCGCTGAATTCATGATCTTCCCTCAAAGTTATTTAATTCAGATAATAATTTTTGAAAATCGTCCGGTAATGGCGCTTCAAAATTCATTCGCTTTTTGTGAATCGGATGTTCAATTTCCAAATTAAAAGCATGCAGCGCTTGCCGGTGCATCATGCTTAGTAAATTTAAGACAAAATTTCGGTAAGACAAATTGGAAATTTGTTTTAGCTGTTTATTTCTTCCGGCGTAGTCAGGATCCCCAAACACCGGGTGATTGAGGTGTTTAAAATGTACCCTTATTTGATGAGATCGCCCGGTTTTGAGCCATACCTTTGCCAAAGTGAAAAAATGAAAATATTTTTCGGATTCAAAATAAGTGAGCGCCGGCTTGCCGGATGCTGATACAGAAAATTTTTTTCGATCATTTTTGCTTCTATTTAAAAATGTTTGAATTTTACCTTTAGGAGGCTCCAGCCTGCCCCAGACGAGCGCGTAATATTGCCGTTGGGCTGTTTTTTCAGCAAACTGCTTTTGCAGGTAACGGTGGGACTGGTCATCCTTGGCGACCGCCAGCAAGCCACTGGTGTTTTTATCCAGCCGGTGGACAATGCCGGGTCGAAGCCTGCCACCCACGCCCGATAAATCTTTACAGTGATAGATCAGTGCGTTTACAAGCGTTCCCTGCCTCACTCCTGCGCCAGGATGTACCACCATCCCGGCAGGCTTATTGACCACAAGCATATGCTCATCTTCATAAACAACGTTTAATGGTATGTTTTCCGGTATAATTTCGGTTTCAACAGGTTCAGGAATTTCGACGGAGATTTGGCTGCCCGGTTCAATAATTTTTGATGGCTTGATAGAGCATCCATCTACACAGACCAGATTCTGCTCGATTATTTTTTTCAGAAATGAACGGGAATATTGAGGTAGCTTCTGACTAAGAAAGCGGTCTATTCGTTGCTGTTTGGATGATGCATCTACTGTAAAATTAAATGTCTTCGTGAGCGGCATTATTTACTGCGGGATGCGTTTTGTGTTCAATGATTGCAGTTAAAATAATTAATATCATACCAATTGAAACCGCCATATCGGCGATATTAAATACCGGCCAGCGATCCATTGAATATGGAGGAATTTGCAGAAATAAAAGCCTGCCGCCATTGAAATGAATATCAAAAAATTCCACATCGAAAAAATCTACTACCTGACCATGGAGGAATCTATCAATTAGATTTCCGAAAGCGCCGCCCAAAATTAGGGCAAAGGAAAATCTAAGAAGAAGATGATCACGCATTTTCAGTAAATAAAAAGAGATGACGATGACGGCAATAATCGAGAGCATGTTGAATAAAAACCTATTGCCGAGTTGGATGCCAAAAGCCATTCCAGGATTTTCGACATAGGTTAATCGTAAGAAATCCCCGATGATATTTACAGAATGAATAGGTTGGAGGTAAAGCGTTGCTATTATTTTTGTGATTTGATCCAGGCAAATCACGCCTAGAATAATCGATACCGTAATTAGGGTATGTTTTCGTGATAAATTTTTTACCATATAATTAAGACTTTGACTCTGCTTGCTTGCATGGAACGCAAATTCGGGTTGTTGGAACAGCTTCCATTCTGGCAATATCGATCTCTTTACCGCAAACCCGGCAAATTCCGTATTCACCCAGTTCAATCGACTGAAGTGAGCGATTGATTTGCTGAAGAAATTTTTCTTCGCGGGAGAGAAATAAGAATGCCTTCTCTCGTTCCATTGCATCAGTACCCTGGTCAGCCATATGCGATGTATAACCGGAATGGTCTCCGGTCGTCTCTTTATAATTACTTTCCAGTGCCACTTCGCGCCAGTGTTCGATCCGTTCTTGAACCTCTCCGCGCTTTGTCAGCAGAATCTCTTTAAATTTTTCCATTTGCTTCTTGTTCATCAACAAACTCCCTATTCGACAAATAATCAGTTTAATGATTTAATTCTTTATCCCTTTTTTCTACTGCAGATTTTTCACGGCATATAATAACCTCTAAGAGACAAGACTACAATTTAAACCTTTTTTATGGCGACTAACAGTTTTTCTGCACCGATTGATACTTCGCTAGCATTTTTCTTCTCCGGCAATTCATCGCTAAGCTGTACAGCAAGCGTTTCGGCCTTGATATAGTCGGCTAATTCCCGAGCTGCTTGATGTATTTTCTTAGGCGCCTGGTAGTATATTTCTATCCGATCCGTCACATCCAGCTTCGATTCTTTTCGTAAATTCTGAATCCGGTTGACAAACTCCCGCGCTAATCCTTCCTTTTCCAATTCAGGCGTTATTTCCAGATCCAGGGCAACCATTAAATTCCCTTCCCGGCCTATCGCAAAATTGGCAACATTTTCCTCGATCAATTCAACATCTTCTAAATGAACAATTGCTTCCTGCCCTTCAACAAACAGCTTTAATTTGCCATCTTCCTCTAATTTATTGATATCATCTTCCTCCCAGTTTTTGATGATATCGGTAATGGTGTTCATGGATTTTCCGAACCGTGGACCCAATTGCTTATAATTCGGCTTTGCCCTTCGGTGCACCAATTCGTTCGATTCCTGCGTGACCGTGATTTTTTTGATATTAATCTCTTCCTTTATAATAGTATCCATCCGGGCCACGGCATCATGCGTTGCTTTATCGGGAGCTGCTACAATCAGTTCTCGCAATGGCTGCCGCACTTTTATGCGAGTTTCGTTCCGTAAAGCCCGCGCCAGACTGACAACCTGCTGGGCGGCATGCATGGTATTTTCCAAATCCTTATTTCGCAATGATTCCTTCTCTTTGTCAACTGTTGGATATTCACACAGGTGAATACTTTCCGGCATGTCTTCTATTCGCATGTCTTGATAGATCACTTCAGCGATAAAAGGCGCAATGGGCGCAATCAATTTTATTAAAGTCAACAGCACTTCGTACAGGGTTTGATAGGCTGCCAGCTTATCCTTGCTGTCCCCGCTTTTCCAAAACCGCCGCCTGTTGCGCCTGACATACCAATTCGAAACATCATCCAGCAGAAAATCATAAATTAAGCGGGCGGCTTTGGTAGCGTCATAATTTTCCATGTGGTCTCGAACTTCTGCCGTGACGGTGTATAGCCGGGATAAAATCCAGCGGTCAATTTCCAGGCGTTCCTTTGCGGGAACAGGGGAGCTATCCGGATCGAAATTGTCAATATTAGCGTACAGGGCGAAGAAATTATATGTATTAAACAGCGTATCGAAAAATTTCCTGAAGACTTCTTCAACACCCTTCATATCGAAACGTTTGGGTATCCACGGGAAGCTTACCGCAGTGAAATACCAGCGTAGCGGATCGACGCCATATTGATTGATGACGTCTTTGGGCAAAACCACATTGCCGCGGGATTTGCTCATTTTTTGAGCG
>Ga0307423_1001138_pt1 | contig 16505 bp, 19 predicted proteins | sample SalMarWE160310MG_FD_202154 | JGI IMG/M metagenome (GOLD analysis project Ga0307423, IMG submission 202154) | Salt marsh sediment microbial communities from the Plum Island Ecosystem LTER, Massachusetts, United States - WE1603-10 | ecosystem: Environmental > Aquatic > Marine > Intertidal zone >...
TGGAGGAAGCCCTGAAAGACGCGGTCGTCGGATCGGATCGAACGGTCGATCGCCGACAACACGCCGGTGGTCACCGTGTTCGAGAGCCCGAAGGGGTTGCCGATCGCGATGACCGGCTCCCCCACCATCAGGTCCGCCGATGAGCCGGGAGCCACCGAGGGTACCTTCTCGTCGGTCTCCAGCCGCAGTACGGCGAGATCGTTGTTGGGATCGGCACCGACCAGGGTCGCCTCGAACTCCCGGCCGTCGGCCAGGGTCACCCGGATCACATCCGCCCGGTTCACCACGTGCGCGTTGGTGAGGACGTTTCGCGCCTCGTCGATGATCACTCCCGACCCGAGGCTCTGGGCGGTCTGGGGCGAGCGGGGCTCGAAGAAGTCGCGAAAGAAGCGTTCGAAGAATGGATCGCCGGCAAAGGGCTGGAAGGGGCGCTGCCCTCCCACCACGCGCTCGGTGGTGATGTTCACCACTGCCGGTCCGACCTTCTCCACCACGCGTACGGTGGGGGTACGGCGCAGGAACGGGTCATTCGCCGATATCGGAGCCGCCGCGCAGAGCAGCGCGGACAGAGCGAGCCCCAGCCGGACGATCACGGATCCAGTGACGTTGACGAAGAGCGCTAAATTCACCTGCGTCTCGATTTCCCGAAAGCCGCCCTGCAAGGGCGGGGGTGGCCCCGGCGACCCGGCGCCGGAAGAGCAGAAACGTAGGACCCGTGCCCATGCTTGGCCAGCTTCGCAGCCAGTTCCAGAGCCGTTTTGGCAGAGCACCCGAGGTCGGGGTTCGAGCGCCCGGGCGGGTGAACCTGATCGGCGAGCACACCGATTACAGCGGCGGGCTGGTGCTTCCCTGCGCCATCGATCGCGATACGCTGGTGCTGGCTGCGCGGCGGGTGGATCGCCGGGTCGAGGCCTTCTCGCTCGAGATGGATCAGACCGGGGGCTTCGACGCATTGGCACCCGCGCGGCGCGGGGACTGGCTCGACTACCTGATGGCGCCGGTCTTCGCCCTGCTCGAGCGAGGCGTCCGCGTGGGTGGACTCGAGCTCGGCATCGCCAGCCGCGTGCCGCTGGAATCCGGCCTCTCCAGCTCGGCAGCCCTGGGGGTGGCCGTGACCAGTGCCATCGATCGGATCCAGGAGCTCCACCTCGAGGGCCGCGAGATCGCGACTCTCGCCCACCGGGGAGAGAGCGAGTTCCTGGGGGTGGGCTGCGGGATCATGGATCAGTTCGCCAGCGCCCTCGGGCGGCGTGATCACGCACTGCGGCTCGACTGTCGGAGTCTCGAGATCACGCCCATTCCCCTGGCGGACGGTAGGCTTCGGATGTTGATCGCCCAGTCGGGAGTCAAGCGCGCCGTGGCGGGCGGTGGCTACAGGGAACGCGTGACACAATGCGCATCCGCCCTGGACGCGGCCCGCTGCGCTGGGATCCTGGCCAAGGAGGGTTCCGCACTTCGCGACCTCGGTCTCGAAGATCTGCCGGCCCTGGAGAAGGCGCTCTCCCCGCCGCTCCTTCGACGGGCCCGGCACGTGATCACGGAGAACGCGAGAGTCGACGCCGTCTGCGCGGGACTCGTGGCCGGGGATCTCGAGGGAGTCGGTGAGCTCCTCGCCGAGGGCATGCGCAGCCTCCGCGACGACTACGAAGTCAGTACGCCCGAGCTCGACCTGCTCTGCGAGCTCGGCGACGCCCACCCCGGCTGTTATGGATCTCGCCTCACCGGAGCCGGCTTCGGGGGCTGCACTCTCCACCTGGTCAGGCCGGATGCGGCGGAACAGGTAGCCGAGAGGATCGCCGCGGGCTTCGAGGCGCGCTTCGGGCGCCGCCCGCCCATCGTCACCGCCCGCGCCGCGGCCGGTGCGGGTGATCTGGAGATCTAGGCGGCGACAGGCGAGGAGCGTCGCCGCTCATTCGCTCTGGTGTGCGGCCTGGCCCGGGTCCGGCTCGAGCTCCTCCGGCGTGGCCGGCCGCGCGCCCCGCTTCAGCAGCAGGAACTTGAGGTCGTCGCCACGGCGCGCGCGAATCATGATTTGGAGCTGCTGCTCCACCCCCTTCAGGGCGAGCCGGAACGCCTCGAGGTCGGCGATCTCGCTGCCCTCGATGGTCTCGATTACGTCTCCCGGGAAGAGGCCAGCCTCGGCCGCGGGGGAGCCAGGAGCGACGAAGGAGACGTAGGCGCCGGATCGCGAGGCGAGCCGCTGCTCGCGGAAGAGGTTCTCGGTGATCTCCTGGACGTGGAATCCGAGGTCGCTCTCCGCCTCGGAGGGCTCGACCTTGGGTTGGGTGCCGAGCTTCACCTCTACGGTCCGGGGCTTTCCGTCGCGAAGGATCTCGAGCTTCACGGTCTCACCGGGCAGCGCGTGTGCCACCCTGCGCTGGAAGTTGCCGAGATCCTCTTCCTTCTCCGCCTCGACGGAGACCCCGTTCATCGCCGTGATGACGTCGCCGGCCGCGAGCTTTGCCCGCGCCGCCGGAGAGCCGGGGAGCACTCCGTTCACGATCACGCCGGTTGCCGCGGGGAAGCCGAAGTAGCTGGCCAGGTCGCGGTTCAGAGGCTGGATCGCGAGCCCGAGCCAGCCGCGCTCGATGCCTCCTTCCCGGATCTGGGCCATCACCTCGAGGGCGGTGTCGATAGGGATGGTGAAGCCGATGCCCCGCCCCTGTCCCCGGGAATTGATGCCGATCACGCGTCCCTCGAGATCGACCAGGGGGCCGCCCGAGGAGCCGCGGTCGATCATGGCATCGGTCTGGATGAAGTCGTTGATCAGGTCGGGAATCTCGAGGTTGCGTCCCTTGGCGGAGACGATGCCGAAGGACACCGTGCCGTCGAGGCCGTAGGGGTTGCCGATGGCCAGCACCCACTGGCCGACCCGGACCTCGTCGGTGGAGCCGAAGACCGCGGCGGGGAGCGCACCCTCCGGCTGGATCTGGAGCACGGCGATGTCGGTCTGCTTGTCGGTGCCGAGTACCTTCGCCGGGTAGCGCTTCTTTCGCCCCGGGACGCTGACCTCCACCTTCTCGGATTTCTCCACCACATGCTGGTTGGTGAGAATCAGGCCGCTCTCGCTGGCGATCAGACCGGAGCCCGTTACCTGGTTGCGGCGATCGTTGACGCGGACGATGGCCTCGACGTGGACCACCGAAGGCTTCACTCGCTCGGAGATCTCGATGATGCGCTCCTCCAGCTCCTCGCTCGGAGGCATCGCGTGGGCGCAGACGGCGCAGAGGCCGAGGGCGGCGATCACGAGTCGGACCAGCATCACCAACGTCACGGCTCCCTTGTCGGCGGATCGCGTCATCTGATTCACCCGTCGAGGGCTCTTCGAAGCGCCGCGGCGGCCGCGGCGGGATCGGCGCTGGAGAGGATGCTCCCCGTCACGGCGACTCCGGCGGCTCCCGCATCGAGACAAGATCGGGCGTTCTCGGCTTCGATGCCGCCCTGGGCGATGACGGGTACTCCGTGGCGAGCGGCCTCCCCGAGAGCGGCGAGACCGAGGGGAGTGCGGCTCTGCGCCTTGGAGAGCGGCGGGAAGATCGGAGCGAGGTGCGCGTAGGAGAGAGGCGTCCCGGCCGCTCCCTCGAGCTCCTCGGGCTGGTGAGTGGCGATGCCGATCAGGGCATCCGCACCGAGAAGCAGCCGTGCCGTCTCCGGCGGCATGCCGTCGAAGCCCAGGTGCACGCCGTCGGCTCTCGCCGCCCACGCCACGTCGACGCGCCGGTTGACCAGCACGCGGGTCCTTTGCCCCGCCACCTGGCGGATCTGATCGACGTGATCCAGGAGCGCTCCGTCTTCGAGCTCGCGGGCCCGGACTTGAATCCAGTCCACGCCGCCCGCGACGGCCATCTCGACGGCCTCGGCGAGCGGACGGCGAGAAGCCGCCCGGTCGGTCACCAGACAGAGGATCGGGCGGAGGGTTTCAGAAGGACGCAAGTCCGTCGAGAGGGCTCGATGCCGTGGCGTAGAGGCGCCTGGCGATTCGACCCGATTCGTAGGCGAGGCGGCCGGATTCCACGGCGAGCTTCATGGCTCGCGCCATCTGCTCGGGCTCCTTGGCGCCGGCGATGGCGGTGTTCATCAGCACCGCCACGCACCCGAGCTCCATCGCGACGGCGGCGTCGCTGGCGGTCCCCACCCCGGCGTCCACGATCACCGGTACCTCCACGGTCTCCAGGATGATCCGCAGGTTGGCCGGATTGCGGATGCCGAGACCGGAGCCGATCGGCGCGGCCAGCGGCATCACGGCGCGGCAGCCCAGCGCCGCCAGCTTCTGGCAGGCGACCGGGTCATCGTTGATGTAGGGCAGCACCTCGAAGCCGTCGTCGATGAGGATCTTGGCGGCCTCCAGGGTCGCCACCGCGTCCGGGAAGAGGGTTCGCTCGTCCCCGATCACCTCGAGCTTGACCAGTCCGTGACCGAGAAGCTCGCGCCCGAGGCGGGCGGTGGTGACCGCGTCGTCGACGTTGAAGCAGCCAGCCGTGTTCGGAAGCACGGTGACGCCCTCCGGGAGGAAGTCCAGCAGACCCTGCCCCTTGGGCGCATTCAAGTCGACCCGCCTCAGGGCGACAGTGACGAGCTCGGCTCCGCTCGCCCGGGTGCACGCCAGCTGCTGCTCGAAGGAGGCGTACTTGCCCGTGCCGATGATCAGCCTGGAGCGAAAGGTGTGGGAGCCGAGTGTGTAGCTATCGGACATCGTTTCATCCTCCCCCGACGGCCTCGAGAATCTCGATACGATCGCCGGATGCCAGCCGCCGCGATCCGAATGCCGAGCGGGGTACCACATCGCGGTTGATCGCGACGGCGACACGCCGCCCTGCGAGCCCCAGCAACTCGACGAGATTCGCGACGGTACATCCCGCGGGGACGGCGCGAGACTCGCCGTTGACGAGTAGGTCGAGGTCCTGGGACGGCACGTTTCAATCAGGTTGCGGGGTGATTCATCCGAAAGCTATCCAACGGGACCCCGGCGTGTCAAACCGAGGTCCTGAAAACGGCCTGCATTTCGGTAGGTTATGCTGTGATCGCCGGGCGCACGCGGTTGCAGGGGGGCGCGGAGGAGAGTGTGAAGGGCGAGCGTCCGACCACGGCGACGATCGATCTACAGGCCATCTCAGCCAACTACGCCGAGGCGAGGCGTCTGGGCGGCGACCGCAACGTGATCGCCGTGGTGAAGGCGGATGGATACGGGCACGGAGCCGTCCCTGTGGCGCGCCGGCTGGCTTCGTCGGGTTGTGGTCACCTGGCGGTGGTGACGGTCGCCGAAGCAGCCGAGCTCCGAGGTGCCGCCGTCGACTGCGGGATCCTCGTCCTGGGCGGTGTCCACGACGCCGCCGAGGCGGCGGACGTGCTCGAGCTGGCCGTGACGCCGGTGATCCAGCACGCCGGCCACATCGGTCTGCTCTCCCAAGCCGCCCGCGAGCATCGTGCAGCGCTCCCGGTGCAGGTCGAGGTCGACACCGGCATGCGACGGATGGGCCTGCCCGCCGAGGATGCTCCGGCGCTTCTGGAGCGGATCGCCAGGGAGCCCGCGCTGGAGCTGGAGGGCGTCTACACCCACCTCGCCTGCGCAGATGAGGAAGATCTCGGACCGAGTCTGAACCAGCTCCGGCTCTTCTCCGAGATCCTGTCGGCGGTGCAGGCGAGAGGGATCGAGCCGGGCCAGGTCCACGTGGCCAACTCGGCCGGGCTGCTCGCCACGGCCGACCTGGCGGCGTTTCTACCTACACAGGTCAACGCAGTGCGGCCGGGCCTGATGCTCTACGGGGTCCATCCGGCCGCCCATCTGCGTGATCGGGCCGCCCTCTCGCCGGCGATGACCCTGCGCAGCCGGATCTCGAACGTCCGTCACGTCCGTCCCGGCGATGCGGTGGGCTACGGGGGAACCTTCGAGGTCACCCGCCGCGGTCGGATCGCCACACTGCCGATCGGTTACGCGGACGGCATTCCCTGGTCGCTGGGGAACCGAGGCTTCGTCTTGCTGCGCGGCAGCCGCGTTCCGATTGCCGGTCGGGTCTCGATGGATCTCGTCACCGTCTTCGTGGGCGACGATCCCGTGGAGATCGGCGATCCGGTGGTCCTCTTCGGAGAGGGGCTCCCGGTGGAGGAGGTGGCGGAGAAGGCGGGAACGATCTCCTACGAGCTGCTGGTCGGGATCGGCGGCCGTGTGCCCCGGGTGGTGCGGGCGTAATCGGCTTCTCGCCGCCGGTGCCGCCGCTCATCGCCGAGGGTGCGCATCGACCGATCACGTCTCGCCCGCAGAAGGTGTTTGACGAACCGAGGGGCCCCCGGTAAACCTCGACCCATCCCCGGTGAAGGCGCCGGATCCGGCCCTCGGCCGCACGGCGCACGACGGGCGAACGAAGCAGCTGGAGGCCCCCGATCGATGCGTGTGCTTGTCGCGGGTTCGGGGGGGCGCGAGCACGCGCTGGTCTGGAAGATCGCGCGGAGCCCCCTTGTCGAACGAGTCTACGCGGCTCCCGGCAACCCCGGGATGGCGGCGGAGTCCACCCTGGTTCCCCAGGTCAAGGCCGGTGATGCCGAGGGATTGATCCGTCTCGCCGGCGAAGAGGGCATCGACCTGGTCGTGATCGGTCCCGAGGATCCCCTCGCCGACGGTGTGGCCGACCGCCTGCGGGAGGCCGGGGTGGCCGTCTTCGGTCCGTCCCAGCAGGCGGCGCGTCTGGAGGGCAGCAAGACCTTCGCCCGGGAGTTCATGGCCCGCCATGGGATTCCCCACCCCGAGTTCCGCTGCTTCGATGATCTGGAGGCGGCGCGCTCGCACGTGCGCGAGCGCGGCGGCGCCTGCGTGGTGAAGGCCGATGGCCTGGCGGCCGGCAAGGGCGTCAGCGTCTGCACGAGCGCCGCCCTGGCCGAGCGGGCGCTCGACGAGATGATGGGCGAGCGGCGCTTCGGAGCGGCCGGGGAGCGGGTGGTGATCGAGGACCTGCTCGCGGGCGAGGAGGCGTCCTACTACGCGATCAGTGACGGCGAGCGGGTGGTGACGTTGGCGCCGGCCCAGGACCACAAGCGCGCACTGGACGGCGACCGGGGCGAGAACACCGGTGGCATGGGCGCCTATGCCCCGGCGCCGATCGTCACCGATGCCACGGAGAAGCGGGTGCTCGAAGAAATCGTCCATCCGACCCTGCGCGGGCTGCGCAAAGAGGGGCATCCCTACGCCGGTGTGCTCTACGTGGGCCTGATGATCGACAGCGCCGGGGCGCCGAGCGTGGTGGAGTTCAACGTTCGCTTCGGGGATCCGGAGACACAGCCCCTGATGTTGCAGATGGATGGGGACCTGGTGCCGATCCTCGACGGTGCGGCGAGAGGCCGACTCGAAGAGGAGGCCGCAGTGGGCACCTCCGGTGCGGCGGTCTGTGTCGTCCTCGCCTCCGGCGGCTATCCGCGGAAATACCAGACGGGAAAGCCGATCAGCGGAATCGAGGAGGCCGAGGCCGATGCCGACGTCGTGGTCTTTCACGCCGGAACCAGGCGCGGGGAATCGGGAGGGTTCGTCACTGCCGGTGGCCGGGTGTTGGGAGTGACGGCGCGTGGTCCGGACGTCGCGACGGCGAGGGAGCGGGCCTACGCCGCCGCCGGGCGGATCCGGTTCGAGGGCAAGCAACAGCGCAGCGACATCGCTGCCCGCGCTCTGGCTCGATGAAGGGCGGCGACGGCCGTGGAGTCGGAACGGCTGGCCTGAACGAGTGTTCCCTGGAGCGCGCCGTGGCCGAGCTCCGCCGCGGCGGTCTCCTCGCCTATCCGACCGAGACGCTCTTCGGGCTCGGTGCCGATGGCCGCTGCGTGGCCGCCGTCGAGCGGCTGCGCCGCTGGAAGGGACGAGAGGCCGAGAGGCCCCTCTCGATCCTGGTCGAGGGCAGTGAGGCGCTGGCGCGTCTGGGGGTCGATCTCTCACCGCTGCCCCGCGCGCTGGCAGAGGCCTTCTGGCCCGGTCCGCTCACGCTGGTGCTGTACTGTCCCGAGCGCTTCGCCCCGGGCGTGGCACGGGAGGACGGGGCGGTCGGCTTTCGCTGCTCCACCCACCCGGTGGCCGCCGCCCTGGCGCGCCGGGTGGCGCGAGAGGGGATCGGTCCCCTGACGGCTACCAGCCTGAACCGCTCTGGCGAAGCGCCGGCGCGTACCCGCTCCGAGGCCGCCCGCTACTGCGACGGCCGGCCGGGATCCCCGATCCTGGTGGACCTGCCCGGCGCCGAGGCGGGAGGCGGCGCCCCGAGCAGTGTTCTCGACGTGACGGGGCCGCGTCCGCGGATGCTTCGCGAAGGAGCGATCTCCACCGAAGAAGTCACCGCCGTTCTCGAGGAGACTCGTTTCGAATGACCGACGTCGTCCCTTTTCGCGCCCTCCGCTACCACAGTGGAAAAGTGGAGATGGACCGGGTCCTGGCTCCCGTCTACGACGTGGTGGCCGCGCAGGACCGCGCCGTCTACTACGACCGGGATCCCCACAACGCCCTGCGCCTGGTGCTCACCCGCTCGGTGGAGGAGGAGGCGACGACGGACTACGCCGATATCGCCCGCAACCTGACGCAGTGGCGGGCAGAGGGAGTTCTGGTGCTCGATGCCGAGCCCGCCTTCTATGTGCTGCGTCAGCGCTTCCGCGCGCCGGGGGGCGGCGAGCTCGAGCGTGTGGGCTTCTTCGGCGCACTTCAACTGGAGGACTACCAGAAGCGCATCGTGCGGCCTCACGAGCGAACCCTGGCCGGACCCAAGGCCGACCGCCTGAAGATCCTGCGAGCGTCGCAGGCGAACCTCTCGAGCGTCTTCCTGCTCTACGAGGATCGCGAGATGACTCTTGCCGGGATGCTGGGCGAGGCGTTGAGCTCGTCCGAGGCGTTCTCCGTAAGTGACGGGGAGGGGATCGAGCACAGGCTGGCTCCGCTCCGCGATCCCGACGCCATTGCCCGGGTGCGCGCCTTCCTGGCCGAGCGGCCGGTGGTGATGGCCGATGGCCATCATCGCTACGAGACGGCCCTCCTCTATCGCGACGAGCGGAGGGCGGCGGGCGCCGACAGCGACCCCGACGCACCCCACGAGCGGATCCTCGCCTACTTTGCCAATGCCTTTGCCCCCGGCAGTCTGCTGCTCCCGATTCACCGGGTGATCTTGAAGCTTCCCCCCGCGGCGGGTGTCGGCTGGAGGTCGCGGCTTCGCGAGTGGGAGCAACGGTCGGTTCAGGTGAGCGGCATCGAGGCGATTCCCGCCGCGCTCGAGGAACATCTGGCACCGCTCCGCGGCTCCCATGCCTTCGCCGTCGACGAGGGCTCCGAAGTCCTGCAGATCTTCTCCCGCGCGGCCGGAGAGGAGCTGACGGTGCGGGTGATTCACAGGGAGGTGTTGGGGGACGTCTTCAATCTCGATGAAGACGCGGTTCGCGATGGCGCGGTCGCTTTCCCCAAGTCGACCCTGCAGGCCGCGCGCGATGTCCGCGAGGGACGGGGTGCCGTGGCCCTGTACCTGAATCCCCTCGCGCCGGACGACGTCTTCCGGGTCACAGGCGCCGGAGAGACGCTGCCCCAGAAATCCACCTTCTTCTTCCCCAAGCTGCCGACGGGTCTTCTCTTCCGATTGCTCGAGGAGGGGACGTGAGTCGGCGGCCGAAGCGCGATCCGATCCGGGTGGGGGGAGCGATTCGCCGCGTTCTCGAGGAGCTGGGCCACCATGGGAGCTCCGCCTCGATCCGGATCGCCGCCTGCTGGGAGGAGGCGGTAGGGAGTGAGATCGCGAGCCACTGCCGGCCCTCTGCCCTGCGGGGAGCAGTGCTCGAGGTCAGCGTCGATTCCAGCGTCTGGAGCCAACACCTCCAGATGCGGCGCGAGGAGATCCTCGCGGGTTTGCGGGGTGCGCTGGGCGCCGAGGCGCCTGCGGATCTCCGTTTCCGAGTGGGCTAGAATCGGGATCGATGCCGGAAATCAACGACAGCGGCGAACGGATCCTTCGCTGCGACTTCTGTGGCGAGGTCGTCACCTCGGTTCGGCGCGTGGCCATCGACACGGGCTACGAGCGCCTCCAGACTCCCCACAAGGAGCTCTACGCCTGCGAGAGCTGCTCCGCGAAGAAGGATCGGGCCAGGCTCGGCCTCGATTCCAGTTGACCCCCCTGCGGGGTTCCCCTAGATTCGCCCACCCTCTTTTCTGCGCTTGGACGGTCGAGCGCCCAGCGAATCCCTGAGTTCATCCGGAGGTTGCCCGGACCATGGTCAAGATCAGACTCCTCCGTGCCGGCGCGAAGAAGCGCCCGTTCTATCGCGTCATTGCGATCGACCAGCGCCGCAAGCGCGACGGGCGCGCTCTCGAGTTTCTCGGCACCTACAACCCGATCGCGAAGCCCGCGGAGATCAACCTCAAGACCGATCGGATCGAGGCCTGGACGGCCCGAGGCGCTCAGCTGACCGATGCAGTGAGAGGGCTGATCCGCCGCTCCGGTGCGCAGGCCCCTGTGGCCGGCGAGGGCGACTGACCGTGGCCGGGGCCTCGAAGACGACAGAGCTGGTCGAGTTCATCGCGAAGGCGATCGTCACCGAGCCGGACGCGGTCGTGGTGAGCGAGGCCGACGGGGGCCGAACCATCGAGCTCGAGACCGCGCCCGCGGATCGCGGCCGCGTCATCGGGCGGCAGGGCCGCGTGGCCAAGGCGATTCGCGCCGTGATCGGGGCGTCACGCACTGGCGGAAGCACGCGCTTGGAGATCATTGACTGAGGGTCTTGCTGGGCCGCGTACTCGGTGCCCATGGGCTGCGCGGTCAGGTGCGGGTCCGCTACTTCGGTGACGGACCCGGGAACATCCTGGGCGCCCCCAGATTGTTCCTGGCGGAACCGGAACGGGGGATCGAAGATCCGGCGGCGGAGGAGTTCGAGGTCGAGGGAGGCGCAGCGGGTCGGCCCGGGGAGGTGCGACTCGGTTTACGCGGGATCAGGAGCCGCGACGCCGCAGAGGAGCTGAAGGGTTGGCTGGTGGCGGGCGCCTCGGAGCATCTGTCGCCGCTCCCAGAGGGGGAGTTCTACTGGTATGAGTTGATCGGGTGCCAGGTGCAGGCCGCGGGAGGGCGGACCATCGGCACCGTAAAGGAAATCTGGGAAACCGGGGCCCACGACGTCCTGGTCGTCGAGGGAGAAGACGGGCGAAGCTGTCTGATCCCCACGGCGCGTGCTCTGATGAAGGAGGTGGACGTCGAGGCTGGCCGGATCGTGGTCGAGGATCTTCCAGGACTCTTCGATCCGGTTCGAGACAAGGCGGAGTGAAGAGATGCTCCGGATCGATGTCATCACGATCTTTCCGGAGCTCTTCGGGAGGTTTCTCGAGGCGTCGATCCTCGGTCACGCGCGGCGGGAAGGCCAGATCGCGGTAGCGGTCCACGACCTCCGCAGCTGGACGAGAGATCGACACCGCACGGTGGACGACATCCCCTACGGGGGTGGGCCCGGGATGGTGATGAAGCCCGAGCCGCTGGTGGAGGCGATCGAGGCAATCGCAGGTCAGAGGAGCACCGGGCGCAAGGGCCGTGTGATCCTGCTCTCGCCCCAGGGCGCGCGGCTGGATCAGAAGAAGGTGGCTGAGCTCGCTCGCGAGGAGCACCTGGTGCTGGTCTGCGGGCGTTACGAGGGTGTGGATCAGCGGGTCATCGACCTGGCTGTGGACGAGGAGATTTCGATCGGCGATTTCGTGCTTTCCGGGGGGGAAATCCCGGCCATGGCGGTCATCGAGGCGGTGACGCGCCTGGTGCCCGGGGTGCTGGGGAATCCGCGTTCGGTGGAGACGGAATCGTTTCAGGATGGAAGACTCGAGGGACCCCAGTACACTCGACCGGCCGAGTATCGAGGGCACGCGGTGCCGGAGGTGCTGCGCTCCGGTGACCACGGTGAAATCGAGCGCTGGCGGCGAGAAAGAGCATTCGAGCGCACCAAGCGGCGTCGTCCCGATCTGTTGACGGCCCGGGGAGAGGAATAACGATGCATCCGGTGGACATCGTCGAGAGAGAGAAACGCCGTCGCGACCTGCCGCCCTTCCGATCCGGCGACACGGTTCGCGTCCACGTCAAGATTCTTGAAGGCGAAAAGGAGAGGACCCAGGTCTTCGAGGGAGTGGTGATCCGGCGTCGACGCGGCGGCGCCTCTGCCACCTTCACCGTGCGCAAGGTCTCCTACGGCATCGGGGTCGAGAGGATCTTCCCGGTCGAGTCCCCGGCGGTGGAGAAGGTCGAGATCAAGAGCCGCGGTCACGTGCGGCGCTCCCGGCTCTACTACCTCCGCGAGCTGCGCGGCAAGCGGGCGCGCCTGCGCTCGAAGCTGCGCGATCTCTCGGCACTCATCTCCGAGGAGGAGGCAGAGGGCCCGGTGGTCGTCGAGGAGGCGCCGGCAACCGAGCCGGCGGCAGCGGAGGAGCCGGAAAAGGCATAGCGGGCCGGAGAGAAACGCGGGCTACCCCGCCCGGCCGTAATCGTCCTCGACTCTGACCACGTCGTCGAGCTCCGGTGTGGAGACCTCCAGGATCTCCACGCGCTCGATGGCCTCGAAGCGGTGGCGCCGCCCGACCGGAATGTCGGAGTGCTCTCCCGGGCCCATATCGCGGGTGACGACCTCACCGTCGTCGTTCTCCAGGTGGAGCCGGAGCTTGCCGGCGGCGACGTAGATGGACTCCTCTTTGACGCGATGAAGCTGCAGGGAGAGGCGCTTGCCGGTCTCCACCACGAGCAGCTTGCCCACGTAGCGGTCGGTATGGGCCCAGATCAGCTCGTAGCCCCAGGGCTTCTCGACGCGTCTTGCCGTGCTGCCGTCACTCACGCAGTGAGCTTAGCCCGAAATCTCGGGTGCACGCCCGGCTGGGCGAGACCTCACCTCTGCCACTCATGCGACGCGTCGAATGCACCCGGGAGATGGCGCACGGCCCAGCTCCCGCCGGCCGACCGCTCCACGGCGATCACGTCGAAGCGCGCGTCGGCGGCGCGGATGCGATGCTCGCGCATCCAGGCCGCCGCGCCCCGGACCAGCCTCGCCCGCTTGCGTCCATCGACCGCCTCCTCGGGGCGGCCGAGACGCCGGCTTCCCCGGGTCTTCACCTCTACGAAGACGCAGAGACTCCCTCTGGTGGCGACCAGATCGATCTCCACGCCGTCAGCCCGGACGTTGCGACCGACGATGCGATACCCTTGGCGCGCCAGGTGCGCCGCCGCGAGCGCTTCCCCCTGCGCACCGAGGGTGCGCCGATGGTCGTGCATGGCCCGTCTCCACGGGACCGGCCGGAGGAGGGCGACAGGGTAGCCGATGGGGACGCTCTACGTGGTGGCAACGCCGATCGGGAACCTGGAGGACGTGACGCTTCGCGCGCTCCGCGTCCTGCGCGAGGCCGAGCTGGTGCTGGCCGAGGATACGCGGCGCACGCGGACCCTGCTGACCCACCACGACGTCGGGAAACGCCCCCGTTCCCTCCACGCCCACAACGAGGCGCAGCGCTCCCGGGAGGTGCTGGAGACGCTCGAGAGCGGGAGCTCCGTGGCGCTGGTATCCGACGCCGGGACCCCGCTGGTTTCGGATCCCGGGGAGCGGCTGGTGGCCGCGGTGATCGAGGCGGGGCACGCGGTGGTGCCGGTTCCGGGCCCGTCCGCGGTCCTCTCCGCCCTGGTGGCATCGGGCCTTCCCACCACGCCCTTTCTCTTCCTGGGCTTTCTACCGCGTCGCAGTGGAGAGCGGGAAGCGCTGCTGGCCCGGATCCGGGATCGCGCCGAGACGATCGTCCTCTTCGAGTCTCCCCGCCGTCTCGCCGCCACCCTGCGCTGGCTGGCGGATGCTCTCGGCGGCCGGCCGGCCTGCGTCGCCCGCGAGCTCACCAAGCTTCACGAGGAGGTCGCACGCGGCTCTCTCCAGGAGCTCGCGGAGCGCTTCGCCGAGGGGACTCGGGGGGAGGTGACCCTGGTGGTCGGTGGGGCACCGCCGGAAAAGCGCTCATTGGGCGACGAGAAGGCCGTTGACGAGGAGATCCGCCGTCTCGTCGCCGTGGGGAAGCCGCCCCGTGAGATCGCCGCGGCACTGGCGCCCTGGGCCGGGCTGCCCAAGCGGCAGATCTACGCGCGGGCGCTCGCGGTCCGGGAGGAGGGGTGATCCCGAGCCGCTGGCCTTCCCCGCAGATCCAGGGGTTCGAGTCGAGCTCCGCTCGGCGACCGACTCACTCCGGCTTGCGCGCCACCACGATCTGCACCATCCGGAAGTGGCGCAGCATCTCGAAGCGGTCCAGCAGCAGGTGCAGCCCAATTGCCAAATGGTGCACACCGGGCAGTATCGTCGTGTAGTGGGGAGCCTGGGATGCGGTGACCAACTCCTCCAGCTCGAAGCCCGCCTCTGACAGGATGCGCCGGATGCGGGGGATCGAGTTGATGCGGAAGAAGGTCGGGAAGACGTCCGCCTGGGCCTTGCGGAACTGGACCGGCTCCAGCTGCTTGTTCACCCAGCGATGAAACCAGAAAGGCGTCAGGTGCGTCACCAGCCCCGAGTAGGACCAGAGGTTCGGAGCAGTCCAGATCAGTCGTCCGCCCGGACGCAGCAGGCGATGCGCCTCCCGTACGGTCTCGCGCGGCTTCTCGACATGTTCCATCACATACTCGCTGAACACGACGTCGGCGCTCTCGCTTGCGAGCGGGATCTCGTGCCCCCAGGCGACCAGACGAAGCGGATTGGGGCTGCGGCGCAGGCTCTCCATCGAGGGGTCCACGGCATAGATGCGCAGCTTCGAGAGATCTGCCGAGGTCAACGTGGCGGGGTCGATTCCTCCGGCGCCGACGTGGACGGCGGAGCGCGCGCCACGGAGTAGCCGGTCCAGGCGTTCGCGATACAGCTGCCGGTGGTCGAGGTTCCCCCATACGCGCCGGTTCGCGGCCCGGTTGAAGCGCAGGATCGCATCGAGCACGGACATGCGGGTTCAAGTCTATCGCCGCCATGCGCCATAGGCCCGCGGCTCTACGATGACGGTACCGGCCGCGCTCGCGCGAGTCTCCGACGGCTCGATGCCATTCGGCTTCGATGCTTCTGACGCCTCGCTGATGCTTGTGAGCACGGGCGGTGCGATACTCTTCGCGAATCTCGCAGGGAGCAGATCCGGAGTATGCCGACCGCCTCAGCACCGGACCGACCTGTATCGCAGTCCTCCCATGTCTATCTCCTTGGCGGCCTGATCGTCTTCTTCATCGTTGTCTACGCAGCGCTGTACCCCCGGACCTTCAGCATCCTGGACGAGCAGGCGTTTCTCTCCCTCGCCGTCGTCCTGACGGAAGGGACGGTCTACGCGGATGTGGCGGGCGTCGACTCCGCGCGAACCGTTGCCGTCGGTGAGCACCAGGCGCCGAGGGTCGGACTCGGTACCTCCCTCCTCTTTGCCCCCATCGTGAACTGGAACTGGAGAGCCTGCTTCGCGATCGTCCTCGGAGCCCATCTCATCGGTGTGCTCGCCTGTGCCGGGGCGCTCCGCAAGGTAGAGCTGCCAGTCTGGTATGCAGCGCTCTATCTCTTACATCCCGTGGCGGCTCTCTACTCACGCACGGCGACGAGCGATGTGCCGACCATGGCCCTGACCATGGTCGGGTTGTGGCTCTATCTGGAACCCCGTTCGCGGCCCTTCCTGGCCGGACTCTTCTGGGGTCTGATGCCGCACTTCCGCTTCGCGCAAGTGGTGGCGATTGCAGCGCTGGGTGCGGCTGTCTTCTTGCGCGACCTGATTCACAGCTTCAGGGCGGGCCGGATCGCGCTACGCCGCACTCTCCTGTTGGGCGCCGGACTGTGTCCGGGCGTGCTCTCGTGGCTCGCCCTGAACACGATCATCTACGGAGGTCCGCTCGATACACCGATCGCCTGGCCCCTCTCGACCGAATACCTGGCTGCAAACCTACCGCGATACCTCCTCTCCCAGAACTTGATCTACCCTTTCGCCCTCCTGGTGGCGTTTCTGTTCCCCTCGCGAGTGCGGCTGGAGTGCGTGCTGCTCTCCGTCGCCATGCTCGGCCTCTACGGCTGCTTCAGGCATCTCTACCAGGGCTTTGGGCCGGCTAGCATCCTCATCGGAGATCGCTTCTTCCTGCCCCTCTTCCCCCTGGTCATCATTCCCTACGCAGGTGCGCTGGACTGGTTGCTCTCGCGTTCAGGGCGCTGGGCAAGTCTCCTGAAGCTCGCAGGATTGGGAATGCTGGCCATCCTATACCTGGCAATCAGCATCTTCCACGACACCAGACTGGATCGGCAATCCGCCGTGCAGGACATCCTCTACGGCTCTACGCCGCCCGGCTCGATCATCCTCTTGAACGAGAATGCGCGCGAGTACCTCTTCGCACCGCTCGGAGACCGCGTGCAGATGCTGCCGTCTGCGTTCCTACCGGAGCGAGAAGGGTACGATCCGGAGACCCGCCGCCGGATCCGCGACGCGATCCCCGACGTCTATGTCTTCACGGCGGTTCGAAGCGACCGGGAGGATCTCACCAAGCAGCGGGTGGAGTCGATCCTGAATTTCGCCA
>Ga0307423_1001139_pt1 | contig 16505 bp, 16 predicted proteins | sample SalMarWE160310MG_FD_202154 | JGI IMG/M metagenome (GOLD analysis project Ga0307423, IMG submission 202154) | Salt marsh sediment microbial communities from the Plum Island Ecosystem LTER, Massachusetts, United States - WE1603-10 | ecosystem: Environmental > Aquatic > Marine > Intertidal zone >...
AACAGCATACCAGGATAGTCTTGCCAAATTACATGCTCTACATCAACAAGTTGCAGACCAGCAAGCCCGAATAGCCGAACTTGAAGAGAAGTTCGGAGCGGAGCACACGGAATTGCAGAAGAAGTTAGAGCAAGCGGAAAAAATTAGAAAGGCGTTTGCATCGCTGGAGGAATTATTTTCCAGGGACGAAGCCATTTTGCTACGCGAGGGTAATAATATTATTATTCGCCTAATCGGATTGAATTTTCAGCCAGGGCAGGCAATTATCCAGCCGGAATATTACAGCCTGCTCACCAAAGTTCAAAAAGCCATCAATACTTTTCCCGACTGCAAATTAACCATTGAAGGTCATACCGATTCCCATGGAAGTGATCAAATGAATTACCAGCTTTCCACCGATCGGTCTGCTGCGGTTAAGCAATATCTATTGGCTAATATGGGAATCGAACCTTATCGTGTTCAGGCAGTGGGTTATGGCGAAGACAAACCGATTGCCAATAATGAAACCGCCGAAGGACGAGCGAAAAACCGCCGAATTGACGTAATTATTCAGCCAAAAGCTGAGGATTAATCAAGCTATTTTATTTAATATTTTGCAAATAGTATAAGAACTTGAAATCACAGGAGAAGAAAACAATGCCAGAATCCAAAGAAAAAAATGCTGAACAGTTGAAGAAAAAGACATCTTCATCTTCGAGAAAAAAAACAACTAAAGCAAAGACAACCAAGACAAAAACAACAGCAAGAACAGCAAAAGCACCAAAGAAGCCACAGAAAAAAATTGAAGAAAAGCCGAAAACTGCTGAAGAAAAAATAGGTGGCGAAGAACAGTATGAAGAAGAAGATTGGGGGGAAAAGTTAAGCGCTATTGCCCAGAAAGCATTTGATACCGTAAAAGACGGCGTGCAGAAATTATCTGACTTCGCTTCGGACAGTTCACAAGTGGCAAAAGTAAAATTTGAGATTTTGAATTTAAGTTCGGATCGAAAAAGCTTATTGCGGGAAGTCGGTGAAAAACTATGGAGGCTGCACAAGCAAAATTCTATTGATAACATTGAAGACAAATTTAAGATTGAATTTAATAAACTTGCTGAATTTGAGAAGAAGATAGCCGCCAAAGAAAAAGAAGTGGAAGCTGTCTCGAAAAAAGAGCACAAGTAATCCGGATGATATGCATTCCACTCCTTTTGAGAAGAGTTTGACCATATATAAATAATGGAAAATTATGGGTGAGTGTGTGGAATTTACCCATAACTAACGGAATCCACATGAAGCGGCAAAATTGCATTCCAGACAATATTATTCTCATACAAATTATTCCATACATTTAAGTGGAGATTCATAATGGGCTTAGGAGAGTTCATTAAATTGGTTGGTGCCGTATTGAATCATACATTGTTCACCATCAAGCAAACACCGGTCACGCTGTCGTCCATCCTTATTTTTCTTTTGTTGTTAGTGTGCTTTGCAATTATTGCCAGAATTATCGGAAAGGTCATACTAAAAAGATTCTTTGCCCGGTTCCAAATTGAAGAAGGCATTAGTTACAGTTTAACACGAATCACCCAGTATTTGATCATGATTACAGGAGCGGTTATCTCTTTTCAATTTATTGGCGTTGACTTAAGCGGGTTGGTGGTTATTTTTGGGCTTTTGTCCGTTGGTATCGGTTTTGGTCTTCAAAATATAACTGCGAATTTTGTTTCCGGTTTAATACTGTTAATCGAAAGACCCATCAGAGTTGGGGACCGGGTAACAGTGGGAGATACCCTGGGAGACGTACTTGAGATCAATATGAGGTCGACAACCATACGCACGCTGACCAATATCAGTATCATTGTACCTAACTCGGAGTTCACTTCCAGCAATGTGATCAATTGGTCGCATGGCGATCCCAAAGTGCGGCTTGACCTTTCCATTGGCGTATCATACAATTCGGATTTGGCTACGGTGCTGCGTTGTCTTCGTGAGGTAGCTGATGAAGATGGGGATGTGCTAAAGCAACCGGAACCCGAGGTGAATTTTGCAGGTTTCGGTTCTTCTTCCTGGGATTTGGAACTGCGGGTGTGGTTAGTGAGTCCTAAAAGATATCAGATTGTCCGTTCCAACCTGAATTGCGCTATTGTGGATAAATTCCGCGCTAATAATGTTGAGATCCCCTTCCCGCAGCGGGATTTGCATTTGCGCACTTCCATACCTGTTCCAATCAACACTAAGGAGGATCAAATTAAAAATTGAATAGTTTCTCTTTGCGCTCGGATTTTTAGAATTGCTTGCAGAACTAAAAAAATGTTGCAAAAAAATACCAGATTTTTTACATTTGTAGACTTTGCGATAATTTAATTTTTGATTTAATATTTTAGTTCGGCTACGGTATGCTTGAGGATTTAACTGCGAAACTTGAAACGGCGCTGAAAAGGGTTCGTGGACAGGGTAAATTAACAGAAAAAAATATTTCCGATTCTCTTAAGGAGATTCGAAGAGCGCTCCTCGAAGCAGATGTTAATTACAAAGTAGTAAAGCAGTTTATCGAGGATGTTCAGGATAAGGCAATGGGGGGAGAGGTCATCCGCAGTGTCACGCCCGGCCAACTTATCGTAAAAATCGTACATGATGAACTGGTCCGTTTGATGGGTGAGTCTCAAACGGACATCAATGTTTCCGGTATCCCGCCAACCATTGTCATGTTAACCGGCTTGCAGGGTTCCGGTAAGACAACCTTTGCCGGAAAGCTGGCAACTTTTCTGCGAAAAAAGGGGCATCGCCCGTTTTTAGTCGGTGCGGATGTATATCGTCCTGCGGCAAAGAAGCAGCTTGAGGTTTTGGCAAAGAGCGTCAATGTTCCCATGTATACTTCGGATTCTTCGGATGCACTGCAAATATCCAAAGAATCCATAAAAAAAGCGCGTGAGAATAGCTGTGATGTTTTAATACTGGATACTGCCGGACGCCTGCATATTGATCAAGAAATGATGCGCGAGTTGGAGCGAATTAAGCAGGAACTGAAGCCGCAGGAAGTTCTTTTTATCGCCGATGGAATGACCGGGCAGGACGCGGTAAATGCTGCTAAGCAGTTTTTGGAGATCCTGGATTTTAACGGCGTGGTGTTAACAAAAATGGATGGCGATGCTCGGGGAGGCGCTGCGTTGTCGATCCGCGCGGTAACGGATCGTCCGATCAAATTTCTAAGCAGCGGCGAAAAACTTGATGCCATCGAGCCGTTTCATCCTGACCGAATGGCGTCCAGAATATTGGGTATGGGTGATGTAGTTTCCCTGGTGGAAAAAGCCCAGGAAACAATTGATGTCCAGAAAGCGGAAAAATTAGAGAAAAAGCTTCGCAAAGCTGAATTTACATTAGAGGATTTTTACGATCAGATTCAGCAGATTAAGCGCATGGGACCGTTGGATCAAATTTTGGGAATGATTCCCGGGCTGGGCAAACAGCTGAAGGGGATGCCTGTTGATGAAAGCGCTTTCACAAAAGTTGAAGCAATTATCAATTCCATGACGCCGCTGGAACGCCGCAAGCCCAATATCATAAACGGCAGCCGCAGAAAGCGCATTGCCAGCGGCAGCGGGAATCGTGTTCAGGATGTCAATCAGTTGCTGAATCAATTCAGCCAGATGAAAAAAATGCTGAAGCGAATGAAAAAAATGAAATTTAGAGGGATGCCGAACGTTGGTTCACTCCCATTTCAATAGAATAAAAAAATGACCGGAGGTATTAGTTGGCAGTAAAATTAAGATTAAGACGCATGGGGCGGAAAAAGCGACCCTTTTATCGAATTGTAGCTACGGATTCCCGCTCGCCGCGGGACGGGCGGTTTATTGAACAAATTGGATATTATGATCCAATACCCGATCCAATGACGCTGGTTGTGAAAGAAGACCGTGCACTTTACTGGCTGCAACAGGGGGCTGTTCCATCAGACACCGTTAAAAATTTGTTAAAAAGAAAAGGCATTATTCTTCGCCTTGATTTGATGCGCAGAGGTCTGGATGAACAGAAAATTGATGAAGAAATGAAGAAGTGGGAAGTCATCCAGATTGAGAAAACGAAACGCCTGGATGAGAAGAAGGAATTAGCGACGCAACAAGCAAAGGAAAAGGCGCAAGCCAAAGCGGAAGAGGCAAAGAAAAAGGAAGAGGAGGAAGCCAAAGCCGAGACTAAACCGGAAGCCGCCGCAGCAGAGCCTGAGGCAGCGGAAGCTGCAGCCGAATTAAAACAAGAAGAGGCAAAGGAAAGCGTACCGGCAGAAGAACCTAAAGAGGAAGAAAAGGCTGAAGTAGAGTCGGCTTCTACAACCACAGAAGCTACAGAAGCTGAGGAGATGAAGGAAGAAAAGGAAGAAGAAAAACAGAAGGAACAGCAGGAAGAAACCTCCGAAGCCAAGGAACAGGCTAAAGCCGGGGAAGAAGAACCGGAAAAATCCGAGGAAGAAAGTTCACCTGAAAAAGCGGAGGAAGCCGGCAAGGAAGAGGGAACGCCGGAAAAGACTGACAACTCTCAGAATGAAGAGGAAGAAAAAAACAAATAACCATCTAATTAACTCAGAATTCAACCACTCTAAAGGAGGTGTGCGTGATGAAAGAGTTTGTGGAATTTATTGCTAAACATCTGGTTGATAAGCCTGAAGAGGTTGAAGTGACCGAAGTTGAAGGCGAGCGGGTAACTGTCTATGAATTGCGCGTGGGTGATGGTGATCTTGGAAAAGTGATTGGGAAACGAGGACAGACCGCTAAAGCGATTCGGACACTGTTGAGCGCTTCAGCAGCGAAATTAGGAAAGCGAGCCGTCTTAGAGATCCTCGAGTAGCTTTCTTTTGCATTTTTAGCGACTCGATTTTTCTAATCAGTATTAATAATCCAGTTAGAAGGGGTTGATTTATTCTTTCCAGCCCGTTGTAATGGATAAATATAGACTATATAACCAAGATGTGCGGCAAAGCTATATCCTCTGAAAAATTATGTTTATAGCTATCGGGAAAGTAGTGCAAAGCCAGGGCGTCAGCGGTTACGTTAAAGCGGTTCCGTATTCTGGAATACCGGAACGTTTTCTAAAATTAAGAACGCTTTATGTGGGCACGGATAATGACCCAATAGGATTGATTTTAGAAGATATTACTGTTCGAGAAAGGGATGTACTTCTTAAATTTAAAAACATCGATAACCGTGAAGATGCTGCAGCGCTCGTGCGTCGGGATTTATTCCTTCCTTATGAACAGAAAATGGAATTGTCCGAAGGCATCTTCTTTATTCATGATTTAATTGATCTGCAGGTCTTTGACATAGAAGGTAATTTTCTGGGCGAAGTAAAAGATGTGCTGCAAATGGGGGCAAATGATATATATCAGATTAATGAAGGAGAGCGGGAAATTCTGATCCCAGCGGTTTCCGAATTCGTGAAGGAAATTAATCTCGCCGATAAAAAAATGATTGTTCAACTGATTGAAGGAATGGTTGAATAGAATGCGCATCGACGTTCTCACAGCCTTTCCCCGAATATTAGACGATCCCTTGAATGAAAGCATTTTAAAACAGGCGCAGAAACGGATTGATCTGAAAATCAATATCTGGGATCTTCGGGAATTTGCCTCAGATAAGCACCGAACCCTGGACGATACGCCGTATGGCGGGGGCCCAGGGATGATTATGAAAGCAGAGCCGTTTTTCAAAGCTCTGGAGTATATTTTTGCTGAAGCCGGAAACCAAATTACGAATCGGGTGATATACCCTACACCACAAGGAAGTTTATTTGACCAGGATTTTGCCGAAGAATTTTCAAAGGCGGATCATTTGGTATTCCTGTGCGGACATTACAAGGCGATTGATCAGCGGATTATTGACAGATGGGTAACTGATAAAATCTCCGTCGGAGATTTTATTCTTTCCGGCGGCGAAATTCCGGCGCTGTTGATGATCGATGCCATCGTCAGGTTGGTGCCCGGCGTTATCGGGGAAATAAAATCGGCTCAAACAGACTCGTTTCAAGGATTTTTGTTGGATAGCCCGTACTACACCAGACCGGAAAATTATCAGGGACTCAGGGTCCCGGAGGTTCTCTTATCCGGTGACCATAAGAAGATAGATGAATGGCGACGAAACCAAAAAATAGAGAGAACCAAACTATTAAGACCTGATTTGTATGAAAAATATTTATCCTCGCAGCCGCAGGCTCATCGCGGCAAAAAGGAACGTTCAAAGAAAAATAATAATTAAATAAAGAAAATATTGGAGATTAAAAATGGACATTTTACACACTGCAACTGCCAGCCAGTTACGAACCGATCTGCCCGCTTTTAAGCCCGGGGATACAATTTCCGTGTATTTAAAGATTATCGAAGGCGGCAAGGAGCGCATTCAAGTCTTTACCGGCGTTTGCCTGAAACAAAAAGGAGAGGGCATTAATAAAACATTTACCGTTCGGAAGGTTTCCAACGGCGTTGGTGTCGAACGGATTTTCCCTCTCCACTCTCCGCGGATCGAAAAAATTGTGGTTGATAAAGTCGGGCATGTACGCCGTGCCAAATTGTATTATCTCCGCAATCTTCAGGGTAAGGCAGCGCGCATTAAGGAAAAACGAACCTCATAAGCATTGGCTATACAATGTGCAGCAATTAGGATCGCAGCCCTTTTCATTTATGGCGCATATTAACCGTTGATTCCATGAACCATGCTCTCTTTTTTCTTTGCCCGGTCTGCTTTTCCGAAGATTCCCTGCTTAAATCCCGGTGCATTAATTGCCACACCAAAATAAATATCCGTGGAAATCAACTATTATTTTCACCACAGCATCTCCATGGCGGCTCGCCGGCACCCTCCGGCAAGAGCCAATCAATGAATTCGGCTGAATACTACGATCTACTACTTCAAAAAATACCTATCAAATCTGCCAATCCTGAACGACTACCTGAAGAAATAGAGCTGGATAATACTCATTCCATCCAAAGAATCAGCCAAAAAGCTTTACTCCGGCAGGGCATACCTGATTTAAACTTTCATGGTTACCACGGACTATTTCAGCGAATAATAGAAAAGCCGCAGCAGATTTGTGGAGGGTACCTGGTCATTTACGAGGAGTATGCTGAATTCAGATCGGAGTCCCTAACCTTCAAATGGCCAGCGAATGAGTTTTCCTGCGTGACTACCAACGGTCATTATTTTGAATTCAAAATTGAGCACCAACCCTTTTTTCAAATCCATTTTTTGAATGAAAGTCCCTTGAAATATGAAATCATTTTCAGAAAGTGGATTTCGCAATTTTATCAGAAAGCCGGCAAGGATTATATCATAGAATTTCAGCCACGATTGATATTCGCGCCCCCCAGACAGTCGCAGCAGAAATTAGATTTTTCGGTGAATCACAATTCAGAAAAGGGTTACATTTTTGAGAAAGTTGTTATGGTTACAGTGAAGATTCTGGTAAGGACTTTTCTGAGTTTTCTGATTAGGGTAAAAGTTCTCTCAAAGGAAAACTGGAATATAGTGAAAAGCGGATTCACAATTTTGAATCATCAGAGCGGGCTTGATCCATTTATCGTAGGTGCATTTTTAGATCGCAAAATTGCTTTCCTGACGAAGAACACCGCCTTCAATAGCTGGCTGCCGCGGCTCTTTTTACGCTGGAATATGGGAGTGCCCACGACGCGCTACCAAACTGATCCGCCGGTTATCTATTTGATTCGCCGGCTATTAAAAAGAGGAATTAAAATTGGCATTTTCCCGGAGGGTGAACGAACCTGGGGTGGCAGAATGCATCCATTTAAGGCGAGTGTCGTTAAATTATTGATGGCATCCCGTGAAGCGATTACGCCAATCATTCTTAAAAATGCATTTGACTTTTGGCCAAGATGGGCTAAGCTGCCCCGCAGGGCGGAACTTCAAATTTTAGTTGGCGCTCCCTTCTGCCTGATCCCGGAAATTTATCCTGTAGCAGAGCAGCAAAAGTTTTTGGAAGAGTATTTTCGAACCTATTTAAATGAAAATTGATTTACATGATTGTTAAGAAAGCCATAATAATAAGTTGTTATAGGAGTGGAAAGCAACGAATTAGAAGTTGCCACTTGCTACTTGCTATCTACCACTTGCCACTTGCTACTTTGAAGGTGGTAATATCAATACTAATGTGCATCGGCATACTGTGGGCGTGCGCCTATAAGGTGGGTCCGTCAGGCGGTCCGGAAGACAAGACGCCCCCGGAAATCCTCTACACTTTTCCTGCTCCCGATTCCACCAATATTGATACGCTTCCATACATTGAATTTAGATTTAGCGAGGCGGTTGATAAATCGTCTATCAATAATCAAATCTGGCTCTTGCCGGAACTGCCCAACGGCTATGAATTGCAATGGAAGGGCAACAAGACGCTTCGAATTATTTTGAATGATACGCTGGAAAAAGACCAAACATACATATTCACTATTGGGACCGGCGTCAGGGATTTGCGCAGGAATTCGCTGAAATCACCTTTTACGCTTCCATTTTCCACAGGCGCAGAAATTGACCATGGAGAAATTCAGGGAAAACTATTCGATAAGAAGCCTCAGGGGATTTTTCTGTATTCATATCAGAAATCCGATACTTTTTCTGCGAATATGGTTTTTGATCGAAAGCCCCGCTATTACAGCCAAGCTGATAATTCCGGCAATTACCGGCTCAAATATCTCAATGAGGCAGATTATCGGGTTTATGCTTTGGAAGATGTAAATGGAGATCGAAAATATACCATGCAAACCGACCGGATTGGAATTCCTTTTAAAGATGTTACAATAGATTCTCAGCAAATGCAGCATCAAGATATTAATTTCTATTTAATACGCGAAGATACAACCCGACCGGAATTGCGCCGTGTAGATGCCCTGAATAATCGTGTGGTTGAAATTACATTCAGCGAGCCGTTGCATCCGCGCCAGGCATTTGCCATTGAGATTGAAGACAGCACCGATCACACCGAATTGCCGGTAATAGTATCCGCATTGGAAATAGATGAACCCAATCGGCTGCGAGTTTATACTCAGAAGCAAAATGATGTCAAATACCACGGCATCCTCACAGCGGTGCAGGATACGGCAGGTAATTTCAGCGCAGGCGACTCAATTGAATTTTATTTTTTGGGCGATGCTGAACCGGATACAACTCAGCCCCAGTTGAAAAGCATTGAACCACCCAATAACACTAAAACAGTTAATTACGATGCCATTATCGAATTAACATTTTCTCCTCCGGTGGATAGTTCTTCTTTAAAAAAAGCAGCTCATCTTTTTACTGCGGATTCTTTGGATACGCTGCCCGTTAATGGTAAATGGCAGTTTGAATCCCTGCTGCAGCCTCATTTCATCCCTGATACTTTATTGAAGGGAAATCAAACGTATCAAATACAAATCAATCTGTCGGAATTGAAGACAATTTTTAGTGAAGCATACACAGATTCGCTGGATTCATTATATATAAGCCATTTTACCACCAAGGATTGGGCGTTGTTGGGGGAGATATCGGGAGTCGTCAATGCCTCCAACCCGGCATATAAAACCGCTATCATACTCGCCTCACCGATAAGAGGTGCTGCGACTTATACCACAGTGTCTCCAATTGGCAGTCCCTATTTGTTGGAATTTCTTCCCGAAGGGTCATATTTATTAAAAGCCGCAGTTGATCTAAACCAAAATGGCGTAATCGATAAAGGCAGCAGTTTGCCTTTTCAGTTCTCCGAGCCGGTTATTGCATCGCCGGATACGGTTAAGGTAAGAAAACGGTGGACGACTGAAGGGATTGATCTCCAGTTTTAAATTTATAGCGATGAAATTTGAAAATCATACTTGATTGAATTTCTCCTAAAAGCAAAACTTCAAGTTTTGGATATTTCGTTAGCTTTCCGATCAAGTTGTGGGGTAAGTTAATATCACCATGAGTAAGATTCATTTTTACAAAATGCACGGCGCCGGAAACGATTTTATCCTATTTGATAATTCTTCCAAAATTTTTGCGGGGAATGAATCCGGTATTTTTAGAAAGATATGTTTGCCGCACACTGGCATCGGCGCTGATGGGGTGATTCTCCTTGAAAAAAGTGAAAATACCGATTTCAAAATGAAATACTTTAATTCCGATGGACTTCCCGGGGAGATGTGCGGTAATGGCGGGCGCTGCGCGGTCTATTTGGCTAATAGCCTGGGACTTGCGCCGAAGGTATGTTCATTTGAAATTGGCGGTATGCTTTATAACGGAGAAGTGAGTAAAAATAAAATGGTTAGTTTGCAAATGCATCCGCCCCAAATTTTGCTTTCAACGGCAAATGCAATATCTCTATTAGCCGGAAATTTTCGGGGAGCGATGTGGATGATGGTGGGTGTTCCTCACTTTGTAATCGAATCCGATAAGCCATTGGATGAGCTGGATGTTCATTACTGGGGGAGGTATTATCGCTATCATAAGCGATTCCATCCTAATGGCGCCAATGTAAATTTTGTTTTTGCATCAGGGCAAAATCAACTAAAGGCGCGGGTTTATGAACGCGGGGTTGAACGAGAAACGCTTGCTTGCGGCACAGGGGCAATTGCGTGTGCGGTTTATGCGAATCAAAGGTACAATTGGCAATCTCCCATTGAGATTCACTTTCCGGGCGGTGCATTAACAGTCGAATTCGAACCTGGCTATCAAAGGTTATTTTTAAACGGGCCGGTGGAGTGGGTTTTTGAGGGGGATCTGGCGATAGCGAATTTCAAGTGAGGCTCGACTTTTCAGGATTCCGCCAAACTGAAGCTGTATACTCCCGGGGTTTCCCGAAATAATCTTGCAAATTTTCCACCCTCCTTATTATATTAACAGTCCCATCTAAATCGACAGGCATGATGCAAAAAATTTACGGCTATTTTTTTATATTGATTTTTATCCTTGCTGGTTGCGGAATTTTTATCAAAAAAAAACCTCCTTTAACCAGGCAGGAGATGGAAATATTGGGGGAGAATTACGTTACAACCGGTATTGATTATTTCCACGAAGAGAAATTCCACAATGCGATTCAAGAATGGAAAAAAGCTTTGGAGTTTATACCGGAAGATGCTGAAGTCCACAATTTTTTAGGAATCGCCTATCACCGGGTTGGGGAATTGGATAGTGCAATTATGGAGTATAAAAGAGCCTTCGATTTGGATCCTGATTATCATCAGGCAATAAATAATAGCGGCTACATCTACTTTTTGAAGGGCGATTATGAAACCGCCTTACAGTACTTCGATAAGGCTCTGGAGGTCGAACCCACATATAAACAGGCACAATTGAATCGCCAGAAATGTATGGAGATACTGGAAGGAAAGATTAATATATCAGCTTTCGAGTTGTTTGAGAATGCCAACGAACTGGATAGTTTAGAGATGAGGATTAAAAACTATCGGTTGGCTCTTGAAATCGATTCCAACTACGTTGATGCGTGGAACAATTTAGGCGTCGCCTACCATTATTACGGATACATCGACAGCGCCGTATATTGCCTGAACAAGGCGCTGTCCAAGAATCCCGAACATCCGCTGGTAAACAATAATATTGCTTATTTGCTTGATGCAGCTGGCAAATATAAAGCAGCTATGTATTACTACCAAAAAGCGATTTTAGCTGATCCTGATTATGAGGTAGCCATGGTTAACCTCGGCGATACCTATTACCATGCGGGTGATTATGAATCTGCCCGAACTATGTGGGAAGCCGCCTTAAAGCTTGAACCTGATGATGTATGGATAAAAGAAAAATTTAAAAAACTGAACCGGCAGGCAGGAGAAAAAGAATGAATGTATATGCTATATTAATGGCAGGAGGAGTTGGCACGCGATTTTGGCCGCGCAGTCGAAGGAAATATCCCAAACAGGTGCTTAATATTGTTAATCAGGAAACCATGATACAAGCCACCTACAAACGTGTGAAGGGAATAGTCGGCGAATCAAATATTTTTATTGTCACCAATTATGATCAAAAGGATATTATCAAAGAGAATTTACCTGAGCTAAAGGACAATAATTATATACTGGAACCCTTCGGTCGAAATACTGCTCCCTGCATCGGGCTGGCCGCAATCCACGCTATGGTGCGGGATCCTAATAGCGTCATGTTAGTGCTTCCCGCCGACCATATTATACAGGATGATAAAAAATTTCAGGAAGTATCGCAGCTTGCTATCAAATTTGCTTCTGAAAACGATGCCCTTCTTACTTTAGGGATTACACCAACTTTTGCATCAACGGGTTATGGGTATATTCAACGCGGAAAAGAAGTTGCCCAGGTTAAAGGCAATCAAATTTTCAAGGTGAAGACTTTTGCAGAGAAACCCAATGGTGATACAGCCAGGCGTTTTTTAGAAAGTGGCGATTTTTTCTGGAACAGCGGAATGTTTATCTGGAAAACCGCTACAATTCTGGAAGAACTTAGCGAAAAGTTACCCGAAATTTATGATGGGATAATGGAGCTGAAACAATATATCGATTCGCCCAAATACACCGAAAAAGCGGATGAGATTTATCGCCGGATCCGCGGCATTTCAATAGACTATGGAGTTATGCAAACCTCTGATCGGGTCTATGTAATTCCGACCAATATTGGCTGGAATGATGTCGGAAGTTGGGAAACGGTTTTTGAAATTTCCGAAAAAGATAAAAATAAAATCGCTGGTGATTATGAAGACTTATTAAATGTAGAATCCTCCGAATGTTATGTTTATTCCCCTGAAAAAGTTATTGCACTGGTTGGGATGAAAAACGTTCTGGTGGTGGACACGGGCGATGCGTTGCTCATCTGCAAGAAGTCGCATTCCCAGAAGGTTAAAGATATTGTTGATCAACTGAATAAAAAGGGTTTGAATGAGTTGTTGTAACTTGAGAACAATTTTTTTCTTTGATTATATGAAAATTTAAATTTTATTAGTATTTTCAACTAAGTCTATTTATATAATGAAGAAGAAAGCCCCAAAAGCAAAACAAGAGGAAAAGGACAAAATCCTGTTCGATCATTTGTCAGAGGTTTTAAGGAATAATGGGATTGAAATTCGAATTGAAAAGGGAGATTTTAGAGGCGGCGTTTGCATTGTAGAGGGCGAGAAAAAGATTCTATTCCTAAATAAGAAGCACTCAATTGAAAAGATAAATGATATTATGCTATCCGAATTGAGATTGATGTCTCATCAACAGCTTTATTTACCTCCGCTTTTGCGTGAAAAAATAGAAGAAAACCAAACCGTGGTTTAATAATGAATTCAAAAGACAATCGAAAGTCAAAGCGCGTCGAGGCAAAGCATTTCATCTCTTATGATCTGTTGAATTCTGAAGGTGGTGTTGTTGAAAACGGGATGGCATTAAGCCTTGATCTGAGCAGGGAAGGAGTGTTGATTGAAAATCGTTCCGATCTTGACGAAAATGCGTTGGTCATTATTCACATTGCCGTGGGGGAGGATGTCGTTCATCTTAAGGGCAAGGTCCGGCATTCAGAGAAACTTGAGGAAGGTAAAATTCAAATTGGTATTCATTTCGAAGATATGACCGATGAGGAGGCTGAAAAAATTGCCAGCTTCTATCCCGATATTTTTAAATAGCTGCAAATAAGGTGAACGGAAAAATATTTCCTACTTAAGTAGGAAATATTGATCTTAATTGCTTCCATAAACAACCAATAAACTGATTTTAAACAACGGTTTATAATCAGTAGTTAAATTATTGGTATTATTTTTGTCTATATTAATTTGCTATGTGCGTTTAAATAAGGAGGAGTTTTATGATAGAAATGCGTTGATTCTATTCCACTTTTTCTTATTAATTGAATCGACAAAACTCAGTACGGAGTGGAGGGATTAAAAGATTCAAATAAAATCAAATTTTTAATAAACTAAAACCAGGAGGCACTAATGCATCGACAATTTTTTACAATTATCTTGTTAGTGGTTTTTATGTTCAGCATGGGGGCAATCGCTGGCAACTATCAGTTAGAGCGGGCGCAGAAGGTTACTAGCGACGATGACGCAAGATTTATGGAGAGATTAAACAATATCACTTACCATACTCCTGCTCAGAGGCAGAATCGCGATGCTATTGAGTTAGGCAGAACGTGGTATGATTATGCAACAAATAATGTTATGGGCAGAATGATAGCCCATGCACTTACCACCACCGATGGGCAGGATGGCATTCATTGCGTTTTTATGAAAATTCTCCCTCAAAATGCGGAGCGTTATGTGACATATGATTATTATGATTTAAACCTTGGTCTATTTTTCGGCAATGTATCGGTGACTGAAGATCGACGTACTGGCTGGGGCAGGGTAATAAACGGGAAAAACGATGAGGCGATTATTTCCTTGCATTCAGATCCTTCGCAGTTATGGTTCGATGCCGGGGAAGCTGGCTTCACATTCACTAATCCGGCATTGGAAATAAGTCCCCTTGGCGTATTTGAGGGGTTTGGTGTACATGGTGATAGCATTGTGTTTCTAAGCCAACTCACTAATACTGCCGGGCAAGCATGGTGGGTTTCAAATAGCGTCTTTAAATATTCGGAGGATTACGGACAAAGCTGGAGCGATGGCACTGTTCCGGCTCTTCCCGCCGGAGCGGTCGAGTATTCTGAAGCTGAACGGTGGCCGCAGTTTAATCCGACAAATCCCGGAGAGATTGGATTTGCAAGCGCAATTTCCGAGGATGCCACTGCATCTGCCGGAGGCTGGCTGACATTCGCCACAACCACGGATTGGGGAGCTACCTGGAATGCGAATGATTTTTGGTGGGACGATCTTTCCGTTACCTCCTCCCCCTTCGGTAATAATACCCAGTATGTCATTGAAAATTTCACGCAAATGAATAGCATGTATACCAGCGACGGCAATTTTCATATCGTCTATGGCGCCGTTCAGGGTGTGAGGGATAGTTTGACATCTACGGCTATTGATTATTGGCCGATCCTGCATTGGGACAGCAACAGCCAGACCTTTAGCGAAGTTACTACTTTGGAATTCAGCGCACCAGATGATCCGCTAGTTATGGCATCGATGGCGGATAATCGTCCGGGAAATGGCTTGGGCAATGCCTATCCTCACATAGCTGAAGATACCGACGGTGGAGTCTTGGTTTGTATCTGGCAGCAGTGGGAAAAAGCCCCTATTGGCGGCGGTATGGTGCTTATAAATGCAACCACCGGCGGCGGTACGGGAACCTTCCCAATATTTGCAACGGATATCTGGGCAGCCATTTCCTATGATGGCGGTGCTACATGGCAAGACCAGCAGTATATAGCCGGCACTCCCAATGAATCTGATGTTTATCCCAATATTACGCGGGATGTTATCCGTGAGGGCGACTCGCTTTATCTTGATATTCTTTATATGGACGACACCAATCCCAATGTCTCCTTGAGCAACTTCACGAATTTCACCGATCCTTCTGAGTGTATTTGGAATTATGAGCGGGTAGCCATTTATGCGCCTGTCGTCGGAGTAGAGGATGGAATTTCAAATGCTGTGGATGGATTCTCTCTTTCTCAGAACTATCCCAATCCATTCAACCCCACAACCAAAATCAGCTTTAATTTGCAAAAGCGTACCAATGTCACTTTGGATGTTTTCAACACATTAGGGCAAAAGGTGGCTACGTTATTGGATGGCGCCGTTAACCCCGGGGCGCATGATATTGAGTTCGATGGAAAAGATTTAACTTCCGGGATTTATTTCTATCAATTGACGGCTGATAATTTCAAGCAAACCAAAAAGATGGTGCTGATGAAATAACAGAAAGCAATTTTCAGGTTGGGTTAACTCATCCGAAGTTACCCAACCTGATTTTTTGGTTTCAGGGCTTTTAGTTCCTTAATTGGATTAATTAGGAGGTATTATGAATCGACAAATTTTTACAATTTTTTCATTGGTCTTCGTTTTCGGTGCTGTTGCGTTATTCGCCGGTAATGCGAATGAAAACTTAAAATATAAGGCAGTGGATAAACAAATTGTCACGGATGAAATGGAAGCGCAAATGCAGGCGAAAATCCAGGCGAACTTTTCGGAATACAGTAAGCAACTAATCAAAAAGCAGAAAAATGTCGCCAAAGGAACGCTGGCAGACGGTGACACTATTGGCTGGACCCTGCGTGATTTTACCATGAATACCTGCATGGGAAGAAAAGTTGCCTATGATCCTGCTACGGGTAACTTGCATGGAATATTTACTCAATGGCAACCCTCAACCAATCCATACCATGAATACTATAATTTTTATGATCCCAACTTTGGACTTTGGCTGGGTGATGCTGCAATTGACCCCTCCCTGGATAATGTTAATACGCGTTCCGGCAGAGTTTTAGTCGGTCCAAATGGAGAAGCCTGGATTTTCTTTCATAATCATGATGCTGCTCCGAATCATCGTGGCTACCTTTATATTGATAGCGGGCCAGGATTTTATGGATTTACACAGCATGAAATTGCCGAAGGACGGTTTGCCAGCGGAGACTACAAAGATGGTGGACAAACTGTATTCGCCACCAATG
>Ga0307423_1001140_pt1 | contig 16485 bp, 11 predicted proteins | sample SalMarWE160310MG_FD_202154 | JGI IMG/M metagenome (GOLD analysis project Ga0307423, IMG submission 202154) | Salt marsh sediment microbial communities from the Plum Island Ecosystem LTER, Massachusetts, United States - WE1603-10 | ecosystem: Environmental > Aquatic > Marine > Intertidal zone >...
ATACCGGGACCGTGCCAGAGATTACGCCAAACTGACCCTCCCGTACCTTCTGCCAGAGAATGAGCAGACTGACTCCTCGGAGTTTCAAAACGATTACAACACAGAGGGGGCGAAGTTGGTTAATGCTCTCGCGAATGCCTATACCGATTCTTTGTTTCCTGCTGGAAGGTCATTCGTAAAGTTGATCATGGAAACTGAGGATATGACCGCTTTGACATCCCAGGGCAAAAGCCAAACAGATGTCGAAGCAACCTTCGCAATGATTGAGAGAGATTTCAGACATATATTCGAAACGAACGGCAGCCGGATGACCTTTGTAGATTCACTAAAGCACCTCATAGTCACCGGCAATGTGTGTTTTTACCTGCCCAAGGATGGGCGCCTATCATCGTACGCTATTGATGAGTTCGTCGTTATGCGGTCACTTGACGGAACGCTAATGGAAATCGTTACAGTTGACCAAAAACTTGTGTCTGCCCTTCCGGTTGATATCCAGTCGGAGGTAATGACTGAGATGAACCTTACCGAGGAGAACCTCAACACAGTCGTAAAGCTGTACACCTGGATTCGGAGAGACCCTCAAAAGCCGGACTCTTGGTACGCCGACCAGGCCGTTGAATCGTCTCCGGTAGGAGAGCAAAACAAGTACACTACCAAAAACTTGCGCTGGATTCCCGCTATGTGGAACAGAACACGGCGCGAAATGTACGGGCGTGGGCTTGTTGAGGAACATTACGGGTCATTCTGGACTCTCAGCATCCTCAGCGAGGCCCTGGCAGCCGGTTGTGTAACAATGGCTGACATCAAGTATCTGGTACGACCAGGCTCGCTGGTAAACATCCAAGAGTTGAACAGTTCCGCTTCCGGCAGCTACCACTATGGAGAGGCCGATGATATAAACGAAGTCACGAGCAACAAGGCCCGCGACCTAACCATGATCAGCCAGGTAATCGATAGCTATAAGCGCCATCTGGCCGAGGTGTTCATGTATCTTCCGAGTGCAATGCGCGATGGGGAACGTGTAACGGCTGAGGAGACGCGCCTTAGGGCAGCCTCTCTTGAGAAAGCCCATGGTGGCGTATACTCAACATTATCTGAGACTCTACAGCGACCATACGCCGAGCTGTTGCTTAGTGAAATGGGTGTCAAGGGCTTAGATGCCGCCAAGGTTAAACTCGCTATTACTACTGGCCTGGCCGCCCTCAGCAGGGGATTTGAGAATGACAAGATAAACCACTGGTTAGCAGATCTTTCTGCGTTAAATCAGGTACCGCCAAACCTGCTTCAGGGATTCAATACCCAGAACTTCATGAAGACAACTGCCAGTGGCAGAGACGTGGATTTCACAAAGATTCTGTTTACTGAACAGGAGATGGCTCAGAACCAGCAGGCCCAGGCACAGGGTGCCCAACAAGGTGCTATGGGGGAACAGCTAATCAAGAAAGCCCAGCCGGACCAACTTGCCGCAGCAATTCAGCAAGGTGGCCAGCAATAATCAAACTTTAAAGCCAAAGCACGGGGGTGAATATGGCAGTAGGAACAGGGTTTAATAGCCCAGAAACACAAGCAGCCATCGCTGCACAGGCGGCCGCTACTGGCGGCCAAGATGACACCATGCCTAATGTAGATTCCGTCAACGAACCAGTAGTCGAAGAAGTCGTTGAGGAACCGGAAGTACCTTCTAAAACCGAAGACCAGTCCACTACCACTGAACCTGCTAAACAGCAGACCCCAGATGAACTCGACAAACTACTGGCAGACAACGGCTTCAATCCAGAAGACCTGGGGAAAGAGCTGGCCAATAACGAGGGGAAACTCACCGCAGAAACTATAGCCGCCTTAAAGGAAAAGTTTAATCCTGAGGGCGTAGACAAGGCAGTTGCAGACCTTGAGAAGGCCTTCGAGGGCAAAGCTGCGGAGAAGCGGGCAGATGTAGATACTAAGAATGAGACAATTAACAAGTCAATTCTTGAGATGAACGACTACATCTACGGGTCTCTTGCTGGTGGTGATGTGGTCAAAGGCAAAGAGAACCTGGCCACTCTGAGTGAATGGGCTAAGGAAAATATACCTGCCGATGAACTCGACGCTATCAATACCTTACTGGCATCTGGTAAAAAGTCTGTAGTAAAACATGGCCTTGAAATGGCCGTCAACAAGTGGAAGAAAGGTACGGAAAATAAAATGATGACAGGTGATTCTAACGTGAATCTGGTGCCAAAACCGGCCTTCCAGCCGATGAGCCGAGATGAGTTCACCGAACTTATGAAAACCGAAAAATACCAGAAAGACCCTGAATACGCCCGGACAGTGGATGACCGGCGCAACAAAACAATCGCGCAAGGTGCGTACTTTACACCAGAATATTCCGCTTACCGGCGGCCCCTAAGATAAGGTTGTGTGTTCCTGGGGAGGAACTATACATAGTAACGGTCGGTTATACGACCACATGAAAGGCTAAACAAATGGCTCTGCAAGACATTTCCGCGTATTTGACTAATCCGGCCCAAGCCAATGGCGCTGGCCCCGTTGACGCTCTGATGATTGAGAAATTTTCAGGCACAGTTAGTATTGAAGAACAAAAAGCGTCGATCACCGATGGGGTTTTCGAGATGAAACCTATGATCGGCACCGACACCATGAGCAATGCAGCGATGGGTGAACCTACGATGCAAGCGCTTATTCCTGGTGTTGAGCCTGAGGGCAAAAGCATTGAAGTAGGTAGTGCAATCGTACAAGTCAAAAATCCTATTCTGGCCCGCGTCACCGTTGGCATGTTGGCCCAGGTACAAGACCGTCTGGACATCAAAGGCCGGACACCTGGCCAGTTCGCCCGTAAAATTGCCAAAACTAAAGACGAAATCCTTCTGCACCAGTGTGTGAAATCTGGCATGAAGGCTACTGGTCCTGGTGGGATCACTGGTTTTCCCGGTGGGATCAATAAAGAATTAGCTGCGGCTACTGACGAACTGGACGCCACGAAGTTTGAAGCCGGTATCATGCTGTTGGCGCAGGGATTGGCTGAGCAAGAAATTGATCTTGTCGATGGCAAGCTGTATGTTGCCCCTGCCCAGTATTTCACCTTGCTGAAGAACGACAAACTGACCGATGCAAACTTCTCCAAAGAGAACGGCAACTATTCCCAGGCCGCCGTGTCTGTTACCTCTGGTATGCCCATTGTCATGACCAATCGCCTCAGCCAGGCGGCCGATGATGGTTCCGTAGAAGGCAGCAACGCCCAAATGATGGGCGCAAACTACATTGTGTCTCTCGAAGAGTCCGATGTGGTAGGTCTGTTCGCTATGGGCGAAAGCATCATGGTGGCTGTATCTATTCCTCTGACCTCTGATGTGTGGTGGGATCAGCGCCTGAAAGTTTGGTTCATTGATTCCTACTTGGCCTTCGGTGCAGGTCCCGACCGATCTGACAAGACCGCTGTACTGCGCAAATACCGCGCGTAATCAGTAGGCAGTAATTAACACCCAGGCCCTTAGCAAATGCTGCTAAGGGCCTTTTTTAGCCCAAGGAGATAACCATGGCGAACGAACTTGAAGCGATAAACCGCTTGCTTGTGGCCCGAGGGGTCACACCAATCATCGATCTTAACAGTGGGCACCCAGACGTAATGGAAGCCCGGCTGTTGCTCGCTACCCATAGGGCGAATGTTCAGTCACTAAAGTGGTGGTACAATACTGAGACCGCAACACTGTACCCAAATGAGTATGGGAACATTATGGTAACCCCAGATATAACGGCTCTCGACAATGCCGGGAGTAACATTATCATGAACGGGAAACTCTATAATACAGCGAGTAGAACGAATGTCTATTCTGAACCTGTAATAGGTCTGACCCTAATTTACAACCGATCATGGGAATACATCCCGAGAGTAGCCTTTGAATACATAGTCTGTCTGGCAAAAGAGGAGTTCGTCCGTATTCTCGAATCACAGCCAAGGAGTCAGCAGGCAAGGGCTGATGTGCAAACATCTAAATCTGGACTTGACATAGCCAACTATCGCGCCCAGGACGTATCCAAAGAGACCGGCAATCCTCTAATGACTAAATGGCGAAGTAAAATGCTCACGAGGTAGAAAAATGACAATCTATTCTGGTCAAACCACCCAGCTTTTACAGGGTGTTTCACAGCAGCACCCAAAGGACCGGGCAGAGGGGCAAGTTGGTGCCCAGGTAAACTGTATCAGTGATGTGGTTTCCGGTCTTCGTAGGAGGCCAGCCTTTAAAGTGCTGTCTGAACTAACTGGTATAACAACAAATTTTACGCTTGACGACAACACAGCAGTCTATTCCTACAGCCGGGGAGATGGTTCGGAAGAATACATCATGATGTTTGATACAGCCGGCAGGATAAAAATATACAACGCGATCACAGGTGCCGAATGTACAGTATCTGGAACGGCTGGTGTAACGTATCTTACCGATACTTCCCCGGCAAGTTCCTTAAGATTTCACACAATTGGCGATACAACCTTTGCCCTGAATACTAAAAAGGTTGTCGCTATGTCTGCCGGTTCGAGTTCTCCTGCACTTGGGGCCACGGCAATAATTTATTGTGTAAAAGCAAGCTATGGCCATACATACCAGATTCTTATAGATGGCGCTGTCAAAGCATCTTGTACAACAGTGTCACAGGTAACCATTACCGCCGGCACACAGGACAAAAGTATCACGCTTAGTTCAGACGACGTACTGTACGCTTTATGGAATGGTTCTACTGCTAATCCGCTGATTACACCAGTAACGTGCCTATTTGGTACTGGTGGTACATTAACGGGAACGTACACAGGAGCAATACAGGGCGATGTTATGCGCATAACATGTACCGCTGGTACCACATTCGCTATATCCACTTCAGATGGCAACCATGGGGTAGACCTACATGCAGTTCGTAACTCAGTCACAGCTTTTGAGAACCTACCAAAGTACGCGCCGGCCGGATACAAAATGCAGGTAAAGGGTTCAGGGGACTCAAAATTCGACGACTACTGGGTAAAATGGGAACCAGATGATGAGTCTACAACAGGGTTCGTAGCCAGTTCAGGTGTGTGGCAAGAATGCATCGCCCCAAGCACCCTTACTGCGTTAGATGCCACCACCATGCCAATCACTATTAAGCGCACTGGTGTCAATGCATTTACACGCGCAGTTGTGGCGTGGGTTCCGCGCTCTGTTGGGGATGATGATACTAATCCAGAGCCATCATTTGTTGGTACAACCATGAACGACATAGGAAGTTACCAGAACAGGCTTTATATGCTGACTGGTGAGAATATCTGCATGTCAAGGGCGTTCGATCACCTGGCGTTCTTCTCTGAGTCTGTGGCAGCAACCGCCCCGGATGATCCGGTAGACTCTGCATCTTCTGATAACCAGATAACCGATCTGCTTCATTCCGCTATATTCAATGGAAGTTTGGTACTATTCAGCAACAACGCCCAGTTCATAAACACAAAGGACACGCCTATTGATCCGGCAACCTTTGCGGTAGCAAGCGACACTGCCTTCAACGTGTCCCCCAGAGTTAAGCCTGTAACCACTGGTGTGAGTATCATGTTCCCAACAGACTTCGGGGAATACACAAACATCTGGGAATACAATATAAATACCCTATCCGGTAAACCGGAATGCGAAGCTGTAACCAAGCATGTGCCCAGGTATATCGTAGGGAATCCAAAGCAGGTAGTAGCGAACACAACAACCGACTATGTGTTTGTCACAACTGATTCCGATTCAAAGGATATATACGTATTGCAGTTCTACGTTAAAGATCAGAAACGTGCCCAACTATCTTGGCACAAGTGGACCCTGGATAACGTCGACAAAATTATATCGATAACCTTGCTTAACCAAAGGCTATTTGCAGTTGTCGAGCGCTCCTCCAAGGTGTACCTTGAGTTCTCTGATTTGGCTCTTCCACTTACTGCTAACAGCAACTTTGAACTTTACCTTGACCACTACTATTCCACCAAAGTCATACAAACTGGCGGCCCATGGATAATCAATAACAAATCCTACGCCTCTCGTGTTCTTACCAAAGAACCGGATATCACAACCTTCGTGCAAGGAATTGGGTGTACAAATGAGGGGTTCATTCTTACCGGAACCGTTGTAGATGGGGACTACCTGTATTGTCAACAACCTGAAGATGCCTATGTTATCCAGGGATACTCGTTCACCTCTTCCGGAACTGTAACAAACCCATACGTTAAAGACGCGCAGGGTAGACCCTACACCAAACGTACAATAGTAGATGAAGTAACCTTCAACGTACAGGATACCGGCTGGATTCAGTTTGAGGTAGTGCATAAGGCTGGCACTAATTATACCGAAACCTTTAACGCCAGGATATTGAATAACTGGCAATATGTAATTGGTGAAGCATCTGAACTTGACGCAGATATCTACCTGCCGATAAGAGACTACCGCCAACTTGTGGATATAAATTTCACATCTAATCATCATCTCGGCTTTTCTGTAATGTCATTCGACTGGCTTGCACGTATGGAGTCGAGAGGTAGGAGATCACAATAATGATAGGACTATTGGCAAGTTTGGCCTCTACTGGATATGGAATGTATACCCAGTTAAAGGCCCAGCAGGCAAATCTTGGCGCTATGGAAGCCAAGATGAGAGTTCAAAAGGCAGCCGCAGCCGAGAGTTTAGCTGTAACATATAACAGCATCTTGGCCAAATCCTTGGAGACATCTGCTCAGTTCAACCGGAAGGTATTTGAATTAAACGTGCAGACCAGACAGGCTGAGGGAGACGCTGTACAGAAAGCGGCCTCTACTGGGGCCTATGGTAGGCGAGTTCAATTATCTCGTGATATGGCCATCCGTGGGGGCTCTGAGCGCATGATGACAAACCTCGAACTGGACTTGAGACGAGAGCAGGACGCTTTGATAGAGAGAGCTGATATGGAAGAACGCTCTATGATCAATCGTCTGGTCACGGGAACCCCTGATATACCGGCCGATATGACCGACGCCACATTGATAAACGGTATTGCGAGCACCGTAAATAGTTTCTCTGCGTACAAAGACCGAGTTCAGACAAAGCAGGCGAAACTTGAGCATGTCGATTCTTTGCTCAATGATTACTATAAATAGGAGACACAAATGGCTGTAAATATACTGCAATACGAATCAGCACGGCAATCCTTTGGGAACTCTGCCCAGCAGAAAGCGGCGGTAACTGCCCAGGCATTCGACAATCTGGCCAAAAGCGTGGAGCGGTACAGCTACCAAAGTGACCTGATATCTATGGCTGAATCAGCGAAGGCCGCACATGCCGATATAATCCAAAACACGATTGACCCTAATCGTAAAAAGAACGACGAGGCGTACGCTAATACAGTCCTACGAAATACAATGCAGACCGAGTCTGAAAAACTACACGCCGAGTTGGATAATCCTGCAAGCCAGCATAGTAACATGGACCCCAAGGCATACCTTGCTATGCTACAGGCACAGGCGCAGGAATTTTACAAGGCTAACGGAAAAGACAATTCTTTCGCCAGTTCTCAGTCTGCTCTGTTTGCCAACTACACGTATAAGAACCAGGATGTATTGGTTGCAAAACAAGCCAAAATATACAAAGACAACATGAAGTCACGGAGAGCAGAGGCCGCTATCAAGACTCTTACTCACCTCCCTGCTGGGGAAGGCAACGACTTCAACCTAAATACGTCTAAACTTCTCGGCGATGCATTACCAGATGATATTTACACAACCGAGGAACGCAGGAACATTATAACAAGTGCCGCCCTTGGTGCTGCTGGTACCGGAGATAGGCGCCTACTTGACTATTCAATCGCCTTCTATGGAACCAATGAACTCAACCCAGTTCGTGTCCAGCAGGCAGAGGCCGCCTATACCAAGGCTACCAGACTTGCTGAGGATAAAAAATGGATGACCGAGCGGCTTACCTATGAGAAACTTTCGGAGTCCGGAACTTTCACAGAAAGTATGCGTGATAAGCTATACAATGACAAAGAGGCTGTTCGTAGGTATTCCTACGGCACCATAGAGCGCTGGTTAAGCGATAGCAACAGAAACTTGGCTGTGGCCCAGACATCGGCGGAAGCCACCAGGCAATTCAACACAGGTTTGCCAATGGCAGATGCGCCAATGAAAGTTGTACAGCAAGTTTACGACGATGCTATGATAAATCTATCAGAACAATACAAGGACAATCCAGTAGAAGGCATGAAACAGTTTGTGGGGCTACTTAAGCACCAGAATATTGTGTCAAACAAACTCAAGACTGAATTGGCCAGTAGCCTCGGGAACTCTAACTTTACTGTTGAATCAGTGATGGACCCAGTGTTTCAGCATGGTCTTACCATTGCTGCTGCTATGGACGGCCAATTGTCGGACCAGCAGATGATAGCCCAGATGGGCAAACCGGCCTGGGACAACTATGCCATGTGGGCTAATGCCATGAATCGCACTGGTGGAGATCCACAAAAAGCCGCCGATCTCATGGTAGCTGCCAACAACTTTGCCAAAGACATAGGCAAGGCAGGTGGAAAAATGACCGCCCCTGTGGGTGTCGATAAAAAGGCGTTCGACGATGCCGCCAAGAGCATTGTTAATGGCGACCACTTAAGTTCAGATGTTGCCGGTGCCCGCAAAGGGTGGTTCGGACTTACCTCAACAACAGGAGAGTCTATCTATCAAGGGCAGATTCGTGCTGAACTATCAAGAGCAACTCAAGAAGGCGTCGACAAGGGTATGCCACAAGATGTGGCCCTGGCTCAAGCAACCAAGTACATGGCCGCCAGGTCACGCCCGTGGGGAAACTCAATGCTATTCTTGCCGGTATCTGATAACGGGGAAATATCCTCAGTGAATACCATGCTTGGTATCAAGCAGGGAGCACCAGAAGAAGCGTCAGATCAAGCATGGCACAAATGGTGCGAGACAATTGGAATTGACCCTGAAAAGGCCCAAGCGAGAGTTGTCGGGAGCTATTTCGAAATCACAGACAAAGACGGCAACGCCTTCGAGGGTCAGCCAGTTATGCCGTTAGTAGCTGTTGGCGCTTTATACGAAACTGCCAAGGCAGATGCGGAAAAGGCCGCCCAACTGGCCGCCACTACCTCGAAAGAAGCCGCCGAGCGGGACATCATTGACCGTAATCGGCGTTTCGGAAATCAGCTCGAAACGATGTCTGGCGGGGATACCAGAAAAAGTATGCTCAGAGATGGCACCCCGGTGTCTGCATACCTGGCCGCTTCCGATGAGGAAAAGGCAAAGCTCCGTGAGCGCTTCGATTACGAAAAGCACGACTGGCTTAGGCAGGTACTTGCACCAGCGTTCAATTGGTTGCGCTCTCTCTCAGATGAGCAGGCCAACGCATATGACAATGTAAGAACCTTCGACCAAAGTTCATTGAAAGGACAAGTCTATGGGAAAAGTATGTCAACTATTGGCCTTCGGGACGCGATCAACAAGTTTGATCCTAAAGGTGCTCCTGCTCTTAAGTCTGCTCATGGTAGAAATCAACCCTACGGTGGGCTGGCGTCGGCACATGCTCAAGGTACACCAGCCGCTACACCTACAGAAGTAGGGAGCAGAACTGTAGACAAACAGATACAAAAGCACGAGGGATTCCGGGGAAAACCTTACGATGATACTGTAGGAGTAAGCACCGTAGGGTACGGCAGAAATTTAAAGGCCAATCCGATAACTCCAGAAGAATGGAAAGCTATAGGCGGTGAACGAGATTTAACCGAGAAGCCGCTTACAAAGAAGGAAGCCCTGGTTCTTTATAAGAACGACGTTGCAAGGGCTGAAACAGCAGTAGCCACATTGTATGCAGACGCCAAACTCAATGACGTTCGCAAAAATGTGCTCATCGATATGGCATTCAATCTTGGAGAAAATGGCCTGAAAAGTCTCACGTCTCTAAAAGAGGCTATCGATAAGGAAGACTGGTCATTAGCTGCAGATAAGATGGAAGGCTACAAATGGTATAAACAGGTAGGTACCCGAGGGAAAACCTTAGTTAACCAAATGCGAAAAGGAAAGTAACAACATGCCGGGATTCTTTGATAAAGAATTGATACCGGGGAAAAATAACGATGAACCCCTTGTGGTCGATACTGACCCAAGGGGTAAGTCAAACCTCGAAATGTATCAGATAGTTAATGAGGAAGCCGCCCGTAAAGAGGCCGACAAGGCCAATTGGGATGCTTTCGCGCAAGAGAACAACTTTGGGGCAGGACTGTATTTCGCAAAGTCTATCGTTAAAGAAAGCGGCATGATAGCCGGACTTGAGATGATGGCAGACTTCACACAAATAGCCGACCCAACTTTTGATCCAAAACCATTCGTGGATGAAACCTGGCCACAATGGCGTAAAGACAAGGTAATGGGTGCGGTAAATAAGCGCCACGCCGCCGAACTTGTCGATCGAACCAAATGGGAAGACCTGTACAGAATAGAGGGGCAATACCACGGCGGTGTAGGAACAGCCTTGAATATAGTTGCTGGCATAGCCAACCCAGAAAACTTTCTCCTGGGAGCTGGAGAAGTTGCCACCCTTACCAAATTGGGGCTTACTGGCGGTAAAAAGATACTTGCCGGTGCTGCTATAGGCATGATATCAAATGCTGGGCAAGAAGCCATTCTTGTTGCCAATGACGAAACCAGGGGAAAATTAGGTATTGCTACGGCTGCCGCCTTTGGTGCTGGCTTTGGTGCCCTTGGGGGATTCCTTACACCTCCGAAAGGCCTTGAGGATGTCCATGCTATAGACAAAGCCATAGGCTCAGACCTCGCGGGTTTCTGGAAGAAAGATCTGGAAGCTGCTGCCGGCGATATACCAATGCCAAACGCAGTGAGGACCATGTCACCAGACGCAAAAGTTTGGTCCGATGCAGTAGAGGCAGGACAGGCAGCAGTGTCAGAAACAGGCTCTTACGTTGTTATGAAGGGTGAACAGGCTTTCGAGTACAAGAGCAAGCAACTCGCTATAGCCGCCCAGAAACTACTTAACAAGAACATAGAACCTACTGTAGAGGCAGTGGCTAAACGTGCTGAGATTGATCTTGGCTTGGAAGCCGCTGAACTTGACAAACTGGTGCCTCGACGCAAAGGTGGGAAACTATCCTCAATAGGACTTGAAGGACGAAGTAGCGAGAATCCTTACACTCGGTATCTGCACAGTCTCATCACTGAAGATGCCAGCGGTACAGGCGGGCGTAATGTTATGGCGCCTTCAGTTGCCTTGAAAGCTGACATGGACTCTCTTAGGTGGAGATCAAACTGGTTCGTCGATAGGCACAATCTATCTAAGGAATGGTTGCGGGATCAGGCCAGGAATGGTGGCAAGAAATACGCCCCCTGGGATAATACCGGAGTAGGAAATTTCGACGAGGCGGTATACCGGGAGTTGGGATATCGTAAACATCCCCACACCAGACCAACAGATTACCAGCCACATGAAGCCATACCCAAAGCGGCAGACGCCTTCACCCGAATGGACAACAAGCGGATATCCAGACTTATAGATTCCGGTGCCACTGGTTACGAGAAAGCCCACACAGAAGCCATGCATCTGCGACATAAATGGGATGGCATATCGATGACTAAGGTGTCGAAAGACTTCGACGAAAACTTTGTCGTAAACCTTATTCAGAAAGGCATAATGAACGGCAAGGAGTTTGATAAGGCCGCCAAATATGGTCACCTTGGGGATAAATTAACCGAGGCGTATAAAGAGCGAACAGCGCGTAATATGGCCAAAGCTATTTACAGCCGATTTACCAGACGGCCAGACACGGTCAATATGGCAAAGGCGGGCTTCCTGTCAAAGGTTGATCGTCTTGAGTTTGAGCGCCGGGCTGCTGACCTGATCAACAATGAGGCTGATCTCAAACATCTTCTTGCCAGCATTGACAGCAAGGATAGCCGCAAGGTAAATGAGCTGTTAAGTCAGATCGATATGGACGTGAATATGGAAATCAATGGGGTAGCCATTAGAAACTTGATGGACACTTCCCTCGGTTCTACCATCGACACAGAGATCCGACAATCTGCTGGCCGGGCAGCAATGGCCGATATTGGTTTCAAAGATAGGGATACCTTCTTGGAATACACAGAGAAGGCCGCCGAATGGTCTCGTAAGAATACCAAGATGCACGAGAAGGAACTCATTAGGACCAACGAGCACAACCAAAAGTTGTGGCAACTGGCCCTGGGGGAGAACCTTGAAAACGATCCAGATGCAGCGGTATCTCGTTGGGCTCGAGCCTTACGTAAGAGCGCCACACTGGCCAGCCTAAACCAAGTTGGTTTTGCACAAATGGCTGAAACAGGGCGGCTTGCCAGCAGCATCACAGTTCGTGGTATGTTGAAACAGATACCAGAGTTCCGTAATATGGTCAGAAATATGAAAACAGGCAAGTTCAAAGATGCTGTTCTAAACGACATTGAGGCGGCCTTTGACATACGCCTTGGAGACGAGAACCTGATACACCATCCATCACTTAGAGCCGAATCAGGTGGTTATAAAATAAGCAAGGATGGCGGTGGCCGTTTTATGGCCGGACTTGAGACCATAATGGACAAAGCCCTTCATGTCCAGGGATACATCAATGGCATGACTATGCTAATGAAAGCCCAGCACAGAGCACACGCGAGAGGATTCTTTTATCGTATGTGGAAGGACGTGCAAGGCGCAGAAGTGCCGGCATCTCGATTAAGACGCTATGCAGACCTTGGTCTATCTGTAGAGGACATGAAAGTTGTCAAGAGCGAAATGGCCACTAAGTCTAAAATGGGTACTGGCTGGTTTGGTCAGACACGGCCTACGGACTTTAGACTTATCGAGTTTGCCCCCGAAATTAGGCAGAAGCTTGGACTTGCACTTCACAAGAACCAAGCAAATGTTATACAGCGTACTATAGCTGGGGAGCAAGCCTGGTACTCTGAGACAACTCTCGGAAAGTTGCTTACTCAGTTCCGCTCTTTCCCACTGGTTGCAATAGAGAAACAGTCATTGCACGATCTGAAACATCTTGATATTGAGTCCTTTACGGCTCTAACTGGAAGTTTGGCCTTTGCCAGCTTGGCGTATACAGCCAAGACCTACGCCAATAGCTTTGGGTTACCTGCAAACAAGCGCAAGCAGTACCTAAAGAACCGGCTTGATCCTGCTAAAATTGCGGCTGGTGCAGTCTCATGGAGTGGCCAGGCTAATATTATCCCAGAGATTTTACAGACCGCCGGGGATTTTGGTTTGGTGAATCCCTTCATGTACACTTACCAGAAGGGTCAGTCATACAAGGATTACCGCCAGTCTGGGTTGACTCTTGGTGCCATAGGTCCGGTAGGTTCCCAGATATCCAAGGCGTACAGTCTGGCAACAGGACTTGGTAGGGCAGTTCTTACACCAGAGGAGTTTAGTTATCGTACATTCAAAGACTTGCCCAGTCTGATTCCTTTTGGTAACGCCCTGGGAATAAAGAACGCTACAAATGCTTTATTAAACGATTAATAGGAGAAATATCATGCCATTATCAAGTATGGTGTATACCGTTGGTGTAAATGCAACGGTTGGCCAGGTTGCGTTCGATCTGGCCTTTGAGGGAGCTACTGCTAATCCTCCAGGGTATCTGGATCAGGCACATATCTGGCTCTATTTGAACGGTGCCTTGGTACCTGATTCCGAAGCTGGTGGAACTGGAGTAGATGGCTTCACATTCATTACTGACACGAGGGTACAACTCAAGACGTACTCTCCTATCCTTAATGATGTAGTTGAGTTCAGAAGGATCGTGCCAAAAGATCGGCCGTATATTAACTTTGTTGATCGGGCGGGCATCACTGAGTATCAACTCGACAGCTCTAACCTGGCAAATCTATACAGTATCCATGAAATTATGGATGGATTTGGTACAGGAATCTATGATTATTACACACTTGCTCGCCAGTGGGCAGAGAATCCCGAGGATGACCCGGTAGTTGCTGGAGGATACAGCGCCCTCCATTGGGCGGCTAAGGCCGCCTACTATTCTGGTTCAATGGATGCTAAGGTTGTTCTTGCCACTGGTTATGCTGATGATGCAAATGACTCAGCTGTAGCTGCTGCCGCCTCTGCCTTAGCTGCCTCGGGATCGGCTACTTCCGCGTCCAGTTCTGCAACTGCTGCGGATAACAGCAAGATTGCTGCTGCTGCGAGTGCTGCTGCTGCTTTGGTCTCTGAAAATGCGGCAAGTGTCAGCGCGACAGACGCCGGAGAGGCAGCAGTTGCCGCCCTTGTGTCTGAGGGTAATGCATCGGCATCCGCGATAGCTGCGGCTTCCAGTGAACTGTCTGCTACGGGTTCGGCATCTGCGGCCTCTGCGTCAGAAATAGCTGCGGCTTCCAGTGAACTGGTATGTGACGCCTATGTGCAGGCAGCTGAAGACGCTTTGTCTGGTGTCATTGGAGTACGTAAGAACCACATTATCAATGGTAACTTTGATATTTGGCAGGAAGGCCTGAGTCAAACCAGCAATGGGTATGGTAGCGATGATATGTGGGCTAATGTGGATTATGGAATTCCTAAAGTGCACTCCAGACAGTCATTTACAATAGGCCAAACTGATGTGCCGGGAAATCCGAAATATTACTCAAGAACGGTAGTAACGTCTGTTGCGGGACAGTATTATTTTTGTGGGAAACTTCAGAGAGTGGAAGATGTTACGAAATTATCTGGTAAAACAGTTACTCTGTCATTTTATGCCAAGGTAGATAGCCCCAAAAATATAGCTATCGAATTTATACAGCATTTTGGTACTGGTGGAACTCCCTCAACAGCAGTAGAAAGTATTGGAACTACAACATTCGCTTTAACAACCGCCTGGCAAAAATTCACTGTTACTGTTACCCTGCCCTCTGTATCTGGAAAAATTCTGGGTACTGATGCTAATAATCACTTGGAGGCAAGACTTTGGTTTGACGCAGGCAGTAGTTTTAATTCCAGGACCAATTCTCTTGGGCAACAAAGCGGCACGTTTGATATAGCCCAGGTCCAACTTGAGGAGGGAAGTGTAGCTACGAACTTTGAGTTTAGGCCACCTGCTATAGAGGAGCTTCTATGCCGTAGATACTATAGAACTGGTAAATCCGCATACAGGGGAGATGTGACAGTCTCATCGGCGTATATGTTATATATACCCCTTGGAGATGGTATGCGTACTGCCCCAACTATAACAAGTAATATTGTTAATTCTTACGGATTCGATACTAATAGTCCAGCTATGTCCTCTATTTCTACCACAGAGTTTAGAGCAGTTAAAACATGTACAACGTCCGCACCCGGCGGATTTTTCGAATTTACTTGGGCGGCAGACGCGAGATTATAGGAGCTAAAATGAAAAAATACACACTGTTAGACAACGGCACCTATAAGAATAACGAAACTGGTGCCACTGGAATACGTCCAGGAAACTGGCTGTTCGAGGATGTACAGGAATGGCTTAACGCCGGAAATACCCCAGACCCAGAGTTTACCATAGACCAGACCAACGCTCAAGCATGCGCTGCTGAAATAGCTGAGATTGATGCCGCATTTGCCGCCCAGTCGATCCTATCGGTGGACTGCAATGTAGGCGATGACGTTTATACCATGGATGGCAAAGAGGATAGCGCCACCCGATTCAAGCATGGTATCGAACTTGCCCAACTATTGGGACTGGAAACTATCACTCTGGTGGACTATCACAACCGTACCCACACCGTCTCACTGGCTGATGCCTTGACAATTGTCGCACAGCAAGGGGCGTACTATGCCTGTCTATACCAACAGCGGGCAGCAGCTCGACAGGCTGTTCTAAACGCCTACAACCTTTAACCAATAATTGATCACGCCGGGGGTAACCACTCCCCCGGCAAGAGGCTATCACTATGGAACTAATCGATCTTGCAAGCAAGTTGTCTGCTATTGAGGCAAACCAAATAGAGCATAGCAAGCAACTTGACAAAATTATAGCTGCGTTTGAGTGCTATGTGTCTGCCTCACAGGCTAAACACGAAGTCTTAGACACACAGATAACAAAGCTTTCAACAACAGTATCAGCGTACAAGAAGATGACCTGGGCTGTTTTCAGCCTAATGGTAATTGGACTGGCTAAGTCAATAAACCCATTTTAAGGGGGATCTCATGAGTGAAAGAGCAACGCCCGAGGAGCAACTTGGTGATTTACATTCGAAACTTAGCGATGTAATTCTTGAACAACTCGAAGGGTATGATGTAACCGATGAAGAAGGTAACGTAATAAAACATGTTGTAGACCCGCGTTGGGCGCAAGCGGCTATTACCTTTCTTAATAATAACAAGGTGATCGCCCAGCCCTTCTTGAACAAAAAGAAGGTATCTGAAATTGAGAAGAAACTTCAGGAACGCCGGGCAAAATTCCACAATGTAAACGCCATTGATGCAGCAAAAAGAGCTGCTGAGAACAGGTAAATCA
>Ga0307423_1001141_pt1 | contig 16484 bp, 7 predicted proteins | sample SalMarWE160310MG_FD_202154 | JGI IMG/M metagenome (GOLD analysis project Ga0307423, IMG submission 202154) | Salt marsh sediment microbial communities from the Plum Island Ecosystem LTER, Massachusetts, United States - WE1603-10 | ecosystem: Environmental > Aquatic > Marine > Intertidal zone >...
TCACACGGGTGAGTATATAACTAGATATGCGGGCGGTGCTTATAAAGACATCACAGCCGCCACATTTTATAATGTTAATTCTTTCGATGCATATGGTTCTGTGGACACATTAATTTATGTGAAAGGTACTAATGCATTATTTATCGATGTTGGTGCTGCTGGGGCAACATTACCCTATTATGGATCTATGGTTATGGATAATATAAAGAGTGACGAATCTACTGTTATAGCTATTTATGATATTTGTATGGATAGCCAGAATATTTATAGGTTGCAAGATATACCTGATGGTACCGGTACTACTTGGTCGCATTATAGTTATTTACTTTCATCATTAGATGCTTTTGTAACCTCTATTTCACTTGCGGCTTACCCAGCTATTATTGCTGCGAATACTATAGCTACCACAGATATTGTTGCCATAGTTAAAGACCAATTTTTACAACCTATAATTGGTAGAATAGTATATTTTACTGAAGATGATGGTGTTGGTAGTGTTCTTCCTACTAATGATAACACAGACGGTGAAGGTAAAGCTGAAACTGTATATACCTCTGGAAACACAGCGAGAGAAGTTAAAATCACAGCAGTGGTGGAGCAGACTTAATGGCTTATGAAAATCTAAACCTTAGAAAATCTAACATGACGTTTGATGGTAGTTATTTTTATATGATGGATGATAACGGGGATGAGCTTATCCAAAAACTTGATGATGGTAGTATTGCTTTTAGTTACCCACTAAATTCATTATTGGTTAGCGCCGTAACTAGTTTAGAATATGACGGTATTAATTTTTGGAGCTTACAAAACATTACTGGCGGGGTATCTATTAAACGATGGCAGATAGAAAATAATATCGTTGAACTAAAAGATACTTTTAATTTTACACCTAACTTTAGTTCCGAAGCTTTTACAGTAGAACATTATCACGATACTTTGGCTAGTGGAATAATGGCCAGTAGTAGTGTGATATATTTGAATGAATATACAAACATGGTAGCGAGTGGAGTAGTACTTACACTTGGACCAAACTCCTTAGATCAATACGAAGAAGTTAGTGTAAACACAATAAGTGGCGCGCAAATAATTTTAGCGTCAGGAACACAAAATTCATACAGTATTAATGATAGTGTAAATTTCTATAATCATTTATGGATATTTAATAGTTATGGAGATGGCACTTTACATAAGATAGATGCTTATACAGGATCAAATATAATAACTTATAGTGGAAGTGAATATGATAATATCACAGCTTGTACTTTTAGTACTGTAAAAGGTACCTTACCTTCCACTGTAGATGCTTTAGTTTACGAAAAAAATACTAATCTTAAATATTTGAATGTGAATACCATGAGTTTGTATGGTACGATGGCTTTGGATAATTTTCAACCACCATCGACAAATATTAAAATCTATGATTTAGCTATCGCAGATACAAATATTTATAGATTACAAAAAGCGGCAAGATATTATGAATCTAATTATAGTTGGACTAATTATAATTATGTGTTATCTACTAGTCGTAGATTTTTAGATACGGTTAGTATATCAGCTTACCCAGTAATACTTCCCGCGAACGGAGTAAATACTACTAAAATAACAATGCTGGTAGATGACCAATATGGTGATGGTGTTTGGAATAAGCCTGTTTTTTTCACAGATGACGACGATGTAGGCTTTATAACTATAAATCCTGCATATACTGATTATTTTTTCGGGACTGGAGAAGCTATAACCTACTATAAAGCTGGAGTAGAGGTTGCTACAGTTAATATAGAAGGCACAGCGACCCAGTATGATTAAGGAGTAATTGAATGGCATATGAAAATGTAAGAATACCTACTAGTCCTGATTGCCCTAATTTTTGTATTTGCCCGCGAAGTGCTAGTGAGTTTTGTTATGTAGATCATGTGAATGGGGTGCTTAGAATTGTTAGAACTAGCGATGGGGCTGTTCAAACTACATATACTTTGAGTAATGGTGTGGGACAGATTGCGTCCCTTGAATATGCGGGTCCTAGAAATTTAGGAGGATCTTTCAGTGGTTTAGGAGATGAGCTGCCTTTTTTTACTTTAGAACACGTTAGTTCTACTAATTGTGAGATTAAAAGATGGAAGTTAAATAATACGGATAATACTTTAGATTGGCAGGAAACAATATCATTAACGGGGTCTAACTATGATTGTTATGATATGGCTGTTGAGCATTATGAAACCAGTTTTAATGGTGCAACCACTACTGGAACCGGTCAAATAGATTTGACCTTGTCTAGTGGAATCGAAGTTGGAGATTCTATTTTACTAGGCCCAAGTGGTGACACGGACAATTTAAATGCATTCGAGTATGTTACCGTAACTGGAGTGATTGGCAATACTATTTATTTTGATGGCGCTAAGCCAGACAACGAATATGTGGATGGAGATCCAGTAACATTTTATAAACATGCGTATGTTTTTAGTGATGTAGGACAAGGAGCTGAAACTAACAAAGGGTCTTTATACGGAGTTAACCTTAATAATTCCACAATTTTGGGAGTGGGTGATAGCGGAATTTATTCAGGAGTAAGAGCCGCGGCCTGGAGTAGGGATTATCAATCGGTTGGGTTTGTAAAGGACACTAATATATTATATTTGAATACAGAAACTTATCAGATTCAAAAATCACAAGCTCTTACAAATATAAATAGTGATGATGTGACCATTCTTCCAGTATATGATTTAGTCTTTGATAATACAGCCATTTATAGATTACAAAGAGCTACCACATTGGCTGATTTAAATGGTGATAAATTTACGGCAAGTTGGACTACTTATAATTACCAACTGGATTCAATATCGCCTTATACTAAAAGCATAGTACTTTATACTATTCCTGACAGTATAATTCTGAATGATGAAGGTGTCACTTTGGTAGCGGTAGTTAGAGATCAGTTTGGTGTTGGTTTAAGTTCTAAGTTAGTATATTTTTATGATGTCCCAGATAGTGGTGTATTTACACCTGTAAATGGGCAAGCTACTACAAATGCGAATGGGGTGGCGAGTTTAAGTTACACAACTAATTATTTTGACCCGGTGAATCCAGGAGATGATTTTATAAATATAGCCATACAAGCTAAAACTAATGGAGGGGTGGTGGGTATAACCGGGCATGATGATGTCTGGGATGGGTTAGAGTTATTATATCAAAGAAAATTTACAGTGGATCTAAATGATATAATACAAAAGCCTACTTTGAGTGGGACTTGGCCAGTAGAAGGATCTGAATTATATAACCAAATATCTATAACTCAAATATTGGGGATGGAAAATGAATTCAATATTAAATGCTTAACTAAATTTCAATTTCCAGGCGGCGATTGGGTATCAGCAGGACCCCCCACTGCTACTGACACCACTATTTTAAAACAAATTTTGAATTTTGAAAGCGAATCAAGCTTTGACCAAATATCAGCTGAGGTTGAAAATGAGTTGCCGGTAATACAGGACAAGGATCAGACAAATGATTTACAAATTAGCCAGTTATATGTAAGTAAGCATAGTTCATTTGGGCATAAAGATGATATAAATATAGAACAATTTAGATTTATTGAAGACGCTATACCTGCTTTTTGGTCAGAAAAAAATCCAGTTAATACAAATATTTGGATTAGATTAAGACCTTTTGCATTTGATTTAAATCAAAGCACGCTGGTTTTTAAAGTCCGCGAAGTTTCTTATGCTGGAGACACTGGTTATACAGATGTAACTTCTTTATGTACGATTACTACTTTCGATGCTGGTGGTGGCCTTGACGGGCTGGATATTTTGTATGACCCATCAGTAGATTTTCATAATAATGCTGTTATACATGTATCTATAGAAGTTTATGATGGGGCTCCAATCCCGAACATTATTTTAACGGATTATTGGTTTAGAATAATACCTGATTATAGAGCACCTTATATCGAAAATGAATTTCCGGCTCGAGAAGAGGAGGATGTAAGTATTGATACAAATATATCGTTTGATATTTTAGATGCTGGTGTCGGGGTTGATATAAGCTCTTTGGAATTTTATGTAAATAACAGATACAAATTACCTATTATATCTCCAATTTCTGGAGGATACCATATAAGTTATGTTCCTTCGGAAGATTTTACTTACGGACAAACAGTAGAAATAACTGTAAATGTAAAAGATGCGTCAGATTATCAAAATCAACTTCATGATATGTGGAGATTTTATTGTGAAGGGAGTGCGGGACCCTGGATTGACCCGGATAGTTTTTACCCTAAAAATTGTGTTAAGGGAACTTATAGGAAACTGACTGGTATTTCAGCTAATGTCTATGGAATCAGTAATACTGGAGTAGATCAAAGCAGTATACTTGTTAAAATAGGCGGCAAGGAACGGAATGTTACAATAACTCCCATAATTTATCGAATTGATTAAATAATCTAACTACCTATTTATAGAGGATTATGCTTAAATGACCATTATAATAGACAATTTTTCTATAGGAGTAGAAGATTGGACACCAATATCAAGTCTAAATTATTTCACTGTTGATGTAATAGATACGATATATGGTATCAGTGTGTCTGGGACTTATTTTATTCACAATGGTCAAGTAGTTCCAACTACCCATTCGGGTATAGCAGGTGGGTACAGGTGTTATTATACTCCAAGCGGCGTTTATTCTGATGGTACTATAGATTTAACTATACATGCTGAAAATACGTCTAGCGGGGTAGCAGAACAGACATTTCATTTACTCTATGGGTACAATGTCACATTTGATGAATTAATCGACTGGGGACCCCATACTGAGGTTATTACGACCATCAGAGCCTCAAACCTGGCTTTCTGTCCTAACACAGAGGCTGAATCATTTTATTTTGAAACCACAGATTTGTGGTCAACCGATTTAAGGGCAACGATAAATCCTGTAGGTTACGTAGATTTAAACGCAAGTATTTATCCGCAAAGTACATTTTTCTTTTACGATAGAACATACATTGTGACGATTTCTGGTGTAAAAGACTATCACGGAAATGAAATGGAACCTTATACTTTTAGTTTTAGGGTTGAAAATCCAACTTAACATATTTATAGGAGGTTTTAATTATGGCAGCTATTACGAGATGGGTCGCCTATGACATAACCGCTTCTGGAATAGCGGATGATGGTAGAGGAGCTGGTGGCGTAGGTACGAGAGCTTATTCCATAGGTACCGCTGATCCAGGTGATACAATTGATATTGGACCAACTACTAATCGACTTCATCTAACGATAGATGGAGATGCTGGCCCATATATTACATTATATTCAGGCTCGAACCTTGATCCCAGATTTGTAGCTCGTGATATTACAGAAAAAATGCATAATTTGGGAAAGGCTGACGCACGTTGGGATCAAGCTATTTGTACGTGGGAGAATATAACTATCGGTGGTAGTTATACTAAACGAAATCGTTTTGTCATCCGATCTGGTACACTGGGCTCAAGCTCGAGTGTGACTGTTGCGAGTGGTACCAATGATGCATTAGATGTGCTTGGGTTTAGTACAAAAGTTGAAGCTGGTGGAGTAAACACTCCAGACGGAAAAGCATCTTATGGGTTTAATGGTACAATCTCTATTTCTGGAACATACTATGGTTTCTTTGATGAAGTTTATAAGATTGTTGCATGTAACGGTGATCAAGCTGCGAATAATATAGATACACCGAGTAAAGGTGGAAGTAATACTTACGCTGGTACTTTAACTACTGGTGGTATATACAACAATAATACTGACATCTCATATGTGATTGAAATAGATGTAACTAATGGAACTACAATGGGTGCGGGCACGGGAAATGTTCCTCGTATGCGTTGGACAGGTGGAGCTGATGATCAGACTGATTGGACAGAACTTCTTTATCCAGACTATTGGTATAAAGTAGGGAGTTATGGTCTGATGGTTAAGTTTACTGATGCTGTTTTTAATTCTGTTACTCCTGCGTGGACAATTCAGTGTTATCAGCCAGATTATGTGGAAGGTACGAATGCTACCGCGCCTGTGGGAACCGCTCAATACATGTGGGGGTCTGATAGGGGCGACGATAGTGCTACAGCAGTGACTACTGTTTCTGGTGGATACACAGCTCTAGGTACTAGAGGACTCAGTATAAAATTCACTGGAACTAATAATCTAGCAGCTGGTGATTGTTATTATGTAATTTGTTCTGCTCCTAAACCGTCTAGTTATAATATAACAGCTTTGAATTATGGAAATGTTACTGTATCTACTGAAAGTGCTCTTAAGGCTATTATGTTTGAAGTTGAATCAGGAGCGGCTCAAGTAAGCACTGTTAAGTTTGGTTTACAGAGTCATGGAACATTTGATCATCATAATACTGGCAATAGTGATACCTATTTTAGATTTGGAACTGTGGGTCCGGCTAATAATGGTACAACCCCGGCTGGTATAGAGTGGTATCCAAATTTAACCGCTGCTGATATTGATAATGATATTCCACCCGTTTATTTATATGCTACTGAAGATAATTTATCGGTGGTAGCTACAGCGGATGACAGTGAAACTATAGGGAATTATCCACTGAAAGGGATGACAAGCGATCCAATGTGGTTAAACATTAGACTAGGCGCTAGTGAAACCGGAGCAAATTCTACAATAAATTATAGATTATACTTTGATTATAATTAACGATTAATATAAAATCATAGGATTACAGGGGATATTATGAAAAGAGGATGGGAAGTTGAATTATCTAATGGAGTGATCTTAAGGGAGAGCGACTTGGACTGGAAAAAAGTACCTAAAAACCAGATAGTCAGGCTCTCCCTTTTTTATGATGGACGCCAGTGGGATTTATCTGGCAAAGAAGCTTATTTCGTAAAATACAGAGCCAGTGTAGTCCCTGGAATTGCTGATAGTTTTAGAATAGAACGAAGGACTATTGGATTTTATGAAGGCGCAAATAAAATTTGTTATCATGTGGATGAATTTACTGGTAAGTTTAGCATGGAGGTAATTAATACCAATGACCGTTAGTGGTACTCAAAATGTTTGCCAATATTGGAGAGCAGATGAGCCGTCTGTATGCGGGAATTGGGACATTACTATTCCAGCATGTACTGAGTCTGACGCCTCGTTTTATCCATATTGTAATTTAATAGGAACACTCACTGGATGTAGCAAGTATAATGGTACAGGTGTTCAGGCTATGTGTGTACGCCCTGATCCTAGTAGAACAGTAGGAAACAGGAGAACTGGTAAGGATTGGGTTGTTTTACCTACATGGAGTGGTGCCGAGATAGTTGAAGGCGGTAGTTTTGATGCTATAAGTGAATATCATGATGGTACGTGCGATCATAAAGGAACGTCTTCTAAGTGTACTGGGTATGCTCCATATATTTTAGGATTTTCTGTATTGCAGCCCGATGATGGTTTTGGTTCCCAAGGTATAGATGATGGTGATATTTTAACTACTATCAGTGGATTTGATTTGAGGTTGCCACTAGGATTTGAAATTTATAATATGCGTGCTTTATTAGGCAGATGCTACTGGTGGCAAAATGATGCACAAGATTTTACTATACCCAGCAGTATAAGCGGGGCAACTCCCCCATCTATAGTTGATAAGCCGCTTTTTTTATGTACTAATCCAGATGAAATGGTAAATGAATACAGTGACTTCAAGTGGGATGTTAAATTAGGTATGTATAGAGCTCCTTGTAACGGAGCTAAACCGGAATGTCCTAATTATACGAGTAATGTATGCTGGCAATATTGTGTTGACGAAAAAATGCAAGATGGCGATAAAGTTTTAGCTGAACAAATCTTAGAACTTAGATATTACATAAGAGATGGTCAGTGGGATGCTGATGCTTATACAAAGGCATTTAAATATCCAGATATTCAAGCTTGGACGGGGGGATTAACATATAATATAGATTCACAGGGAAATCTCAAAGCTTTAATACCAGCTTATAGAGTATCTATTCCTAGTTTCAATTATTTTAATGTTACGAGCACCAAGGCAACCCTTATAGAAGGTACTAAATCTGAAGATAATAGGAGTAAATATCCTGATTTAGTTGAGGAATTAAAAAAGAATAATTCATTGGCTCCTATAATTAAGAATGTTTTTGAAACCGCTTCTGGTACAGAAAATATTTTTGAAGTGCCCGATATAAATCATGAAATACTTCCTATTTTTGGGGATATTTTTTATTACGCTTCGGACACATATGGTATTAATTTAAAAGACCCAGATTTAAATCTACCTTCAAAAATGATAGAAATATTTAGGGATTTTGATAATATGGCAGATGCTCAAGCAAGGCTAAAATCTTTTGATGACGTCTATCAAAATATAGAATGTGTATTAGATTTTATGATGAGAGCTATGCCTGATAAAATGGTCATATCAACTTTTGGTAGAGAAGAAAATTTGTTTTGTATAGATATGCCCACATTTTTTGGTGATAATGAAATAGTGGTTTTGAATAAAGGTAGTGGTAGATGGGAATTTGATAAAATAAGTTTTAAAAAGATTTTTTGCGGGGGAGTAATAGGTCAAACATCTTTTTCTTTAGTAGGCCAAGGAGAAGTAAATTATTTACCAGATTATGCAAGCGATTTAGGAGCATATAATAATAATAACGGTACTATAGATTTCACCTTTTTCCCTTTAGTTTCAAGTAAAACTGGTAGTACTTCTAATCTAAGCTACGTGTATAATGATTCTGTAAGAAAAGAAATATCTGCTAATCCAGCTTACCCGCTAGAGCATGATATATATGATATGTCATATAAACTATATAAGATTAATGCTTTCGAAAATGGAGTTATATTGAACATTACTAATATGAGATTTTTTGGCAATTCCGGATATGTCTTAGTAACTATACCGGATGAAGAGAAGGTGTTGACAAGAGCAGTAAAGCCATGGGAAATAGATAATGATATTTATTTAACATATCCTTCAGGTAGAAAAACTTTGATGGAAGTATTTGATGAAGATAATAATCATTTAGAACCTAACCAGATAATATTAAGACCTAAAAACGTAGACGATTTCAGATCTCCTTGTTCTGCTGTTGGTATATTCATGTATATTAAAACTATATATACCTATGAAAAAAGAAGTTTTAATGAAACTCCCTCAGCTAAAAATTATGAAGTGGTCGATGAAGTGTTTGTATCGGAAGAAGACGTTGTAAATTATAGAGACGTGGAAATAAAATCAATGTCTAAAAATAGATACCAACTTAGTAAATTTGGATATGAGGCTATGACTATCGCAGCCGTATTCAAAGGTATAAATGGCAGAATCAAAGGTCAGACAAAAACTAAAATGATAACGTGGATTAGACAGCCTTATTGTAGGGATGTTGAAATAAGGTATTCTTGGACTGCTGGTTATACTCACTCTACTTTACTGCCAGAATACTGGTGTTTTGGGCCGACGGGGCTCAGATCAGATGTTAATACACATTATAAATCTTATAGTCCGTTATGTGGTGATCATGATTTGTCATTTATTACAAATACTGGACCAATGTGGTATCCGTATGATGATTGTGATGATACCGCTAATTATACTATTGTAAGTAATTTAACTGAATTTGATACGGGATTGATGGAGGTTTTTAAAGGAGATTATCCTGCTGATCCACCACATGGATCACATGACATGCGCATGCTGGGACCCGCCGATAATTTTGGGTACACATGTGATACTCATGCCTCTATTTGGGCTTGCCATTGTGATTGGTCTTTTTGTAATTTAGAAAGGAAAACGGAAAATATTTTTGGTGGTTACGGTAGATACCGCGGCGGATTAAGTTATACGGATAAATTGAAAGCTTTACAGAATGAGGGATCTTTGCCTAAATTTGGTAATACTTACAGAGATTTTTTAAGAAGTTATCGATCAATGGACAATATAGATTATTATTACTGGAATGGCTCATCTTATATGCGTAAACGTAAATGGGTTCCAATGTCAGAATTTTATACGAGCGCGGATTTAAGCTTATCAGCGCAGGATTTTCCATACCTACTTTATTGCAGCAGCGATTATTACGATGATGGCGCTGCATTTGTTCATCCTATGGGATTAATGCTGGCTTTGGATGATATAGAGGGGATTAATATACGTGAAAAAATAGATGCAGACAGTAAAGGAACTCCTATTAGATATCATTTTGAGGATATATTTAATACTCATTATACTTTAACTGGCGTCTATTATCCATATCCTAAACATGTTTATTATAAAAATGTAGGTGGTGTTCCTACACCAATTATTAGTTGGTACACATACAAAGATTACCCCGGCTCGACATCTAGTGATGTATCTACACAATGGGCTTGGCAAGAAAAATGGAAAAAACTTATACGTGGAACAACTAGTTTAGAAAGTTTAAATTGTATAGATGAAAGCTCGTTGACATGCTGCCCAAATTCTAATCTACTTGGAAAAGACTTTTTGTTTTCTGATCCATATACAGGGGACAGCATAGCTACTGGAAAGCATGTGTTTCTTGATATTGAATATCCAGAATATAGGTATGATTATATGGGAGGAGAGCATAGATTAGTGGCAGAAGAAGATGAATACGATATTATTATTACCCCGCCAACTTTTACTGTGTCTTCAGGTGATTCGGGTTTAGTAATTGATGAATTTTTCTGGGCTCAGATGGGGGAAGAAGGTCCTTATAGATCATTTGATTTAAATGGGTCTTGGGATCCAGCAGGGTGTGATAAATTTAATCCTGGTGGTAGTGGGAATAATGAATACTATGATTTATACACTATTTGTACTACTACTGCTAGTGGTTGGGTAGATGATGTAACACTTTTTGCGCCTGGATATACCGATAAATCTAAGGAAGTAGCTGAAACAGAAGGTAGAATGGTATTGACAACCGATGAGGTGGGAGACGATGTTAAGACTTACTACCAACGAGGTTTGAATGTTTCCTTTACGCCCGATAATCTTGACCACCTAGCTAGTAAAGAAACTTTGTTAAAATGTAATAGTTATGACATGATTTTTTCTTCGGCTCCTACATTTATTGTAGATGATGGTGATTTTACAACAGTAGTGCCGGGGGATCCATATCCTGGAGCAAATGTAGTAGATCTAAGTTATATTATGGGTACTGGGACCGAAATTGCCATAGAATTTGTAATTAGACATGACTCCGACGATTTTTCTGAGGATAGTGGGATAGGCCCGGTTAGTAGAATTGAATGTGATGTTGAATATGGTACTTCGTCTGATGGTAATCAGCAATATTTATATTATGCTCCGGCGGTTACTGTGATAGAAGGCACTATTACAAAATATGAATGCTCTACTGAGGTAAATAAAGCTAGTGGTGGTTTGAATACTTATCGGTGTTCTTATAGTTGGCCAGTTTTAAATAGTGAGATTTTTGATACAAAGAAAACTGAAGCGGATAATCGTAAATCTATGTTGGAAACCGGAAACACTATAGAAACTACCGATAATATTAAAATAGTGTTTAAATTACCTCCTATACAAGAAAACACTGATACAAATACCGGGAAAAATAAAATAACGCCAATAAATGTTATTAGTATTAAAAACATATATCTATACCATACTAATTTCGTTACATCTAAAGAAACTGTTAAAGTTTATGAAAGAAAATATAATATTTCATATGGTACACATGGTGATTTTCCGCCGCATGGTAGGAATAATACTGGATCATTGTTATACCCATTGCCTACTGATGCATCCTCTATTTATCAGTATGATACACGGGCGGGTGTTGTTGGATTAACAGGATCATCTGGGGATCTACAAACAATGAATAAAGTGCGTGGTAGAATTATGAAGGAGTGCCATGACGATAAAGAACCCATTGAAGGCCCAAAAAATTTGGATAAATGGGAAGTAGTACAAAAAAAGGTATACGACGATATAGCAATAAATAGCGGAGAGACTAGTTTTACTCTTACGGCTAGTGCACCGCCATCTATGGAGAGTCGATTAAATGAAATTGGCTTATCTTTTCCCAGATGGATCTGTACTTTCACAAATACTGTGGTTAGACCTCTAAAAAATGTAGTACAGTATTCAACATATAGTCCTTGCGGCCACAGGTTCAAACAGGATTTTGAGCATATGTATTATTATCCGTGCGGATTTGCTGTAGCAGGTGTTGGTAGGGTAGGTAAAGATATATTTGATTATGTATATGAGAGTGCATGCCCGCAATATTCTGATTCTATAACTACTACACAAGTTGGTGCGGTGGTGGCTTATTATCAAGGAACAGCTAGGGTGTTAATCAATCCCATTGAATATGCGGAAGACAGTCTAACACATCGGGATGAAATTCAGCAAAGAATAGATGCATCTCAGCAAGGTACTATCCTTATGAGCTTTCCTGAAGCAGTAGATTCTTTAAATTAGGAGAAATTAATGTTTACTATTTTATGTGATAAATGCGGGTCAGATATATTAATAGATGAAAAAGCCACTTCTGATGAATATATGAAGGACGCGGATTATATTGTTGAGGAGGAAGATAGGATAGTTGAAAAATCTGTTCAACAATATTTAATCTATAAATGTATATTATGTGGTGAAATATATAAATTTACATATAAAGAATGGGAAGCTAAATATAGAGAAAAAATAGCTATGGATGTTATGGAACTACGTAAGCAAAAAATGTTTGCTGAAAATATAAATCCACAAACAATAGACCCAGATCATGGTTTAGAATATTGTGGTCAATGTAGTGGATACGCTGGGGATGGTAATTGCTTAGTAGATGTAATAAAACAATGTACTATAAGGAAAGATAAATAATGTCTTATAATTTTCTGAAAGATGCCAGAACAGTAAAAAATTCAGAACTTTGTATCCATGATAACTTAGATGGGTATTCATCTGATTTCCACATAGACGGAAATGTGGATGGGTGGGACATCTATAACAATGTTTATTTATATGGATGTTGGAATGGTGTATTATTTGGAAGCGCTTATGATAGGGAATGCTATATAAGTCGAAGTAATGTATTTCAAATAGTTGAAGCTGAGAATTATCATTATCTCAAAATCATGATGAAAATTACAGATAATAGCCCAGAGGCTACGGTTACTACATTAACAACGGGTAGGATTCAATGGACTCGTCTTGGCGATAGTAACTGGACTTCGGATAAACAAATAGACTTTGATATAGTCGCTGATAATGAATGGCGTCTTTATGTTATAAATATGGGACCAGCCCAATGGTGGCAAGGTAATATTAATAATCTTAGGATATATCCTTTTATAGATGGTAGAGAGAAAGACCAATTTGCTATAAAATTTATAAAGATTAGCTCGCTTAATAAATATGCTTGTAGTAATACGCAATGTTCTTATTACACTCAATATGCTCACCCATGTCCTGGCACGGGAATAAAAGGGTCTTGTGAAGCGGGACTATCTAAAACCTCTTATACCACAATCTCTGGTGTCAATGACGGTTTGTTAGTTAATATAAATGGTTATGGTGAAGAATACTTTTCGTTGGGTAACAATGTTAATTTATCTGGCATAAGCATGGCTAAAGTAATATCTAATAAAATAAGCGCTCTTAATATCGGTGGTTATAACTACGCTCTTTGTGAATATTCTGATTTTAATAAATTGAAAATAACATCAGGATCAAATGGGGTCAGTAGTTCTGTAACCATTACTGGACCAGCTGCCGAAGCTTTAGGTTTTTATGAATCTGGTGTGGATGTGTCAAGTAAAGTAATAGGAACGGAGCCCGCTACCGGATTTGATTACGCATCATCTAGAATTTTGACAGCGTTAGAAATTAATAGATTGATTGATGGTAATTCAGATGATACTGCTTATATACACAACCCTTCACAATACAGTGTAGAAGGTGGCCGCAGGGATTTCAATGAGATGGGGACCTCCCAATTATTGGATACTATAACGCCGCAATACGTTGATGGAACTTATTATGCGGATTTGAGTAATAAAGGAAGAACTCTTATCGACTTCTCTCACCCATTTAATAATAATGGTAGAGTAACAAGTATTTATATGTATGGTGTAGTGGACAGTCTTTCTAAAGTAAAGATATTAAGACCACGAAAAGACGGCAGTTTATTAGTAATCCACTCTATAAACCTACCATTAGAAAACAGTGCTTATCTATATACTACTAATCCGACGGTTTATAGAGTGGATTGTGATATTCTAGTGGAAAAAGGCGATCTTATAGGTGTTTATAATGCGAATTTATACGTTGGAGTTTCCCCAACCGGTTTACCTGGCGCCACTTTTACTCAAGTAGTAGGTGATGTGTTAGGTAATGTTATTCCTGGAGATCCGTTATCATTTGGAGTAGGTGGTTTCGCTATTTATGCTCGGGGAGATAGATGGCAAACAAATACAATTATTGATGTGGACTTAGGTGACCGCCTTAATATAGAAGAGATTAACATTTATGGTAAAGAGGAGTCTGAATATTTCGAATTTAATATCGCTTCTTGTGAAGATGTTAGTTGGGAAGTAGATCTATTTGGAGGGACTCATCAACATGTAGTAATTAATTGGTCAAATGGTTTAGGTCAAATCGATACTCATCAAAATATTGCGTATGGTTTGGAAGCTTTAGATGATTGTATTAGAACCGCAGACAATGGTCAAGTAGGCACAACTTATGGTCGGGATGGTAATGGATTATGGACTGGTGGGGAAGGTCATTCATATTTTTATGTGAATGGGGATGCTGAATGGCTTTACCAATGGGATTGTTCTATAAGTAAATATGAATATTGCGGTTATCTTGTACCACAAAACACTATGAATTTCATATATGATCCATTAGCTCTTACCTTAAAATTTCCCTATGGGTATGAAGCTGACATTCATAAAAGTATAATCTATTTTAAAGAACGGAATAATTTTAAGTCTATTGCTTTGTCCTATTATTTAGGTCAGTATAGTGGTTTAGGAAATGCAGATGATAAAAGATTTAGATATATCCCAAGCTATACAAGCATTGTTTTGGATGGGATACTACATGAACCAAACGATGGTCAGATAGCTAACCCTTATATATTTAGTAATCCTACAAATCCAGACCCAGTTTACGATGGCCCTCAGCGCGATCCTGTTAATTGGGAAATGGTTGAAGCTGCGGCGGGAACTGATTGGACTATACTGGAACATAATTTTGAGCCTATAACCTGTAAAGGATTTAGAGTTTTTACAAATTATCACAATAGTACTAAGATTACAGAAATGGAAGTTTATAGTAGGTTAAGCACTACCCCATCTTTACTAGACAATGTTACATTATCTTTTTCTGATTATGGAGATATATGGACATCAGCTTCATTTGAAGAAATAACCAGCGGGCATATAAATGCTTTTATAGGAGGAGCTCCTAGATATTTTAGTTTGGAATTTGATTCTGCGACCGAGTTTTCATTAAATGAGATAGAGTTGGTGGTGGGGGATCAAGTTAAGACAGCTAAATGTGACGATGTTGTTTTGTTGGACCACTCTAAGTCCGAAGCTGTGAATGAGGCTACAGCTGTAACCATTGAAAATATTTATGATAAGCCATTTGATTTATGCGTGGATTTACCTAAAGAAGTATCCGAAGTAGATGATGTAGTATTTTGGAGTAAACTAGGCTCGTATGATGAGATAGACGAACCTGAAATTGGTCCAGGGTGTAAATTATATAAACAAGATGATTATCCTATATTAAATGATAACAGGCAGTGCGCAATAAACGCGCTGGCGTATGGTCTGAAAAATCTAGTGGATGGTAAAAAAGCTTATTATGCATATCGTGAAGATGATTGGCAGGAATTTGGAACTTTATCTAGTGGAACGTCGATAGATTTTTCTAATAGTGGTCGCGAACTAGTCAGAAAATCTGAATTTGAATTTATTAGTCCTTATAGTGCTCCTTATTGGAAGGTAGAGTGTAACAGCTCCGATCCTTCAGACCGTGGTAATGTTATGGATATTTTTGCTTATAATAATGATGAACTGTTGGAGATAGACAAGATTTATTATAGTAGTACTCCAGGGGCTTCTTCCCAATCCAATAGTATTAATTCTAATGGAGTAGATATAGATATAAATGATTATAATGATGATTTTACTGGGGCGAATGGGGATCCTCCCGATAGTTCTAAATGGAATACCCACTTAACAACCCATGGAAGTATATATATTTCTAATAATAAGTTGCATATGAAAGTTTTAAAAGCAACGGGAGAGAAACCTTATATAACACCAAAAACAGGTTTGATGAGAGGTGACTTCGATGTTCAGATAAATTTAAATAACCTAACTGGGGGAGATTATTTTATTTATAGTATGTTCTTTTATATTGATTCTAATAACTATGTATATACTAATTTTAATGTCTACGGTGGCCGTTGGTACATTTATATTGAGGGCTATGCAAAC
>Ga0307423_1001142_pt1 | contig 16473 bp, 12 predicted proteins | sample SalMarWE160310MG_FD_202154 | JGI IMG/M metagenome (GOLD analysis project Ga0307423, IMG submission 202154) | Salt marsh sediment microbial communities from the Plum Island Ecosystem LTER, Massachusetts, United States - WE1603-10 | ecosystem: Environmental > Aquatic > Marine > Intertidal zone >...
CTTCCCTCAACCTTATCTGAAAACGAGGATTTATCTGGGTGTGATACTCATAACATATCAATTTTATTGATAGATTTAACGCTGTGGCGATAAATTGCAGTTATCAACAGCGTGGATAACCAGCGGGTTTAAGTTCTTTCGAGCTTGCCAAGCCTTAAACAGTAAACGACCAAGTTTCTTTGGGCCTGGTTCGTCCGCAGGTTATGAATTAGGGCTATTATGTCTCGATTTATTGGACTGTTTATGCAACCAATTTAATGCGTTATCGTAGCTACGGAAGACCTCTGTGTTAGAGTGTTTCGCTTCGGTTAAAGCCATATACATCCTTGCCATCCCATATTCGACATCGCTGCTGACAACTATTGCTATTGGTCCACAGTCCAGTTCTGCAGCTATAGCAGTTGTCATGTCAGCAATATACCGGACAACCTCTGATGAGTCTGGTGGTTCAACTTCTCTGCAATCAACGATTACAGGGATGTTTGGAACAACAAGTTGATCTTCTTTGCGTTTTTTAAATTCAGCCTCTACATCATGAGATGAAATCGCACCCCAACGGCGCACATGCATGATGCCGGTCTTTTCGTCTACTGTATGCTCTATTGGCATTTGAAAACTCCTTTCTGATGAGATATCAAAGTCAATAATTCATAACAATAATATTAGATAGACAACTCGTTTTTGTTCCATATAGGAATGTTAAATAGGCGTCTATTTGATATCCCTATTTGGAACAAAAAATAGCCTAATAGTAAGCAACCTTTAATGGTGTTATCCTGCAACGCTTACAACTATCTGAATTGATGGAATTTTGGACGATACGCTAATAGTATCACATTGCCTTGGTGATTTCAACCGGTCGACCAAATAAAGTTATTAAAACCGTTATCGTTTGGTAGTACGGTATTGAGGTATCTCAGAAGATTCAGGTGGTTGATATTAGGACGAAATTGCAGGTATATGCAACTTCACCGCAGCCATAGAAACAAATCAATAGATTATATAAGAAACATCATTCACTATCATTGTAAAGGTTAAATTCCGAAAAAAACTTTTTAGCACATTCTGGGCAAATACCATGGCTAAATTGAGCGCCAGAATGTTGATGGATATAACTTTCAATTTTATTCCAATAACCTTTGTCATCCCGGACATTTTTACAGTGAGCGCAAATAGGTAGTAGCCCACTTAGGGTCTTTACTTCTGCCAAAGCATTTTGAAGTTCATGGATCAGTTTTTCTCGTTCTTCTTCGATCCGTTTGCGCTCAGTGATTTCGCGGACAGTGGCTTGAAGAGACACCTGGCCTCTCTGTTCCATCCGTGTCAGAAGAACCTCCGCCGGAAAAGGTGTCCCGTCGGAATGGCAGTGCGTCCACTCGAAAAAGTGGGAACCGTTACGCATAGCGGCCTCGATCATCTCCTTTGCCTTTTCATCGGAAGGCTTACCATCGGGTTGTCTTTCGGGAGAAAATTGCCACGGCCCGAATGAAATAAATTCGGCTTCGTCCTTTACCCTGAATAACTCCGTTGTCGCCGGGTTGCCCGAGGTGAAAAACCATGTGGGAGGAGCAAGGGTCATGATTGCGTCGCGGGAACTCTCAAAAAGGGTGCGATACATCTCCTCGACCTCCCGCAGCGTTTCCTCCGCCTGTTTGCGCTGAGTGATGTCCATATACGTTCCGAGTACGCCGACAATCTCCCCGGTAGAACTGCGCAGAGGTATCTTGCTCGTAAGAAGCGTGATGGTTTTCCCTTCGGCTGTCGTCTGGGGTTCTTCGATGAGAAGCTTGGCGCCACCGCTCTCGATGACCTGGCGGTCATCATTGCGATACAATTCCGCCTGATCACACCACACCATCTGGTAATCATCTTTCCCGATGATGTCCTTCGGATCGGCAAATCCCGCATCTTGTGCAAATAACGAGTTACAGCCCAAGTAAACGAGATTCTTGTCCTTCCAGAATACCCTCACGGGTATTGCATTAATAATCCCTTCGATGATCTGATGTGATTCACGCAGCACATCCTCCGCCCGCTTGCGGTCGGTGATGTCAGTGGAATATTCAATTATCTGGAAAACATTACCATTGCTGTCCAAAATAGGATGGGCATGAACTTCAATATTTTTCGGGCTTCCGTCTTTATCATAATGGAGATGTTCCAAAGTCACAGGTTTTTTCGTTTTCTTGATTATTTCAATCGGACAGGGGTGTTCGATCGAATTGCAAGGGGTGCCATTATTGTGCATAATTGCATGACAAGTAAAATTTCCTGCTTGTTGTTCTAAGCCTGCGGCTGAATTTGCCAATTTGATTTTATAATTAACAACATCGATAACGCAGAAAGGATGTTTTAATGAGTCTAAAACTAAATTCAGAAAATCATTTTGTATCTGTTCAGCTTTTCTATGCTTAACTATAATTTTTGAAACGATAAATCCAGATATGGCAAATACAAACAAAATGATGGAGCGTAAATAGATTTCAAATTTGGGAACATCAAAAATCAGCAAATCCCAAAAGGACTTTTCGTAGAACATTAAGGAGTCAATAGCAGAATCTGCTACCCCAGTTAAAAGCCCTAACAAAATTGAAATGCCAATAACTTTATTTTCAATCTTCATTACCTTTTCATGTCCTTTGATGAATATTGTCCATTCTGTACACTACTTGCATTTCCTGAATTATCTTTGGCCAGAATTACGTTGACGTATATTTTGGGCATCTTTAACAATAGCCGATCTGATCGCCGGACGTCAGAACAATTGATAAACCCCAAACAAAATGGAAGTCCATCATGAAAATTTCCCAGTGTACCACACATTTTTTCAATTAATAGCGGCTGAATGTTAAAAAAGATTTTATCATCTATTTTTTTTGTCACTCATAAATAAAAACACACTGATTATTCAAGTTGTAAACACACATTTCGAGAGCTCTTCTTTAAATCGTTGTGTCGATGAAAAGTGTTTCATTGGGTACATCCGAAGAAATAAGAATTTTTATGGGTTCCTGGATACCCGCGCTTTTTGAAATATTGTTAAGACGGTTAATCATTATAGAGCTGATCTCCTGCCCCCTGGTTATCAATACCCTGCCATTGGATGCCCTGATATCCTCACCGAGTATCATATCTGTTTTGAGTTCAGCGAATATCACCTCTCTCTCGATATACATGGTTTCATCATCGATAATTTCCTCAAAAACTTCCAGAATAAAGGGATCATACCAACCTGATCGGTTTTTAAGCTCTCCTATTGCCTTGCGTTTGAAGACGTTCTTTGCTTCCATGAGATCAAAATCAAGTGCAATTTTTAGAATTCTTGAACCTAAGGGGATGTCTTTTTCTCGTCGTTTATCCTTTGGGTTTCCGGTTCCATCAAAATGCTTTTCCTGATATCGAATGATTTCAGCAATCTTTTGCATCCGCGGGATATTGGTGATCAGATCTGAAGCAATCATGGGATGCATGTCGAACAACTGAACTTCTTCGCCGGTTAAATTTTTACCCTGGCTAAGTTTTTTTAAGGCCTCTTCCGGAAGGATAACACATCCGATCTGTGAAAGCATGGCTGCCAGTTCAAATTTCCAGACATCCGGAACGCCGAGTTTTTCCGCAATCTGCTTTACATATCGCTTAATTCTGGACGACCTCCCAAAGGCTTCCGGATTCACGAGGGAAAGGACTTTGTTTAGTACATTGATGCTTCCCTTCAAGGTTTTCTGAAGAAGTTCCTTCTCCGCCGTCACCAGTCTATACTGTTCAATTCCGGCTTGAATAACTTTTTCAAGAATTTCCGACGAACAGGGTTTGGTTAAAAATCGAAATATATTCCCTTCATTCACCGCCTGGATGGCATTCTCCAAATCAGCGTTTCCGGTTAACATGACACGTACGGTGTCCGGGGTAAGCTTTTTCACCCGAGTCAAAAATTGTATGCCGTCCATTTTCGGCATTCGAAGATCAGAAATCACTACGGCATACGGCCCTCGTTGTTTTATAGCGGCCAGCCCTTCCTCAGGACCTAAAGCGGTTTCGACATGAAATTTTTTTCTCATCTGGCGCTGTATTGCATCTAGAATATTTTTTTCATCGTCTACGGCAAGAATTTTTTCATTCATCGTTTATTCCTTCCTCTTTATTTTCGGCACATATCTTGAGCCATTCGGGAGTTTTTTCTTTCAAACCAAGCTTTTCCAAATAGATATAATCGACGGTAGATAACGGGTCTTCTATGGACGACACACCATTCCCATAATGCTCCAGACCGTCGGCAATATGTACAAAGGTCAACGGGATCAAGTTATCTGATAGACATATATTTGGACGATGATGAAATGCCACGGCTTCCACAATAGCGTCAGGCAAACCCCAAAGTCCCGTGAGATATGCACCCACTTCCGCATGACTTGTGCCGAACACTGACTGTTCGGCCTGGTTTAAAGATATGTTTTGATTTTTTTTTGTTTCAATAACCTCTTCATACTTATCCGGAACGTTGACCACCAGTACTAATTTCCCCACATCGTGAAGCAACCCCGCCATAAAAGCATTGTCCGCCAGATATTTATCTGCTCCTTCATTATCTGCCACCTTTTTCGCAATAGCGCCTGTTTTGATACTGTGGTTCCAGAGCGTTTCAATTCCAAAATGATCAAATTGCTTCTGCTCGAATTTTGAAAAAATACCGATAGTAAGAATAAGGGCCTTGATGGTGTCCAGCCCCAGCAAACCGGCTGCCTGCGCAGGGCTTGATATATGTCGAGGCATACCGAAAAACGCCGAGTTGACCAGTTGAAGGATTTTGGTGGTCATGGCAAGGTCCTGGGCAATCACTTCACCGATTTTTTTAATGGAACTTTCAGGCGACTGAATTAACTCCACCACTTGCGTATAAAGAGACGGTAAACTCGGAAGAGACTCCATTTGTGAAACAAGGCGTTTTAAGCCCTCTTGAACCAGCAAGTCTCGAAGGGCAAAGGCCCGGCTGATAACTGATTTTAAGGCGTCCGCATCGCACGGCTTTGCAAGATATTGGTGGGCGGATTTTAAGGTTTTCATGATCATACTATTGTCTGACTGCCCGGAGAGAATCACGCGAACCGTATGAGGATACCGTTTTTTAACTTCATCCAGCAGCTGCGCTCCGTTCATTTCCGGCATGCGCATATCCGTAACAATCACATCAAAGACCCCCGCCGACATCTTTTCAAGGGCTTCGGATCCGCAATTGACAAACGTCATGTCCCATTCACTTCGAAGTCCTCGAAGCATGCGTTTCAGCCCCTCAAGAATCATGAGGTCATCATCAACAAAAAGAACCTGTTTTTTCATCTTGATTTCCTTTTTATCCCTTGTCATTTTGGATGGGGAGTTGAATGATAAATGTTGTACCCTTTCCTATTTCAGTTTCAAAGTTGATGGAACCGCCGTGTTTCTCTACAATGACCGTATGGGAAATCGCCAATCCTTGTCCTGTTCCTCTACCCACCTCTTTGGTGGTAAAAAATGGATCGAAGATCCGGGGCTGGATAGCTTCGGGGATGCCTCGACCTGTATCGCTGATGCGGATTTCCACCGAATTGCGGTTACTTCGCGTTGCTGCTGTTATGATTCCTTTTTTCCCTGAACCATCTTCCGAAGCATCTGAAATGGCATGGGCGGCATTGATGATAATGTTTAAAAAGACCTGGTTGAGTTCACCGGGCAAACAGGCTACCAGAGGAAGATTGGCTTCGAAATCAATTTTTACATCTGCTACATATTTCCATTCGTTGCGCGCCACAGTGATGGTATTTTCAAGGGCACTGTTGATATCAACGGTTGTTTTTTCATCAGCGCCAGGGTGGGAAAATTCTTTCATGGAGCGAATAATTTTGGTAACTCTCGCCAACCCTTCCAGGGTCTGTTCGATGGCTGTGGGGATCTCTTCCATGAGATAAATCAGATCTGTTTTCTGAACTACCTTTTCAACCTCTTGAATGAGATGATCAGAGACCGCATTTTTCTTGACGGCGTTGAACAATTGGTCGTAACTTTTTAAAGCACGATTCGTATCTTCAAATGCCTCCTTGAGAAAGCGTGTATTGTCCCCCACATATTGCGTTGGCGTGTTGATCTCATGGGCAATGCCGGCCGCCAGTTGCCCGATGGATTCCAGTTTCTGGGCCTGGGCCAGTTGACTTTCCAGATGTCTTCGGTTGGTGATATCCGACGCATGAATCAATACCCCTCGAATTTTTCCAGATAATCCTAAAACAGGATTGAAGCTGATACCCAAAAGCCGCTCCTCTTTGTTCTGGAGTGTCAGCCGAGTATCATCCAGGTTGCCTTTCTGCCCACTGGTTTTGCAAAAATCGATCTCACGTAACACCTTTTTAATGTCCCAATCGATGGGGCACTCCGACAGTTTTTTACCAATCACCTGGTTCCGCGTCAGGCTAAAACTATTTTCTGCACATTGGTTCCACTCAACGACTCTATCTTCCATATCCAGCGCGACAATAATAGAACTGATAGATGCCAAAAGTTGAGTCGCTTTAACATGGGCTTCTTTTAATTCTTTTTCCGCCTGTTTCCGATCGGTAATATCCCGGATGATGCCCACGGCATGCCATTTTTTTCGTATTTTTAAAGCAGACAATGACAATTCTACAGGGATTACTTTATTGTCTTTTGTTTTTGCCGACAGTTCAAGTGTTTTACCAACGGCCTTGCCCTGGCCCGTGATTTTGAATGTTTCAAACGCTTTGTCGTGGGGCATATGAAAATGTTCAGGCGCGATGAGCCGGTGAAGGTTCTGACCCAGGGCTTCCTTTGATGAGTAGCCGAAAATCTTTTCAGCAGCCTTGTTCCAAAATTCGATCTTTCCCTCGGGATTCATCATGATGATGGCGTCCTGGGCGGAATCGCTGATGGAACGGAATTTTTTTTCACTCACTTGTAATTCAGAGGTTCGTTCTTGAATTCTTTTTTCCAAATTTTCCAGATGTTGCTGATTCTCGATTTTAAGTTGTCGTTGCCTCAGCGCATTTTGAACATTGATCAGCACCTGTGCTTCACTAAACGGTTTGATGATATATCCATAGACACCGACTTTTAAAGCATCATTTGCTTTTCGGGTGTCGTCAATACCGGTCACCATAATAACACCGATATCCGGATATTTCACAGACACGTATTTTATGAAATCGATGCCCGATTCTCCGGGCATAACGATGTCGCAGAGAATGAGATCAAAATTTCGATCATCAAGAAATTGGCGAGCTTGGAGCGCATTATCGGCTTCCACACATTGATATCCCGCCTTCGAAAGGATCCTTATAAGCACTCTCCTTACATGATCCTCATCATCCACGATCAAGATATTTTCTGTCATGGTTAATTCCTCTTCAAATCTGTTATGAAACTTCCACACGAATTGATCCCAAACCAAACGGAAAAAAAATATTAGAATCCCAGTATTCTGATTTTATTTATTCGCCCGACTGCACTATATTTTCCTATCAAGAAGTATTCCATTCATACTTGTCATGTTCTTATCCGCATAAAGGATTGTACTCAGGGAAATCTCTCTGATCACATCTTTCGTTTTTTCATTGATCACCTTTACTAGTATGTTTCCCTTGTCAATATCGACCTCGAATTCGAGGCGTACGTTGTTGGATTCGATGAACTGATAAATGGAATCGGATATCCGTTGTTGAGCCATATCAGAATCCATCTGATAGGATTTCACATCAGTTTTTTGCTTCGAAGATTTCTTCATTGAAAATTCGAGATCTTTGATGCTCATCTCTTCAAAATTTTCGGATCCAATCGGTCTGATAGTAAGAATTGTCTCCATCTTTGTTCACTTCCTTTCCAACATAAGAACGCCGGGCTATTTTCTTAATTATATACTTATTCCAAAAGCTCCTGAACTGTTTTCAACACCTCTTTTCGATCAAAGGGTTTTGCAATGGTTTCAATGGCGCCAATGGTTTTGGCGATTTGAAGGTATGTCTCGGGATCAATCTTCCCGCCCCCGGACATGGCAATGACCTTGACATCCCGGAAATCCCGACGAAGTTCCATAATGGTCTCTATGCCCTCCTTTTCCGGCATAATGAGGTCGGTGATGACAAGATCTACCTGATTCTGACGATAAAGCTTTATCCCCTCCTTTCCATTAGATGCATTCATCGTTTTATATCCTTCGCGCTCTAATATCTTTATGAGCAGATCCCGTATCATCGCTTCATCGTCTATAATAAGGATTTGTGCCATTTTTCGGTTTTCCTTTTTGTTAATTCATTTTATCAATGTACGTGCTCCCGACACTCAAACAAATCTGTGCAATGCCCCTGACACTTTAACTTTCTGACACAACTTATTTTGTTTTCTCCAATCCGTTAAGGCGTTAGACAATGGTTTCAATAATAACGCCCTTCGCCATATCCATTTGATCCTGGGACTTGAGCGGAATCTCTCGGATCACCTTGCCGGAAGCGTTATTGATTACTTTTACCGAAACGCATTTTCTCTTATTATCGATCTCAAAATCCAGACGCACATCTGTGGATTCGAGAAATTGTTGAATAATTTTACTTGTGGAGAAATTCATTTGCCCTAAACGCTCATTATTTTTTTGTGAAGAGGCTTTCTTATCCTGCAAATTCAAAATCTCGGATGTTTTATGTGCGGTATTCCGAAACCCGATAGGGCTGAAACTGCTGATTGCATTCATGTCTGCTCACTTCCTTTCGGTCAAAAAAAACCAACCGATTTATATCTACAGTCTATTTGTCTTTTTATATCGACAGGATATGCTGATAAATTGATGATGATAATATAGTGTGAAACTAGTGAGGGGAAATCACTATTGCTTAATAGTTCGGAGGTAAGCTCTCAGGTTGACTTTCTTGTTTTTCAATCCGAGCTTGCTTCGGATCTTGTAACGGTGGGAAACAATAGTATTGGCTGATAGGTTCAAGATGTCGGCGATTTCCTTGGTCTGTTTTCCTTCATTGATCAGGTTCGCCACCTGAATTTCCGTTGGGCTGAGGGCCAAATACTTGGACGACAATTCTCTTGCAAACGAAGAAACAATGTCATTCAAATTCGATTCTAAAATATTCAAACAGGTGATTTGTTCATCATTCAATCGGCTTTTTTTCAGTTTTTCAATATAAGGAACAGCCACACGTTTGATGTTGCACAATACTTTTTCTTCAAGCGCATCTTTGTCTTGTTCTCTTTGCTTCAACAGAACCTTCAATGCACTGTTTAACTCACTTAACTCCTCAGTTTGATGATGCAGTTCAACCTTGCTATCCTTGAGCTGCTCATTGCTTGTTGTCAACTCTGCGGTTCTTTCCAGAACAGCCTTTTCCAGATCCTCGCGATAGCGCCTTTCACGCATTTCCAGATCTCTCCGTCTCAACGCATTGGCCACGCTAATCAGAATCTGGTTTTCATCAAACGGCTTGATGATGTACCCGTATATCCCCATCTTAAGGGCAACCCTTGCCGTTTCCTGATCATCGATAACGGTCACCATCACGACGGCCGTATCCGGATATTCGGTTTTGACACGCCGGATAAGATCTATGCCTGATTCCCCGGGCATCTTTATATCGCTAAGGAGTAAATCAAAATGCGTCTCCTTCAAGGATGTCCGGGCTTCTTTTACATCAGAGACGGTTGTGCACTGGTAACCATCCTTCTCGAGTATTCGGCGGAGCAGTGAACGTATGGAATCTTCATCGTCCACGATTAGAATGTTTGTCATTATTGTTCCTTGCGTTTCATTGTCCCCGATAATTTGGGATTAGGGCTCCTTTCCGACCGGCAACCAATTCCTCCATCGTCAATCGACAATCATAGATCATCAATTCCTTGGTTCAGCACCTCCCTCACTTTGAGTCCCAGATCTTTCGGCGAAAAAGGTTTTTCTATAAATTCAATATCATCGTACAGGACTCCATGTTTGGAAATGTTATCGTCGGTATACCCTGACATATAAATGACCTTAACCTTCGGATTTTTTGATTGGATTTGTTCTGCCAGCTTCCGGCCGCTTATACCCGGCATTACCACATCGGTCAATAACAGGTGGATCGGCCCGACGTTTCCTTTGAATATTTCCATGGCTTCATTACCGCTTTGAGCGGTTAAGATTTTGTATCCATACGCTTCAAGAATCTTTTGTGTCAATTTTAATAGCGTCTCACTATCTTCCACTACCAGAATCGTCTCAGATCCTTTGAGTCGATTCTCATCCAATGGTTCTTCAATATCAGATTTTTCCTCCGCCTTTATTCTTGGGAAATAGATCTTGAATGTGGTTCCTTTGCCGGGTTCACTATAGGTCCAGATGTGGCCATTATTCTGTTTCACGATGCCGTAGACCGTGGAAAGTCCGAGGCCCGTGCCTTGGCCTCTCTCTTTGGTGGTAAAAAAAGGCTCGAAGATACGGGATTGGGTCTCTTCATTCATCCCTATACCTGTATCGGTGACGGCCATCATGACATAAGAACTCCTCCCGTTCTTCACCCCGTGATTCTGAAAATAAATATCGTCCAGTTCCACGTTGGCCGTCTCAATAGTCAGCTTCCCCTCAGTGGGCATGGCATCCCTGGCGTTGACAACCAGATTCAAAAGTATCTGTTCGATTTGTCCCGGGTCCATTTTTACGTTCCACAGATCAGGTTCGAACATGGTTTTGAATTCAATATCTTCTCCGATGGTTCGGCGAAGCATCTTCTCGGTACCCATTAAGATATCATTAAGATTTAAAATTTCCGGCCGGATGAGCTGCTTGCGAGAAAATGCCAGAAGCTGACGGGTTAGAGCCGCGGCCTTCCGACCGGCTTTTTTAATCTCTTCGATTTCACTGTAAAGAGAAGTGTTTTCACTCGCCTGGTCCATTGCAAAATCAGCATTTCCTATGATGGTTGTCAGCAGATTATTGAAATCATGTGCGATACCCCCTGCCAGCAGGCCAACAGACTCCATCTTCTGGGACTGTTGGAGCTGAACTTCAAGCCTTTGTTTTTCTTTTTCAGCATTATTGCGCTCGGTAATGTCTCGCGCGATGCCCAGCACCCCGATAAGATTGCCATCGGCATCGCGCATTGGCGTTTTGATGGCTTCAAACAGTCCACGGTATCCGTTGTCGGAAAAAGTGAGCCACTCTTCATTTATACTGGGCCGATCGGTCTCCATTGCCTTTCGGTCATGCAGACGAAAAAAGTCTGCAAGAGCCTTGTCGACGAAATCGTAATCTGTCTTACCTGCAATTTCGGATTCTTTTGCACCGAAAAAACGTTCAAAAGTCGGATTGCAGCTGAGATAAACACCATTTTGGTCCTTCAGCCAGATCAAATCAGGAATTGTATCAATCAGTATGCGGTGCCGAGTTTTAGCTTCACGTAAAGCCTCCTCCGCCTGCTTGCGCTCGGTGATATCAATAATGGATCCTTCCAGAATCCCCTGTTCGTGGTAAAATTTCAATGACGTTAGGCATGTCCTTACATCGCCCTGCTTGTTCAGCATTCTGCACTCGAAATTCGATACTTGATCTTCAAGCTTAAACTTGCGTACCATCTCTTCTCGTTCAAACGGGTCAGCCCAGTGGATCTTCGAAGGTAATCCCTGCATCTCCTCACGTGTGCGACCGAAAATATCGAGGAACTTTTGGTTCATGTCCAAGATTTCTGATCCATCGATTCTTGTTCTGAACATGCCAGCTCCAGCGTTGTTAAAGAGATTTCGAAATTTCTCTTCACTCTCCCTGAGGTCTTTTTCGGCCTTTTTGCGCTCTGTCGTTACTTCGGTATAGGTGATGATGCCTCCGATTTCACCATCAGTCCGGCGCCAAGGGCGGCATTCCCACCGGTTATAGGTGATTGATCCATCGGGGCGTTCAAAATAATCATCATCATTCCGCTGTACCGCGCCTGCCAGACATTGTTGATGCACATCCTTCCACTTTTGCGGCATCTCCGGAAACACCTCGTAATGATGTTTTCCGATAATGTCCTTTTCCTTGATATTATAATCCTGAAGGTAACGATCACTGACTGCGATATAACGAAGTTTGCTGTCGTACACGGCGATGGCATTCGGATCGTGTTTGAGAATATATCGCATATTCTCTTCACTTTCGCGCAGCGCTTCATCTGCACGTTTGTACTCGTCAATGTCGGCAATCACGCCTTGTAAGCCTTTTGCTTTATTCCCTTCATAAATCGGGCGACTGGAGATTCTCACCCAGCGATATTCGCCGCTTTTATTCCGAATTCGAAAGTCACTCGGATAAATCCTATTCTGAAGGACATCTTTGAACACCTGGCGCATAGCGTCCAAATCGTCGGGATGGACGAGATCTTCATAATTTTTGCCAATAAGGTCTGAGTGATTATAACCAAGAACTGACTCGATCGGCGGACTCACATAGGTGATGGTACCGTTTGAATCGACTAAGTATATCACATCATTAAGATTTTCGACAAGCTCGCGGTATTTCTCCTCCGAGCGCTGGAGCGCCTCCTCAGATTTCTTTTCCTCGGTTTTATCATCATAGACCGCTATAATTTCCTTAGAAGGCAATTTATAAACATAATTTTCTCTCCATCCGGAGATCCTTTCATCTTCGTAAAAAGTAATCGGGAAATATTCAGGCTTTCCTGTTTTCCAAACTCTCTTAAATACATCGAAAAGCCCGAAATCCTTGATGCCGGGAAACACATCAAAAACACTCTTACCAATAAGGTCTTCTTTTCTAATATTTTCTATCTTTTCTCCTGATTTGTTAAAATCCACGATGAAAAAATCTTCTCCATCATTCGCAGCTTCATATACCACGACTCCACTATTGATATTATCTATTAATGTCTTGTATCTTAATTCGCTTTTACGCAAGTCCTCCACCATTTGTTTGTTATCGGTGATGTCAAAGATTGCTCCGATCAGCCCGATGACGGCTTCGTGATTGTCAGTAAAAACCGCTTTGTTGAAAATGACGTCGCGCATTACCCCGTGCGCGTTTTCCACCTGAGCTTCGTATTGCTGTGCCTTCCCGCTTTCGAACAGCTCGTTATCTCTGACATTATGGATTTTCGCAATCTCCGGCGGATTGATATCGAATACGGTCTTACTGATCAGTCCTTCCCTTGTATTACCGGAAAACGTCTCGAAAGCTTTGTTGAATCCCAGATATCGTCCATTCCTGTCCTTGTAGAAAATCGGAAGAGGGATCGCATTGATCAGCGTGTTCAAAAATTTTTCGCTCGCCCGAAGCGCCCCCTCCACGTGCTTGCGTTCTTCTATCTCCCGTTCCATTTGTTCGTTTTTATCTGAAAGCTCCTGAGTTCGATCTTTGACCTGCGTTTCGAGAGAAGAATAAAATATTTTAAGCCTATCGGAAAGGCTGTTAAAACTGACTGCCAAATCGCGGATCTCATCGTTGCCCTCTATCTCAATGGGTATTATTTCTTGATAATTGGCCTGTTGCGCGGTAGTTAAAAAATGTTCGGTAATAGATGAGAGTCGTTTCGTAACTATAAATCGTGTCAGTAAAATAATTGACAGGAAAAACAACAGTAAGCCTAAAGCAATTAAGAAAAAAGCTTGCCTTAATTCCGGCCATAATTGTTGGGTGATTTTTACTATTGGAATTGCAATGGTGTCCATTCCGATAACCTTGCCAAGCTGGCGGTGAAAACTGGCGGTCGATCCATACTGTTTCAATAAGGAAGCCGGAGCATTTTCAGGGTCGCCGTGACAACGCAGACACGCCACTTCCATACGCATTGCACTGAATTTAGCAAAATACGGTTTGTTATTTATTGAAATTTCGCCTTCCCATCTCTGCATCTGAGGATTATCATTGAAGTAATCAATAATTTTTAGTTCTTCTGCACCGGCTTGGTTTAAGGGATTGCGCGGATTATCTGATGAAAACTTAATGATATAGTTCGGGAACTCTTTGCGAACATCCTCAAAAATCGTTCTTGCTACAAATGATGTGGACATTGTTTCAGGTATAAAGTCTTCTTTACCAACCAATTTATACATTACAGGCCGGACATATTGGGCGATATAATCTCGAATTGCCACATCGAATTTTAATGCCATTGATGCCTGCTGTTCTATAATCTCTTTTTCTCGACCACTGACTAAGGAGTAAGTTTGATAAGAAAGGAAAAGAAAAAAAAGGATTGTCGTAATTCCGATGGAAATTAGAAGTTTGGACGCTATACTTTTCATGGTTCAGCCTTTTTTAGAAAAATTGAGTTTGGCGGGCGATAACAAGGTTAATCTGACTTCTTTCTTGCTCCTATTGGACCAATTGGAGTATTCAATAACCTATCAGATTCTTTCTATCCGCATGTAATGGAATGCATATACTTACAATTAAACAACATACGCAAGAATGATGCCAAGTTTTTGTTGATTGGCATGTGCCAACAATAGGTGTTATTACAGATGATTAGACAGGATTTTATGTTTTTAAAAATGGAGCAATGAGTTTTGTGAGCAAACTATATGTCAAAATTATAACACTTGAAGGATTTGGTAGTCTATCAGACATTGGTAAAAAAAAAGGCTTGACTATTTATTTCATTAACAAATAGCTTCAAAATTTTATTTGGGTTTTTAAACAGTTTCCGAAAGGAATTTCTCGATATTTCCTACCCAATAAGGACAAACCCAACAGAGCAATATATATGATTCCATGCTTCTGATAAATAAAACCATCATATTGAAGGTTCCTTGCCTCAATCATGCATTCCTAAAAATAGAAGATTGGGAATCCAAATCATAACCTCAGCTTTCCCGCTCTTATAAGAAAAGTCATCAGAGAACAAAGCGGGTTTTGAAAAAGTTATTACGACCAGAAAGTTTAATAGAAATTTCTTATAAATTTGAACTCGAATTCTGGTGATATCTTGCAATAAGTCCAGATATCTAATGATTCCAAAATGATGTGATACTAAAAACCTATCTATCACTCAGCTTCAATATTTTAATGAAAACCTGGTCATTCCGTCAATACAACATCTTGTATAATCTCGTTTCATCCTGACAAATTTTCAGGTATCCATCCAAAAGATGAAAATATCATCTGTCTCAAAAACCGGTGATATGTCTGACTACAACCCGGCATGCGGAAAACATTGCATGTAAGGAATCTTAGTTCTTCCCCTGATAGAAAGCTTTTATGTTTTTTACCACATATTCTATCTAATCATATGAAAGTTCAGGAAATATTGGCAGCGCCAACGGCATATGTTGGAAAAAGAAGCCATGGATGCATATCATTATGCTTTGAAACAATAAGAACATGGTTCTCATTTGGCGTATTTATACCAGCGTCAGTAATGCAGTCAGCGTTAAAATGCTGAAAATTGTGCTGAAAAGAACCGTCGTCGTTACAAATGCCGGAACAATATCATATTCAATGGAGATAATGGATACCAGGACGGCAACCGGCATCGCTGACTGGAGAATGCCGGCCTTTATCTCTGTTACCGAAAGGCTGAAAAAAACAAAAAGGCCGGCGGCAAAAAGCGGTGCTACAATTAAACGCAAAGACGTGGCAACGAATACATCGAAGCTTATCCTGAAACTGTCGACTTCTGAAAGTTGGACGCCAAGGGTTACCAGAAGCATCGGAATCATTGCCTTGCCCAGCAATCCGGTTGTCCTTGAAAGGAACAACGGAACTTCAAATCCAGTACCATAGAAGAATAGTACCGGGATCATAGCCAGCAACGCAGGTGTTTTAAAGACCGAAAGAACTGCGGAAAACCCGGACCCGTGAGCCCAGTTCGCGATACCCACACATATGACAAAAGCCACCAGAAGAATGGTTATAAAATAGACTGTTGCCGCAGTCTGGGCGGAAGCTCCAAGTTTAAAATCAATAAGTGACAATCCAAGATTCCCTACGTTACCAAAGCTTGCAATCATCACAAAAGCTGCACTCATTTCTCTTGAACGTCTAAGGATTTTCGCAATAACAAACCCGGCCAAGGCCGCCAAAATATGAGTCGTTGCCGCGTAGGCAACCATTTGTCCGGCTTTAGCTATATCAATATTCACCTGACTGAATATATCGAATACAAAAGCAGGGACCAAAAGGTAATAGGCAGTCCTGGAAAGTGTTTTTGCATCCAGGTTAAGGCGGGGTCCAACAAGGTAGCCCAAAAAAACAAGGACAAAAACAGGCGTAACGATATTAATAAAAACCTTAAAGAATTGGAAAAGCATCCATGACCTTAAGAATCAATTACACTTTGGCAACGCACCAGCATAGAAAGTACTTCGAAGGGTTGCTCGATCTCCGGAAACGTCGGCACACCTCGAGGTTCGAGGTATTCTTTACACTCATCAACGTACATTTTATCACCGCTAAATGAGACAATGATGGGTTTTTCCGGATACTTTTGTGCCAGCTCGACGATGAAATCATACGACGGGATA
>Ga0307423_1001143_pt1 | contig 16472 bp, 16 predicted proteins | sample SalMarWE160310MG_FD_202154 | JGI IMG/M metagenome (GOLD analysis project Ga0307423, IMG submission 202154) | Salt marsh sediment microbial communities from the Plum Island Ecosystem LTER, Massachusetts, United States - WE1603-10 | ecosystem: Environmental > Aquatic > Marine > Intertidal zone >...
GCTTATCAGCTTTTCGGCTGTTTTTGTGAAACTGACCCAGGTTTCCGCCGGAGCTTCGACCTTTTACCGCGTCTTTTTCGGCGGGCTGGCCCTCGGCGTGTTTCTGGTCGCTTCCGGCGGCTGGCGGGCCGTCTCCCGGCGCCTGATCGCCGGAAGCATGCTGTGCGGACTCTTTTTCACCTTCGACCTGTGGTGCTGGCACGCCTCCATCCACTATATCGGGCCAGGCCAAGCCACCATGTTGGGCAACTTCCAGGTTTTCTTTCTAACGGGGACGGCCATCGTATTTCTGGGCCAACGCCCGAACGCCACATTTCTGATCTCTCTCGCCATGGCCATGACGGGCCTTTATTGCATCGTGGGCGCGGGCTGGAGCGTCCATTCGGCCGATTACAAGACCGGCGTCTATTTCGGTCTGCTCACCGCCGTCTTCTACACCCTGTTTCTTCTGGCCCTGAAAAAAACCGTCTCCGGGCAGGCCGGGCCGGTGGCCGTCATGACCGCCGTCTCCTTCGCAACCGCCCTTTTCATGGCGCTCCTCATGGTCGCAACGGGCGACTCCTTCGCCATCCCCGACGGAAAAAACCTGGTCTGCCTCCTGGCCTACGGCGTTCTGTGCCAGGGATTGGGGTGGTTTCTCATCTCCACAGGCCTCAAGCATACAAGGGCGGCGCTGGCCGGACTGATCTTGCTCTTGCAGCCAATCCTGTCCTATGTTTGGGATGTCCTTATTTTCGCCAAGCCGGTCACGCCCCTGGAGATCTTCGGCGCGGCCCTGGCGCTCACAGCCATTTATCTCGGTTCCACCGCAGGGAGAAAAGCATGAAGGAATCCGATCCGCGCCCCACGCTTCAGATCATCGGCCGCATCCGGTCTTCGCTCACCAACAGGAAAACCGCGCCCAAACAGGAATTCGAGGGCGGCGTGGAAGCCCGCATTGAGATTTTCCAGGAATTTCAGCCCGCCATGGAAGGGCTCGCGCCGGGGAAGGAAATCCTGCTTCTGACCTGGATGCATCTGGCCGGGCGGGAGTATCTGCGGGTACATCCGCGCGGCGACGCGAAAAGGCCCATGCGCGGGGTCTTCGCCACCCGCTCGCCCGACCGGCCCAATCCCATCGGCCTGCACCGGACGCGGATCGTCGCCATCTCCGATGATGGCGAACTGACCGTGACGCCCCTTGAAGCCCTGGATATGACGCCCGTCGTGGACATAAAACCCGTCATCAACTATCCTCGCGATGATCGGGGAAAAAACCCGCACGGTGGTTGATCGCAGCCTGAAATTTGGGGTATATTCTTAAAACGGCGGCAAACAGGGTTGCAAAAAGCTTCTGAAATACCGTAGGTATTCGCTCAACGAAATTTCACGAAAAGGAGAGACCATGTCCAAGCAACACATACAAAAAGCCAACGGCGTCTTCATCGCCTATTTTGTCCACACCGGCCAGCTGAGCAAGGAAGAAGCCCAGAAGATGTCCGGCCTGGATGATACGCATTTCAACGAGGCCTACCACAAAGCCGGAAAAATCGCAGCCAAAGTCGGCGACGACAAGAACGTCGCCAAGCTCTACAACCACTTGGCTGAGGAAGTCGAAGAATATATGAAGAAAATCAGCGGGTATGGCATCGCCTAAACGCGGTTTTCATTCGCGTTTTCCGCCATCGCATATTTCGCCGGGCCGCCGTCTGACGTGCAAACGCGGCGGTCCGGCATATTTGCAGTCATCCCCGACGCCCCCAGGCCGTTTTAATGGCGAGCCGGTTGGTTTCCTTGCCTTTGTTCAGGGGACCGCGCTTTTTTCCGTCCGGCCAACCCACAGCCAGGAGAAGGCATGTCCCCCAAGACGACGCCCCCATCCGGCGGCCAGCCCATAAAAGGCCAACGCAAAAAGACCTTGTGCGGCCCGGGTGACGCCCGCTCCGTATGCGCCGTCCTGCGCCCGGTTAAATTTTTCATCACATCCTTTCTCGACAACAAATGTTTAAGCCTTGCCTCTTCCCTATCCTACGCCACCGTCCTCTCCATCGTGCCGCTTTTGGCCGTGGCCTTCTCCATCACCAAGGGGCTTGGCATGTACGATGGCCCGACGGTCCGGGAACTCCTGCTCAACGCAGCCGCCGGACGCGAAATGGTAGTGGACAACATCCTCGAGTACATCGGCAACACCAACGTCAAGGCCCTGGGGACCATGGGCGCGGCGCTTTTGCTTTTCACGGCCGTATCTCTGATCGGAACCATCGAAAGCGCTTTCAACGGCATCTGGCAAGTAGGAAAAACACGAGGCTTCCTTAATAAATTCACGAATTACCTGACGCTCATATTTATCTGCCCGGTGCTCATTTTCACGGCCATTAGCGTGACCGCCTCGGTGGAATCGAACGCCGCCGCCCAGTGGCTTCTAGGCTTTTCCCTGGTCAGCCAAGCTTACAATGCCTTCCTGGCCGTTCTGCCCTACCTCGTCACCTGGATGGCTTTTTTCCTGGTCTACAAATTCCTGCCCAACGCTAAAACAGGCATGAAAGGCGCCGCCGTCGGGGCGATCACGGCCGGAAGCTTGTGGCAGATCACCCAATGGTTCTACGTCCGCTATCAGGTGGGCGTCGCCAATTACAACGCCATCTACGGCGGCTTTTCCCAAATCCCCCTCCTGTTGGCCTGGCTCTACATTAGTTGGGCCATAGTCCTCTTTGGGGCCCAGTTGGCCTTTGAGGTCGAGTATTACAGCCAGCGCGTCCGGGAGTTGGCCGCCGCGAACATGAGCCGCAATGATCAAACCCGGCTCGGCCTTCTGCTTCTCCTCGTCCTGACCGGGGGCATGGAGAAGCGCCGCGCCCCGAAAACAGCCCAGGAACTGGCCGCGTTGTTCCAGGTCCCTATCCGCCTTGTGGAGGATATCCTGAACGTCTTCGCCGCCTCGCGAATCGTCGCGACCGGGAACGCCGAGAAAGGGAGCGCCCCGGCATACCTTCCGGCGGCGCCCCCTGATAAAATCACCCTGGCCGAGGTGGACGCCATCCTGTCCGCAAACAGACGCGGCCAGACCGCGCCCGCCTTTGTGACGCGCTTTTCCTTCATGGACCCCCTTCACGAGGAGCTTCAGGCCGATCCGGCGCTGGCCGGGAAAATCAGCCTGCGCGATCTTTACGAGCGCTTTCATGAAGAGGTGGAAACGAATCCGGCAAGCGCCCAAATATGAACCGCCACGTAACGCGCAACCTCGCCTACCGCCACGGAGAAACGCCCCTTCGAGGCATACTCATCGCGCCCGAAAGCTGTGACGCTCCTCTGCCCGGCGTCCTCCTCATCCATGAATTCACAGGGCTTGGCGAATACATGTTCGCCCACGCCCGCGCGTTGGCCCAAGCAGGCTACGCAGTCCTCTGCTGCGACATGTACGGCGCGGGCGTCCGGCCCGAAACCAGGAAAGAGGCCCTCGCGATCGCCCGCATCCAGCGCGCGGATCGCGCCCTCATGCGCGAACGGGCGGCCGCCGGGCTTGCCGCCCTGGAAGGGCTCGGCACAGTCGATTCCGGGCGGCTCTTCGCGGCCGGATTTTCCTTCGGCGGCTGCGCCGCCCTGGAACTCGCCCGCTCTGGCGCCCCGCTCACGGCCGTAGCCAGCTTCTACGGCTACCTGAACACGACGCTGCCCCTCTCACCCGGCGCGGCCCGCGCCCGCATGCTCATCCTGCACGGGGCTCGGGACAAGGTCGTCCCCCCGCGCGAAATCCCGCCCTTCATGGAAGAGATGGAGCGGGCGAAGGCGGATTACCGGCTGGTGGTCTATTCCGAGGCCGGACACGCCTTTTCCAACCCCGAGGCCCCTGACAATCCGACCGAAGGGTCGGCCTATCATCCTGAAACCGCCCGCAAGGCCTGGCGGGAAATGCTCGTCTTTTTCGCCGAAGCGGGCGGCGCCCCCCTTTAACGCCTACGCTTGCGCCGAGCCGGACAGATATTCCCCGCAGGACATGACCTTGGCGTAGGCGAATCCAAGCGCCGCCGCAAAGGCCGCATGAACCTGGACGGCCGGAACATCGACGCCCCCGAAACTCAGATTCGCCGCCGCACAGGCGTCGTGAGCCAGAACGCAGGCGAAGCCCAGGTCGGCGGCGGCGCGCACGCCCGCATCCACGCACATGTTGGTCATCATGCCGCACACGACAAGCGTCTCCACGCCGCGCTCCCGCAAAACAGTCTCGAGCCCGGTCCCGAGAAAGGAATTGGGCTTATGCTTCACCACCATCGGCTCGTCGGAGCGCGGGGCGAGGCTTTCGTGAATCTCCTGGCCTTTCGTGTCCGGAAGGAAGAATAACGCGTCCGGCTGGATGGATTCATGCCGCACATGGATGACCGGCGCTTTCCGCTCCCGGAAAGCGGCCAAAAGCTTCCCGGCGTTCGCGCACGCTTCAGGCGCTCCCGGCAGGGGAAACCGTCCGCCGGGAAAATAATCGTTCTGGATGTCGATAATAAGAAGTCCCGTCGTTTTCATGAATGCTCCTCATGTACCGTTTTCCCCTGTCTAGACTTTGGCCGCGCTTGACGAAATAGGCGTAATCGACAAATGACTTGCTGAAAACGACATTCTGCGAGGTTTTCATGCGCATCGGCATCCTGGCCTACGACGGCTGCGTCGCCTCGGGCGTGAGCGGCTTTTGCGACGCTTTGGCCGTGGCCAACGCCCTGGCGGGACGGGAACTCTTCATAACGCGGGTGGTAAGCCGCGACGGCGCGCCTGTCCGGCCATTTTCCGGCCCTCCCCTTTGCGTGGACTGCCCCATGAACGAGCCCATGCGGGACGAACCGCTCTGGGATGCGGTCTACATCCCGCCCGCCTTCGGCCTGGACGCGCCACACACGGAACTTGCGGCCTGGGTGAGCCGGGCGCACGCCTCCGGCGCCGTAGCCTGCGCCGCGTGCGCCGGGGTCTATTTCCTGGCCGAGGCGGGCCTGCTCACAGACCGCGCCGCCACCACCCACTGGGGGCTGGCCGAAAACTTCACAGTCCGCTATCCCGACGTACGCCTTACGCCTGAGCAAATGCTGGTGGACGGCGGGGACTATATTTGCGCCGGAGGCCTGACGGCCTATTTCGATCTGGCCCTGCGCCTGACCGCCCGCTTCGCCTCTTCGGAGCTTGCGGCCTCCTGCGCCCGCGTCCTGCTCCTGGACCCCGGTCGGGCGCGCCAGACTCCGTACATGAACCTGATCAGCCAGCCCCTTCACGGCGACGCGTCCATCATTGAGGCCCAAAAATGGCTGGAGAAGCATTACGCCCGCCCGCTCTGCATAAAAGCACTGGCCGAGGCCGCCCGCCTGGGCGAGCGAACCCTTTTGCGACGCTTTAAAAAAGCCACCGGCCGCACCCCGAGGGAGTATCTGCAGGCGCTTCGCATCGAGCGGGCCAAGCGGCTTTTGGAATCGGGAAACGCCTCGGTGGACGAAATTGCGGCGCAGGCCGGACACAGCGATACGCCGTCATTTTTCCGCCTGTTCAAGGGGCTGACCGGTCTGACGCCGGGCGAATATCGCAAACGTTTCGGCATCCCCTTACGCGGCTGAAGCTTTACAAGCGGCGAGCCTTCTTCGGGGCGCTCTGATCATGTGTTGGCGGGACAACAATGCGGGGGGAAAAGAGTCATGAAGCGGGAAGATTGAAATATTCGATATAATCACGGAGCCTGAAACAATGAGACGTCAAACCATCGAGGACTCATAGCCCGCCAGCGCGCTCTCCAAACCCGTCTCAGCCAGGGCGTCCATGGCCTCGCCATGGTCGAATCCAGCCAGATGAGCCAGACCATGGCAGAGAAGACGCAGGAAATGCTCGGCCGGGTCCTGCCCGTAGAGAAAGGCCTCCCGCGTGGCGGTCTCCACGCTGATGGCCATTTCACCCAAATACTCCGAGCGCTCAGCACCCTCTCCCGCCGGGAAGCTCAACACGTTGGTCGGCCCCGGAAGGCCCAGAAAGGAACGGTTCAAGGCTTCAATTTCGGCGTCGCCCACCAGTGAAAGCTCAAGCGTCGCCCCGGCAAGGCCCATGGCATCAAGGGTTCTGTCCACGAGCGGGCCAAGCTCGCGCCGTGAAAGGGGAAGCCCCGGAGCAAGCAACCCGGGCGCGCGCAGGATCATAGATCCGGCCCCGGAAAGAGCGCCTCCTCGACGACCGGACTCTCATCCCCGACGCCATCCGCGTCTTCCTTGGGCTTGCCGTTTTTCTCGGCCTTGGGCTTATCCAGGCTTGGATACTCAATGCGCTGATGGAAGATGCCGGTTAAAATACGATGAAAAGTCTCGGTCAGAAGGGTCAGGTCCTTGAGCGTCAACTGGGACTCGTCAAGCTCCCCGGCCGTGTAGATTTTACGAACGATACTCTGAATATGCCCCTTGATGCGGCTCGGCGTCGGTTCGACCAGAGTGCGGCTGGAGGCCTCGATGGCATCCGCCAGAAGGACCAGCCCGGCCTCCTTTGACTGGGGCTTGGGACCAGGATAGCGGAATTCCTCTTCGCGCACCGGGTCCTCTCCCCTGGCCTCGGCCTGCTCCTGGGCCTTGTGGTAAAAAAAAGTGATGAGCGTCGTGCCGTGGTGCTGGGAAATGAGATCCGTGATAACCGCCCCCAGGCGGTGTTCCCGGGCCAGCTCCACCCCTTTTTTCACATGGGAGATGAGAATAAGCGCGCTCATTGAGGGGGCGAGCTTGTTGTGCTTGTTGTCCCGACCGTAGATGTTTTCGATAAAATACTGGGGGTTCTTGAGCTTGCCGATGTCATGATAGAGGGCCGCCACCTTGACGAGCAAAGGATTGGCCCCGATGGCCCGCGCGCCCGCCTCCACCATGTTGGAGACGATCAGGGAGTGATGGTAGGTGCCGGGCGCATTGACCATCAGCTCCTGCAAAAGGGGCTGCTCCAGATTCATAAGCTCCATAAGTCTGAAGCGGGAGGTATACCCGAAAATCGACTCCATGATCGGAGACAGCGACAGGACGACCAACAGGGAGAGCAGGCCGTTTAGGGCCGCCACCCCGAATCCGATGCCCAGGGTGGACAAGCCGCTGAATTCCATCAAGTTAACGCCCAGCCAAAGGAGCATGAGCGCGCCAACCAGGGGAAAGCAGGTCTTCATGACCTGGGACCGGGTCTCAGTGCTTTTGATCAGGAAGACGAAGGCGATGGAGCTAATGAAATAATAGCAAAAAAGATTCAATTCCCCGCCTACCATGTTGGCGGTGACAAAGGCCATGAGCAGCGTGGAGAAAAAGCATAGCCGCTTGGAGAAAACAAGCGCCGAGATACCGGCGGCGCCGGCCACGGGCAGGCCATAGGCGAAGAACATGCTTCGGGCGGGCAGGCTGATTCCCGGCAGGCGCACGAATTCGCCCAACTTGGCCAAAACGCCGAAGAGCAGCAGGAGCGAGGCCATGAACATCCAGTCCCGCCGGGAAACGCCGCGTATGCCCTTGCCCTGGGCAGCGAAGTGCAGGACCACCAGAAAGAGCAGGCTGACGATAAAAAAGCCGGACGCCTTGGAATATTGGAAAAAATTACCCTGATGGCTATAGAGGGCCTGGAGTTTAAGCTGCTGGGTCGGGCCGACCCGCTCGCCCTGCCTGACGATGACCTCGCCTTTGATAATGTTATAATACAAGGGTTCCACCGCGTTCATGACTTCCCGCCTGCGGAACTGAGTCAATTCCTGATTGAAGGTCAGATTGGGGATGATGAAGGGATAGATCAAGGCATAAACGGCCTTGCGAACGCGGAAGGATTTCTTCAGGTCCACCTTGAGCAGCGTCTCAAAGCCTTGCTTGACGTCGTTTAAATCCTGGATATCGGCCAGATCCAGGCGAACGGTTTCCATTTTCGAAGGCAACTCGCGCACCAGAAGGCCGTTCTTGTAGGGTAATAGCACGCCCGAGCTTGAAACGACCCCCGATTCATAATTGCTTCCCAGCCAGGGAAGAAGCCGCTCCAGAATGAGCTCCCGAAAATCCGGACGTTGCCAGAGTTCAATGGTGTCATAGCCGATTTCCGTATTGAGTTTCTCGGAAATTTGCCAACGCACCTTTTCAAGCTCCTCCCCACCGGCGTTCGTCAGAGCGCCGAGGATATCCTCGACGTTTTTCTTCAGACTTGAGAAAGGCTTGGGACTCAGGTCGAAAACAGGAGGCTGGGCCAGGGAGACCTGCTCGCGCTTACTCTGAGTGGCCTGGGAGTCCTCGATTTGTAAATTCTGATCAGCGGCCACGTCCTGGGTGGCGATCTCGCCCGCCACGAAAAGGCGCACCTTTGGTTCAAAGCCAAGGCACGACAAAAAGCTCAACCCGAGAAGGACCAAAAGGAAAAACATCATGCCCCAAAAGGCATCGGGGCGTTTTCCCGTCTGGCCGGAGATGGCCGGAGCGGCGCTTTTAATCTTCTTTCGTATTCTCTCGATCAAATCGCTCATAAGCCTGCACTATCCGGGCGACCAGAGGACGCCGGACCACGTCGTTTTCATCAAAATGCACGAAACGCATGCCACGTACGCCTTGCAAGACCCGCTTAGCCTGAACCAGGCCGGACTCCGTCCGGGGGGGCAGGTCAATCTGGGTGACGTCGCCATTGACCACCGCCTTGGAGCCATGTCCCAGACGGGTTAAAAACATTTTCATCTGCAGAGGCGTCGTGTTCTGGGCCTCGTCCAAGATGATGAAGGCCTCGCTCAAGGTTCTACCGCGCATATAGGCGAGGGGGGCCGCTTCTATCACGCCGCTCTCGAGCATCTCCCTGACCTTGCGCGCGTCCATCATCTCGTTCAGGGCGTCGTACAAGGGCCGCAGGTAGGGATCGACCTTCTCCTTGAGATCGCCCGGCAGGTAGCCGAGCTTTTCTCCGGCCTCAACAGCCGGGCGGACCAGGACCACACGCTTGACCCGCCGCTCCAAAAGGGACGCCACGGCCATGGCCACGGCCAGATAGGTCTTGCCCGTCCCGGCGGGCCCAACCCCGAAAACCAGATCGCATTCCTTTATGGCCGCCAGGAACTCCCTCTGGTTGAGGGATTTGGGAATAACGGTTTTTTTGGGGGAAACAACCTGGGCGTTCTTTCTGAAGAGTTCCCCCAGATCCGTGTCCGGGTCGCGGGAGAGGATGCCCAGGGAATTTTCCACATCGCTGGGATAGACGGGAATGCCTTTGCGAAGAAGGCCGTATAATTGGATAAGGATGTCGGCGGCCTGGGTGGCCGCTTCCGGCGCCTCGGCCCGCAAGACGGCTGAAGAGCCGCGCGTATCTATGCGCACGCCGATTCTCTTGGCAATCAGATCGAGGTGTTCGTTTCGGGGACCGAAAAGATCCCGGGCGAGTTCGGCGTCGTCGAACTCCAGTCGGCGCTCGAACCGCTCACTATGGGTCATATTCTTCAAATGACGCCCTTCCGGGGGGAATCTCGTCCCGGTGTCTTGCCGCCCCGGCTGCATGCTTTTTCGGCAACCGGGACGCGCTCCGTGCGCAGGATCGAGCTTTAATACAATCCCCGGCCAACGACAAGCGCGCGAGGGCTTGAAGAGAAAAGTGTGAAAAATCCCATGCTAAGCCAGCTTCAGGCGCGTTTCCAATTCAGGGTCCAGCGTAACGCGCAACGTCCGCTCCATCTTGTCCACAGCCACCTGCCCGCTGGCCGCGCCCTTGAATTTTCGCACGTCGCAAACATGCGCCATGATCACGTCCGCCCGGCCCGAACCAGAACGACAGCTTGAAAGGCCCGCCAATGCGGCCGCTTCCTCAAGGCTCTTTCGAGGAATTTCCTGGCCCGGATGGTCGCGACGGAGGATCACGTGCGCTCCGGGGCCGCCTTCCACATGGAACCAGAGATCATGCGGACCGGCGAGCCGGGTAAGCAGCCGGTCGTTGGCCTTGGCGTTTTTTCCCCGGACAACCAGGAAGCCGTCCGAGGTGCGGTAGAGATTCACGGCCTCGCCCTGGTACTTCTTCGGAACAGGCGCGTCAGGCGCGCCCTCCGGCGCGACGTCCTGCGTAAGGCGTCGCCGTAAATCGGCGGAGGGCATGGGCGTCCGGCGCAGGCGCTCCACATGGGCCAGACCGCGCTTGCCCTTGGCCGCTTTGGCGAAAAACCCTTCCATGTTCTCGAGAATAGTCCGCGAGGGGTCCAGGGGAATATGCAGAATTTGTCCGCCGACGTCCGGCAGATCCAGGGCCGCCGCCTTGGCTCTGGGATCAAGGGCGTGCAGGTTTGCGGCAATGGCCTGCCCCAGGGCGCCAAGCTCCACAAACCGCCGCATGCGCCGTTCGTCTTCGTCGAGCCGCCCGGCGCGCCGCTTGGCCCGCCGGGTCAGGGCTTTGTCTTCGGCGGCCGCCTCCTTGCGCTCGGCCGCGTGCGAGGCCGCGAAGAGCAGCGGTTCGCCGAATGCGGCCGCCGCCTGCAAAGGGTCGTCAAAGGTCCCGGCCAGGGCCGTGGCGCCCAGGGAGCCGGGCAGTTCGAACGGCAAAAGCTCCCGCGTTCCCTTCTCCGGGGCGTACAGGAAAAAATCCGTCTGCTCGCCGCGCGAGAGCCGCTCAAAAAGTCGCCGCCCGGAAGCCGGGGCCAGGGCCCCGAGAATTCGGCGCAGGGCCGGAGTCATCTGCGGATATTGCTTCCATATGTCGTCCGAAACGGCGACATCTTCGAATCGCGGCCAGACCGCCTTGGCGCCGAAGCCTTCCGGGAGCGCGTCAAGGAGCTTGAGTCCTTGCAGAGGATCGATCAGGAGAAAGGCGAATTCGCCGGGAGACAGCGACAGGGCCAGCCGTCGCGAAGGCCAATCGCATGCGGCGCCCACAACCCTGCGTCCGCGCAGGCGCTTTCTGAGCCACATGGCCACGGCGTCCGGGGTAAAGGGATTCTCTGGTTTTTTTTCGGAAAAGAAGAACAGGAAACGGCCGGAAGCCCTGCCGCCGAGAACATACTTGGGGGCTTTGCCGAATGCGGGGAAATCCTCCCGGCGAAGTCCTGAAAGAGACAGCGTCCAAAGGCCGGGCGCGGGGAAAAAAACCTTGTCGATGCGCGCTCCGGCGAGAACCTGTCCAGCCCTGCGGCACAGGAACCGATAAAAATTGGCTTCCATGGGCGCCTAGTGGACTATTCCCCGCGAATATCCTCCTCGGCCTCCTGCTTGCTCTTGCACTTGATGCACAAGGTGGTTACGGGCCGAGCCTTGAGTCTTGCAACGCTAATGTCCTCGCCGCATTCGACGCATTCGCCGAAGCTTCCGTCCTCGATGCGCTCGATGGCGGCGTTGATCTTCTTGATGAGCCTGCGCTCCCTGTCGCGCAGACGCAAGGTGAAGGCCCGATCGGATTCAGCCGTGGCCCTGTCGGCCGGGTCGGCGTATACTTCCACCGTATCGGTCATATCCTCGATGGTCTCCTCGCCCTTGCGCAGGATATCCTGAAGCATGTTGTTCAGAAGCTCGCGAAACATATCGATATCTTTAGGATCCATGCCTTCTCTCCCCCCAAATGGTCTCGACTGCGGGCAATCGGGAATCAAGTTCCTTAAACTAAAGAGGCCCGGAGGTAAAGCCTTGGCCATAGCGTCGGAAAGTATTCTCCTGGCGCGCGCCAGCGCCAAGGCCGGACAGCGATGCAAGGCCGGACGGCGCCCTTGTCTTTTCCCGGATGAAACCATAGGCTTAGAAGACAAAATCATCCACCGGACGCCAGGCCCGGCCCTGATGAAAACCTTCGCCGCCACGGGGACAGCATGAATCCGCAAGCGCTCGACTTCCACAAGGCCCTCTTCGAAGAACTGGACACCGAGAAGCTCCAACGCAAATTCCTGGACTGCCTGCTTGAAATGCAGCGCGTGGAGCGCGGCTCCATTTGGATCCGCAATGACGACCACTATTGCTGCATCGAGGCCGTTGGCGCGGAAACCCGCAAGCTCAAGGGATTTTGCATCCCCGCCGAAGCCCAGAGCATCGTGGGCTGGGTCATGGAAAACGGCAAGATGACCATCGCCGAACCATGGAAGGACAAGCGCCACTACAAAGAAGCCGAGGTCGGTCTGGACGTCAAGAGCACGCTCATCCTGTGCTATCCGCTCATCCTCAAGGACGGGGGCATCTACGGCGCCGTGGAAATCATCGACACGGCCCATTCCGGAAGCCGCCTCAAGCTCGACAAGGACTATCTGGAACTCATGGAGGAGCTGGTCTCCATCGGCGCCATCGCCCTGGGCAACTCCCTAGCCTTCGCCAGCAAGGAAACCGAGAACAAAAAACTCAAGCGCATCATCGAGGAACTCAAATCAACCCCCCTGATCGGCGGCTGCGAGCCCTTCCAGGCTGTCCTCAAGAGCATCCGCAACTACGCCAAGACCCATTTTCCGGTGCTCATCACCGGCGAGTCCGGCACGGGTAAGGAGCTTGTGGCCAGGGAAATCCACCGCCAGAGCGATCGGCGCGGCGGCCCCTTTCTGGTGCAAAACGTCAGCGCCATCCCGGATACGCTCCTTGAAAGCGAGCTTTTCGGGTATAAAAAAGGCGCCTTCACCGGCGCGGACGCGGACAAGATCGGGCTTTTCGAGGCCGCCAACGGCGGCACGGTCTTTCTGGACGAGATCGGCGACATGCCCATGACCCTGCAAGCGCGCATCCTGCGCGTCATCCAAGAAAACGAAATCAAACCTCTGGGCGGAACCGCCGCAAGCCAGGTGGACGTGCGCATCATCTCCGCCACCAACCGCGACCTGACCAAGGCCATCGCTGAAGGCGAATTCCGAGAGGATCTCTTCTACCGTCTGAACGTCCTACCCCTGCGCCTTCCGCCCCTGCGCGAACGCCCAGAGGACATTCCGCTCTTGTTGGACTTTTTTTTCAAGCGCGACGCCCAGACCCTGGGCATCCCCGCCAAAAAACCCTCGGCCAAGACCCGGCGCATCCTCCTTAACCACGCATGGAAGGGCAACATCCGCGAAATGGAGAACTTCGTCCGCTATCTTCTGACCACGGTGGAATCCGAGGTGATCGAGCCGGAGGATCTGCCCGAAACCTTTTTCGAAGAAATCGCCGCGCCGGGCGCGGGCGACGCGGGCGGCCCGGCCAGCCAGTTCGGCCAGCCGGAGCAAGCATCGGCGGCCAGACCGGCCCCGAGCCTCGCGGCCTACTCCTGGGAAGAATTGGAGCGCGCCTATGTCTTGGAGCTCATGGAAAAAACAAAATGGAATATCAGCAAAGCGGCCTCCCAGGCCAAAGTGAACCGTTCCACCTTCGACTCGCGCCTCAAAAAACTGGGCGTGCGCAAGGAATGATCGCCCGCGATTTGGCGAAATATCAAAAATAACGCCGCATGGCGCGAATACGCTTTCTCCCCCTTTTTGAGCAAAGGCAACATTTTCCTGAAACGGCGGGATGTTATCAAACTCCTTTGGCTGGCATGGAATCGGCATCGCCCTTATTGCTGGAAACTCTTTCACGGGAGGAGGCCATGCTCGAACGATCCATCCTGACGCCGGAGGAAGTGCGCGTCCTCCTGCGGGGACTGCCCGAGGACGAACCGCGGCTGGAACCGGTCCGCGACCTGCGACGGGAAGGCGTTTCAGACTCCCGCCGGCAGCCCGGCTCCCTTCAAACCTTCGGACGAGGGAGAAACGCGGCCAAGGCGGCTTGGCGCCGTCTGTTTTCCGGATCGCACACGCAACGGTAAGCGCCGCAGCATTCCGGAAAGACGCCGATTATTCCCGGGGCAAGGCCTTGGAAACGACGTTTTGAACCTCGTCCCGGACAAATGCCTTCCTGGCCGGGTCCGGGACGGACGCATCGGCCGGGCAGCCCGCCTTCCCGGCGCGCGCATCGCTGAACCAGCGTCGGGCCAAATCTTCGGCCAGCATCTTCCCGACCACAACATTCCCCTCGCGCGACCAATGCGTATCCGTCTTGTAATAAAGACTCTGTCCTCCGTCCCTCACGCTCGCCAGACAAGGCGTCAGATCGAGCACATCGCCCGCAAGGCCGGCCTTCTCCGCCAGAGCCCGGATCACCGCGCCAGGCAGCAGGGGATCGATCCTTCCCCGGTCGATGCCTTCGGCCTGGAGGACATGGCTGTAAAGCGTTGGCGAATAGAGAAAATGCGGCCCGGCCACCACGAAAAGCGCTCGCTTGCCCTTCCGCGTTTCAGCCTTGACCGCATCCATGAGCCGCAACAATTCCGTCAATCCCTGGGCGAAGGCTTCGTATCCGGTCATGCGATATGGCCTGGACGCCTTGGCCATCTTGGCGACGTAGGCATTGTAAGGAAATGGAAAAGCGGAAAAATAGACCGGATCATTTTCCCGCCGCAGCGCGTCAACGGCTGCACTGATGGTGAAAAGATAGTCGAACATGCGAAAAGGCGCGCTATGTGGCACGAAAACGCCCGGTCCGTAGACCAGTTCCCTGTGACCGTCATCCGGTCTGGCCTCGAAATTGGCGCCAGGGTACAGGGTAAATATGGCCGCGTCGTAGTCGATATTGTTCGACCAGAATTCGTACTGGGCCAACATGTCGCGAAAGCCCGCGCCGGGCGAACCGAGATTCAGAATCTCAAAGGAGCGGCCGGGAAAACGCGCGGCCAGCTCCTTGCGCAAGACGGCGTTGAAGGTAAAGTCCGGCCGGGTGATCCCGAAGGTGAAGGAACCGCCAAAGCTCAGGATGCGATAGACCTTTTCATGCCTTTCCCGCGCATAAACGCCTTCGTCGTTGTAGCCCAGGGCCAAAAGGTCGTAGGCTTCTTGCCGCGAAAGGGTCCGAATAAGAACATGCGCTTCGTAGACTCTAAACAACGCGTCGAAAACCAGGAGTGAGAGAAGAGAAACGCCGATGCACAGCAGGATGGACTTCTTCAGGTTATTGATAGGAATTCTCCCTAAGGGTCAATCTCGGGCCGCCGGAAAGAATCGCCCGCGTCACAAGCAAATCATGGAGAATATGACGAAGCAGAGGTACGTAGTGTTCACGCCTGCCGCTGTCAATAATCATGTCGACGCCTCCCGGCGTTTTCACTCCCCATGTTTGCGCAAATCATTTTCTATGGTATAATGAATCCGGGCCGATGTATAATACGCAGGGATAAGATTTCATCCATGAAAACAATCATCTTGGGAGTAGGCGACCTCGGCGCGTCCAACACAGGCGGGAGCCTGATTAAAACCTACGCCCTCGGCTCCTGCGTGGCCCTCATTTTCTATGACATACGCCAAAAAACAGCCGGGATGGTTCATATAGCCCTGCCTGACTCATCAATCAATAAGAAGCGCGCTGCGGCCAAGCCAGGGTATTTCGCCGACACGGCCGTCCCGAGCCTTCTGACCTCAATGTCCCGCCTGCGAGGCGGCGAGAGCAAAAGACTTGTCGTCAAGATGGCGGGCGGCTCCAATATCATGGACGCCGAGGGAACCTTTTCCATCGGAACGCGCAATGTGATTGCGGCCAATAAAATTCTGACCGCTTTTGGACTCACCCCGATGCAACAGGATGTGGGGGGACAATTCAGCCGCACGGTGAGCATTGAGGTGGACACGGGCAAGGTCACCCTGTCCTCGCCGGGAAAGGAAAACTGGGAAATTTAGAGACAAGCCGCCGGAGTTGGCCATGTACGACGCCATTATCAAAAAAATCAGGGAGATGCCCCCTCTCTCCACCAGCGCACTGCGTCTCATGCGCCATCTGGGGGACGATGATTTCGGCCCGGCCGAATACGCGGCCGTGGTCGAGCAGGATCCGGCCCTGACCATGAACGTACTGCGGATAGTGAACTCCCCGGGTTTCGGATTGGGAACGAGCGTCTCCTCGGTCCGCAAAGCAGTCGCCCTTCTCGGCGCCAGGACCGTGGCGGGCATCGCCCTGGGCTCATCCTGTCCGGTGGTCTTCAACGCGCCCCTTCCCGGCTATGATGCCGCGCGCGGAGCGCTGTGGAAAAGCTCCCTTTTCGCAGCGGCGTCCGCAAGAGAACTCTCAGCGCGCTGCAAGCCCCCCCTTGCGGCGGATGTCGCCTTCACGGCGGGCATCCTGCACGACATCGGCAAGGCGGTCATCGGAGAATATCTGGAAGACCGGGCGGCCGCCCTGGTCAAGGCGGTGACTGATCGTGAGGCGGCGAGCTTTTCCGACGCCGAGTTGTCACTTCTCGGCGCGGATCACGCCGAGGCGGGGTACGCCCTGGCGAAGAAATGGCAGCTTCCCGAACCGCTCTTGCAGGCCATCCGCCACCATCATCATCCCATGAAGGCCGACGAGGAGCATCGGCCGCTGGCCTTTTGCACCCACTTGGCGGACATCACGGCCATGTCGGCCGGCTTCGGCACAGGCGCCGACGCCCTGCAATATCGTCTGGACCCCGGTTTCACGGCCTATTTCGACCTGGACGAGACCGCCCTCTCCCACATCATCCTCTCCGCCCAGCTTGACCTCGAAAAGCTGACCGAGCCATTTTTCGACTGACGCTATCGCGCC
>Ga0307423_1001145_pt1 | contig 16466 bp, 10 predicted proteins | sample SalMarWE160310MG_FD_202154 | JGI IMG/M metagenome (GOLD analysis project Ga0307423, IMG submission 202154) | Salt marsh sediment microbial communities from the Plum Island Ecosystem LTER, Massachusetts, United States - WE1603-10 | ecosystem: Environmental > Aquatic > Marine > Intertidal zone >...
TATTCCAATACTCCATTATTCCAACACCCCAGCGAACTCGTTCCCGGCAAAGCCAGTGTTTTGAACCTGGCCCAAAGGACCAGATTTTCATTCATGAAATAAATTACATTAATAATATCTCTAAATATATTGTATTATAATACGAACATTAGGAACTTCCGTAAGATGGCATCAGTGCAATAAACTGCCCGTTGACGCCGTCCACCATGCTTTGAAGCCACTGGGTTCCCCTGGCAGACCACGCCTCGTCCAGCCCTCTGATTACCCTTAGGTAATCCGGTCCCTGGTCCTGAACGTGCCTTTCGATCTCTTCCAGGAACGGTTCATATACCGAACGGTCTCCAGGGTCCTCCAGACGGTTCCGAAACAGGGCCTCCAGCTCGGACCACCGCCCACTCAACTCTTCTTTTTGCCTTAAGAGTCTATCGTCTGTGCCCTCCTTCATCACCGCTCGGTATTTTTTTGCAGATTCAGGCATCTTCTGAGACAGGCCCTCAAAGCGACGGATCCTCTCTTCAACAGCCATGTCGAGCGTCTCCAGGAGACCTTCATATAGCATTTTCCCCATGGGATAACGTTCAAAGAACAGGGAGCGCACCATCTTGTACCAGTGCCTGAGGGCGATCAGGTTTGCGATATAATTCGTATTGTTAAAAGCAAGTCTTTTTACGTGCCAATACAGACCCGGCTGAAAATTCGAACCTCTCTCGATCGGCGCGTGACCCAATGACAGGCGCCCCGGCTCCAGGATATCCCTCCGGCAAACCACGCCTGCCGCTATGACGGTGCCATACTCGATCCGCACGGGTCCGACCAGGCCGCCCTGCCCTCCCAGAAAAATAGGGAGTTGATTCAGCATGACGCCCCGCGGCACGTCACCGATCAGAGATGCCGTTGCCTTGTCCTGATTGGGCGTATAGTTGAAGTGAATGTAAGAGCTTCCGACCTCGCTGTGATCCTTGCGGCTCGTGCCTCCCGCCATCAAACAGTCACAGAAATTTATCAGGCTTCCCAGTGTCACAAAAGGGAACAGGATGGTTTGTTTGAGCCCCACGTTGTGGGCGCCACTTGCTTTTTCTTCCAGAATACAGCCCTCTCGAACCTGGGCGCCGAGGGCCATTACGACCTTCTCGAGAAATACGGACCGCTGAAAATAGCCACCCTTCAGTTCCACCTTGCGCCCCAACTGGCAGTCATCGAGCGTCACCGGTCCCTCGCAGCCGAGTTTCACCCCATCCATGATCAGAGTCTTTGGTCCAAGTAGTTTACAGCCGGGATGAATAACCACGCCCTCTGCCGCTATACGGTCCGGGTCCACCTCCTTTCCTATAACCACACTGTCGGGAATAGGAATGTTGACCCCCTTTTCGATCAGCCGCTCTATTTTCGCCTTGCATTCCGATTGCATCGATCTACCCATTCCTGTGATGAGCGTGATGTTAGAGTACCCCTGCCGGCGACCCGTCGATCTGCACGATTTATTACTGATATCGAACCATTGTCAAGGCTTTTACGATACCCAAACCCACCGCCAAAAAAACGAAGAACTAATTATTACTATATAATTACAGCCAGTTATCTGTAAGAAGCTCGTCGAAGTCTTTCACCTATGTTTTGTGTATGTCAGCTTGTTTTTCTCTTCGTTTTTTTTGGCCCTGCTGGTCTGCCGATTTCACCGGATCTTCTTTGTTGGTGGGCACTTGAAGTACGCTTGTACGACTGTGCACCCACCGCCTGGAATCTCCGGCAAACTCGACAGACGGTGGATCCGGGGATACTGAACGGAGCCGCAGGTTGACACCCTGAAGGACCTTCTGTTACTTTTGTCGGCAATGCGGGAATAATGAAAGCCGTGAGGTACGAAGTTTGGAAGAATTCGTAAGTGTTCGGCTCGCAAGACTGAGGGCCCGTCTGAGAGACGAAACCTTTGATACGGTTTTGGTCTTGCAAGGGGAGAATCGTCGATATTTAAGCGGCTTCACCGGCCAGGACGGCCAGTGTGACGAGTCGGCCGGAGCCCTGCTCCTGACGTCTGAACGCCAAATCCTGGCAACGGATTCTCGATACGAAACCCAGGCCAAGGCTGAAGCCCCGGGTTTTGAGGTGGTCTGCTACAGGGAAGGCCTCGCATCGGCGCTACCGGACATTCTGAGGACACTTCAAACCGAGCGGCTCGGCTTCGAATGCATCAGGGTCTCATATCTCCAGTTTCAAAGGATGGAAGTACAGCTGAAGAAGGCGGCGCTGTCCGTAGCTCTGATCCCCTCAGAGAACTTGGTTGAAGGGCTGCGCATGACGAAAGAACCTCAAGAAATCGAGGCAATACGTCAATCGCTGTCTATGGCGGAGTCGGTTTACTCAAGCGTGGTTAAGACCCTCTCTGCCGGGATGCGTGAAAAGGAGCTTGCCTGGGCCATCGAGAAAGGTCTTCGAGAGGCCGGCGCGGAATCGGTGGCATTTCCCCCCATTGTGGCCACCGGACCACGGGCCGCCCTACCCCATTCGATCCCTACGGATCGAATCGTGCAAGAAGGTGAACCGATTCTGTTTGATTGGGGAGCCCGCCTGAACGGATACTGCTCCGATGTTTCGAGAACCATCGTGCTCGGCCGGGCCGACGACACTTTTCATGAGGTTTACCGGGCCGTCCTCGATGCCCAGTCGATGGCCATCGAAGCGATGCGGCCGGGCGTGAATACCCAACAGGTCGACAGGATTGCAAGGGACCATATTGCGTCCAAAGGCTTCGGGGATTATTTCGGCCACGCTTTGGGACATGGTGTCGGACTGGCAACGCACGAAAAGCCGAATTTGAGTCCTCTTCGGCCCATGACCCTGGAAGCGGGGATGATCACCACAGTGGAACCGGGCATTTATATCCCGGGGTGGGGCGGCGTGAGACTCGAAAACATGGTCGTTGTGAAGGAGGATGGGGCTGAGGTGTTGAACCAGCTTCCACTGCGACCCACGAACAGGACCGATTAGTCCCTTCTTCAGCGAGGCCTTGAGACCTGTGAATTCCCTGGACCGGATTGCGGATGACTTCATCAACCATTTGCTGGTTGAAAAGGGTCTTGCCAGGAACACCGTTGCCGCCTACAGCAGAGACCTCCTCTTGTATCTGGACCATGTGAGGACAAAAGGAATTTCCGACATTGCCCAGACCGACACGGCGCTGGTCATTGAACACCTGATTGCTTTGAGGGATGCCGGTCTGGGGCCAAGAAGCAGAGCGAGACATCTCGTAGCGCTCAGGGGATTCTACCGGTTTTTGGTCCGGGAGAAACTGCTTGAAATCAACCCGGCCCAAGTTGTGGACATTCCTAAAATTGGTCAAAAATTGCCCGACGTTTTAAAGGTGGCCGACGTGGCAAGGCTGCTGGCGGCACCTGACGAGTCCAAACCGCTGGGCCTTCGGGATGCCGCCATGCTGGAACTCTTGTATGCAGCAGGCCTCAGGGTCTCAGAACTGATCACAGTGGACATGACAGGCATCAATTTGGAAGCCGCTTTCGTACGAGTTCTTGGTAAGGGCTCCAAGGAGCGCGTGGTGCCTATCGGGCGTATCGCGAAAGACAAGATTCATCTCTATGTGACGACTGCCCGCCCCGTCCTGTTGAGGGGTCGGCCAAGTCCGTACCTTTTTGTAACTCGCTCAGGCACCCCCATGACACGTCAAGGATTCTGGAAACTTCTAAAAAAGTGTGCCCTAAAGGCTGGAACGCCTCATAGAATCACCCCCCACACCTTGCGACATTCCTTTGCCACCCACCTTCTGGAACGGGGTGCAGACCTGCGCTCAGTACAAGTCATGTTGGGCCATGTGGACATCGGGACCACCCAAATCTATACCCATGTCGCCCAGGACAGACTCAAAGCAGTGCACAGCAGGTATCATCCGAGGGGATAGCCCCAAATCCGCCGCATAGAAATCGAAAAACAAGAAATCCTGAAAGGTTGCGCGCACAGCCGCCTCTGGATCGCCAGAGCCCGCCACCCGGTGTTTGAGAAAGAAGAACGTGCCCTTGCGAAAGCGACTTTTCATGCTTAAACTTAAAAAGTCGTCGAAAACATATTGAATTGAAAATTACCCGATTTTGAAGGGGAGCCAATATGCGCGAAGCTATAGAAACCACTGTCAAAACCGATAGGTCGCCCTGTCTGGCTTGCAAGCGAAAAGACAAAGACAAGACAGCGTGTGCCCCCATATGTAAGCGGCTTGATGCGTTTCGACGAGGCCTTGATTATGCTGACTTACCCATACCTGATGAGGCCGGCATTCAAGACTCGGGCGAGTCTGGATCCGAACCGATTTTCTGCACAAGGTGTGAGGCTCGTTTGGCGTCCGGGGATGATGGATTGTGCAGTTGGTGCCGAAGAGCCATGAAGCGTCATGCTGCAAAGAAAAAGAGGGCGGCCTGAACGTTTCCGATCCGATAGAGTGAAGCCTCGCCGTCCTTCCAGACGGAGGTTCTCCCTGCCGGGAGTGCTTTGCGGGCGGGGCGCTGGCCGGTCAAGCGTCTTGGATAGTTCATTTCTTCCGAAATTCGGGGTATATTTTTTTTACACATTCGGGACAGATACTATGACTGAATTCTGCTTCAGAATGATTTCTAATATAGGCTTCGAGTTGTCTCCAATAGCCCTTGTCATCCCTTATCCTCTTGCAAGACGCGCAAATCGGCAGCAACCCGCTCAGCGTTTTCACTTCTGCCAGTGCTTCTTGGAGTTTTCGAACAACCTTCTCTGTCTCCTCTTGTGCGCGCTTTCTTTTCGTAATATCGCGGTTGGTGGCCCGCCTGCCGAGTGAAATCCCTTCAGGATTGTGCACTGGCTGGCAGATGTGACTGATCCAACGTTCCTGACCGCTCCTGGTCATGATGCGAAAATCCATCGATAGGGGCTCTTCACTCTTCGATTCATTGCTCAGATGACCGGCAATCCGTTGGCGATCATCAGGATGACCGATCGCCTCGATCAATGCGGGGTCAGTCTGGAACTCATCGGGGCCATAGCCGGTGATCCGTTCACACGATGGGGAAACGTAAATTGCACGTCCGTCAGGACCAATCCAGTATTCCCAATCGTAAGCAAAATCGGCGACCGTGCGAAACCGTTCTTCACTCATTTTAAGCGCTTTTTCCACACGCCTGCGCTCACTGATTTCTTCATTAAGATGCTCTGCATAGATGATGGACTGGTCATAGGCGACTTGCAGCCGGCGATTGCTCTCTCGAAGCTCTTCCTCTATCTGCCTGCGCTCAACGGCCGCCTGTTCCAGTTTCTCGATCCTTTGTTCCAGTTCTTGACGAGTCAGCTTGTGAACCATTTTAAACTCTCCACACCCACAAGAAATACAATCACTGCATACTGCAACTCGTCATGGTGGGACCACAGGGATTTTCGAATGCGGGACTCATTCGTCTTTGCTGGTCGTCGATCTATGCCTTCTGAGCGTTTGGGAATACAGCTTATCTAAACGAAGGATCCGCCTGAAGAGACACAGGCAGATAAAACCCATGAGCCGGAAGGCCAAGTCAGACCTCTTGGCCATTAACTCGTCAAACGCCCTTTTTCCGATAAAAGCCATCTTGCATGGCGTCACTGCAACGACCGTGGCCGATCTCGGCTTTTCATCCACAAGAGCCATTTCGCCAAACATCTCACCTTCACCCAATTCCCCCAGAAGAACATCTTCGGCATTCCGGGACGTACCAATGGCCTTCACTTTTCCCTGCAGAATAAAATATGCGCCGTCCCCGCTGTCTCCTTCAGCGCAAATGAGCTGCCCTGCATTGAAATCTCTTATCTCCTGACACATCGCTCTTGCCTCATCGTCGGAGAGTGTCGGAACAAACTCCGATTGCTGGCGCTTGATTTCCATCTCAACATCGACGCTCGGCATGCTCTTGTCTTCACCGTCCCAGATGAAATGAAGCGTCCGGATGACACTCTTGTACTTGTCGTTCAAGTTTCTTAACCTCTCAGGCAATATGTTATAAAGCCTGTAAATCAAAGCACGCGCATAGGGTTCGCCCCCCCTGAAGAGCCTCGCCAGTCCCGACCTGCTGAGGACGCCGACCCTGGTTCTTTCACGGGCGGTTTTGATGGTGGCCGATCGATTGACGTTATAAAACAGGCTTATTTCCCCAAATATTTCTCCGGGGCCCAGTGTGGCAACACACGAATCGTCGATAAGGACCATCACCTCGCCCTCTTTGATGAAATACGTCTCTTGCCCGGGCGTGCCTTGCTGGCAAATCGTATCCCCCTTGCTGTATTGCCGGTTTACGGAAAAAATCTGGTTCAGGTGTTCATTGTTGAGGGTGGCAAACAAAGCGCCACTGATGTTCTGACATATCAAATCAAGCTCATTCTTTTGTATCGCACCGCTCTCGGTCCGAACGGGTAGCAACAAGTCATCAATGTAAGCTGTCAAATCGCTTTTGAGCTTCTCCGGCATTCTCATGAAATCCTGAGATATCCTCTTCGCCTCGTCAACCGACAGGTATTTCTTGTCCTGAATTTTTCTGAACACCAGGTGTTCTCTGAGCGCCGTGACGCTCTCTATGCCGGCCAAAAACTGGTACGGCTGCTGCGCCACGATCTCTGCTTCGTGAAATCCTTTCAACTCGCCCCTACACAATCTGTCTTTCCCCCTCTTCACGTACGATTCATAGGAGCCGTCTAAAGGAAAGGACTGCGAAAGATGTATCGTCGCCACGTCATCCGTCGTCAGGGGCTGGATCTGCTCTGCCACCACATCGAATTCGTGTCCCATACTTCTCAAAAGCTTAACAACGATTCCGTTGTTTATCCCCCGGCCCGACACATTTCCGTGCACGTCGGCACTGTAGGCCGGAGGCGTAAAAAGGAGGTCTCCGTAATTGTCCGTTGCATGGACGCGAAGAAACACCCCGTGATCAAGACACCACCTTCCTATTTTTTCAGCGCCGATCACAGGATCCTCGCCGTCGATGTTCAGATGCCCAACATCAAAGGTAACCCCAAAATTGTTCTCTCGCAAACTCCGTGGCAGGTCGCTCCAGATTTCATGAAGGCAGGCGATGAAAACGCTAGAGGTTTGTCGTTCTTTCGTATAAGGACAGTTTTCAATCGTGACCCGAACATGGCTTTCCCCGGCCTTTTCAACTAATCCCGTCAACACTTTGAGGTTCGAGGTATCGATCAGGTGGACGACCACGCAACGTGCCCCAATCTCCTTTGCCAGCTCAATGGTTTCATAATGGACCTGTAAGCAATCTGCCGGATCAAAAAACCGCTGCTTCCCTTTGGTCGGGTCGGGCGTGGGGACATAAGGACCCACGATTGGTGAGTGGATGTCCATCTTCACCCCACTCTTTGAACATGCTTCTCTGATCTCTTGTCTCTTTTCTCTGCTGAACTCTTCGGGGAGCAGTTTCGTATAGTTAAAAGGATGAAAATCTACATTTAACTCCAGGCCTTCAATATGATGACGACGAACCCTTGCTATGGACAGGACGGGATCAAAGATCTGGCGGTCCCAAAAAGTGCTCACCATGACCCGCCTTGGATTTTCCATTTTTTCCCACGTGTCAATGGCGACCTTGCTTTTTAAGAACTCTAATTCATACTGCCGTGCAAATTTCTCGATAAGGGAAGCTCTATCTTCTGATTTTGCTCCATCGCAAAAGAAAAAGTACGGTGAATGTTCCAACAGCCAACAGGCTTTGATCAAGAAAAAAGGTGACTCGATGAGCCTGGCAAGAGAAGTCCCGCCCTCCTTCGTTTTGGCCAGGCCCATGATGTGAGAAAAACTCTCGGGGGAGATGTCATAACCATACTTTACTCGCGATTTGTATTGAGCCAGCAATACACGGGCGTCATCGGCCTTCAACCCCATAGACATCAGCGCCCGGAGACTCTTCCGGCAGTAGAAGTCATCTTCCTTGAGGCTTTCCTCCAGAATCCTTTCAAGGTGCCCCGTATCCACTTGTCTGTTTTCGGAATTGCCCATGTCGTCCATTGGCAGTCCAAAAGCCCTTTTTTGTCGCTTCGGCCACGCCTCCGCATCGACGCCGTGAAGACTGAAGTGCTCCCCTATCGGATCGCATGCCCGGGTGTCAAGAAAAAACCTCTCCCTTACCGCGAACCCCTGACCTGCCTGCCGGACTGAAGCGCCCCGAGTTGAAACGCGGCGCGCTTCACGCTCAATCGGGGTCATAGCGATCGTCACCACGCTTGGAAAAGACCTCTGGCATAAAACGCTGTTTCTTGATATAGGGCTGTCAGCGTGATGTTCGAAAAACACCAAGAAACCCGAATGACTATCGCATCGCATGCGTTAATGAAGGGACACCATGGAACATGAAGCGCTATCGGAAAGAACTCTGGTTTAATGTGCCCTCCAGGCGGGCTTTTATCAACATCACGCCCCAAGTGAATGCCTGCCTTAGGGAAAGTCGGATCCAAGAGGGATTTGTCCTCGTGAATGCAATGCATATCACGGCCTCTGTATTTATTAACGATGACGAATCGGGCCTCCACCACGATTACGACGTCTGGCTTGAAAAGTTGGCCCCCCATGAACCTGTCTCACAGTACCGGCACAACGTGGGTGAAGACAACGCGGATGCCCATATGAAAAGGCAGATCATGGGCCGGGAGGTGGTCGTGGCTGTCACGGAAGGGAAGCTCGATTTCGGGACCTGGGAACAAATCTTTTACGGTGAATTTGACGGAAGGCGAAAGAAGAGAGTCCTGGTCAAGATTGTCGGTGAGTAATAGGGAGGGTACGCTATGAAGTCCATGGTTCGATCGACCATTACGGTTGGCCTGACACTCCTGTTGCTGTTTTTTTCCAGAACGTGCGTTTTTGCGGCCCTTGAATACGAACTCCGCGAGGGTCTGGTCCTCAACTGGTATTATGAGCCGGATCCGGCGTGGCCCAATGCTTATGAGGCCGGTTATTTTCACGATTTCAATGGCGACGGACTTCCTGATTACCTGATTCACCAGTCCAACAACACAAACCAGGACAGAATCTTCTGTTTAAATACTTCAAATTCCGACGTCCCCAAAACCTTTGAAAACGACAGGACTGCGTCGCGCCTGATTGACTGGGCCCCCGGCACGTTCATCCCGGATGACATCCATCTGGAAAAGGAGATCAACCAGAAAAGAACCCCCGACATCATCCTCGTTGGAAAGAACGCCCAGGATCCCGAAAGTGTCACCCAATTCATATTCTGGAAGCTTGATGAGACCAGCAACACCTTTCCCACTCAAACCACCTGGTCCATCGAAGTGGACGGGGCTTACAATCCCGATTTGCTCTGGTCTGCTTACAGTTTCAATGCAGACCAGTACCCTGATTTTTTCATCTACAACCAACTGGCTGATGCCCAGGGTTTGTTTCGTATCCGGTGTTTCGACGGTATGAATGGCACCTTACTCTGGGAAAGAACAATCAGTAAAGCGCCGGGGGACATCGGCGGACTTTTCGGTTCCAGCATCACATTGCAGGTGCTGCAAATCAGTCCGGAAGTCAACACAACGGGTGACTTTGACGGCGACGGCAAACCCGAAATCCTCCTTTATTATACTTACAGCTACATCCAGCCACCGATCAGTTTCGGCGTTGTGGGCAACGTGACGCTGCTAAAGGGAGCAGACGGCCAGAATCTTGCCTCGCCTCAATACAATGGGTGGTGGCAGGTCTTTGATTACGAGGGGAGCACGTTTGTCAGCGGCTCTGCCCTGTGGGACTATAATGGGGACACCTATGTGGACCTGGACCTGTCTGCGTCCTATTCACCGACCGGAGCTATCCCGGTCCTGCGGGTCATTGACCTTAAGAACAAAGCAGACCTGTTTCAAACAACCAACAGTGATTTTGGGCCCAATCCTGAAGATGCCATGGCCTTTTTTGCCATGCCCGCAAGGCACACGGATCAGACCGCCCCTGCCGACATCAACAACGATTCGTTCTGGGATCTGGTCTTTGTCAGGATGACGGCCTTTGGCCAGGGAGACACGGAGATTCATAGCGGATTCGGCGTCTTCAATGCCTATGACGGTGGCGGCGCCCAGAAAGGCAGGAAGATCTGGCTAGCCGATGGCGCCCCGTATGACTATGCGCAATACATGCCTAATGACTGGAACAGCGACGGTCTCCTGGACTATGTCCTGGTCCGGAATCCCGCGGAACCATCGGGCGGCAGCATCCAGTGGAGCTATGCGCTCCAGAATGTGGGTGCCGCCGGCCCGACGACGCCTCAAAAAACCTTTGATACGAGTATTTCGTACGACGGGCCCTATAATGGGGCCAACGACGAATTCATGGGCTGGACCTACGGTCTGGCACGATTAGGCGATATTGACGGCGATGGACTGCAGGACACCTCTGCGAGTCATTTCTGCGAAATTGACTACGGCGACGATGGCACCACAGACCTTGCCTATGCCCGTGTCTTTGTTTTTGACAACACGCCGGGCACTGCCGCACCTGAAATCACAGCCGATTTCTTTGCCACGTTGACCAACGAAGACGACGGCATTGGATTCTTCTTAACCTTTGCCTTTGATCCGTGGCGTGAGGAATTCGTGGATCAAAATGGCGACAAGAGACAAAACGACATTCTCATAACTGGTGAACGGGCTATTTTCGCCCTCAGTTTCAGCAAGGGCCCCTCTGTCAAAATTCAAGGCAAGGCCGGCGACCTCACCGGAGACAATGAAATCACGGTGGCCGATTCTGTTGTGGCCTTCCAGGTCTCGGCCGGACTGGAACCGCCGGCAGCGTTTGACATTGAGGCGGACGTAAACGGCGACGGCAAGATCAGTCTCCAGGAGATCCTCTATGTTCTGCAGGTCCTTGCGGAAGTGAAAACGGTTTTTGGTCTGGGAAGTGACGCATTTTCCTACCTGGGGATCATGCCCTCGAAATATACGGCTGATGGACAAAATGTCTCTCCGCCACTGTCGTGGACCTACGCCCCGGACGGGACTCAAAGTTATGTGTTGATCGTCGACGATCTGGATGCGCCGGGAGGGGGGTGGACCCACTGGATTGTCTATGATATTTCTGCAGGAAGGACCTCTCTGGCAGAGGGCGCCGGCGCCCAGGGGAGCGGCAGCTTGCCGAGCGGGGCCCATCACGGCACCAACTCGTGGAGCAACAGTTATTACCAGGGCCCGGATCCGGCTTCCGGTGTGCACCGCTACGCTTTTTCGCTCTATGCTTTGGACATCTCGCAGCTCAATCCTGCGGGAACCGAAAGGGCACAAATCTATGCCGCGATGACCGGCCATATCCTGGATCAGGCTCAATTCGTCGGGACCTATGCTCGATAGAGAACCCATAATCTCCAGAACCTTTTTAGACAAATGGAAAGACGGATGCAAAGATGAACGACGAACACGACGTTGAGTCACAAAACACGGAAGGGATCCGGGACATGCTACTTCATTCCGGATACTCCCCAAAAGCTATAGATTACTTCCTGAATAAACCGAAAATGGGCACACTGGCCGATGCAGACCAGGTCAGTGAAATGACGGGTCCGTGCGGCGATACGATGAAGGTTTATCTCAAGATGGACAACGGACGAATCAAAGATGCCCGGATTCAGGTTTTGGGCTGCCCCGGAGCGATTGCGTCCGCCATGGTTGCCATGGAACTCGTCACAGGAAAAACCATCGAGCAAGCCCGACAGGTGAAAGACCGGGACATCTTCCGCATTCTTGAAGCCATTCCCGAACAGAAGCAACACTGCATCCGACTGGCGGTGAAAACGCTGCAAAAAGCCCTCGACGAGTACTGTGGAGTTCCCGCGGCGGAGGCCCTTGCCAAAGGAAACACCCCCCCTTAGAATGGCCCTTCCGACTCTCGTGCCGGAACCTGACTGCCCTCACCCCGGCAGTGTTTCTCCATGGAAAGCTGATGGGGTCCCGGAACCAACGGCCACCGAGATATCGGAAACTAGTGATGAGAACGGCTCTAATACCCTAATTGAGCGAAAGTTGAGGATGCCCCGGATACAAGGCATTAGGCAAAACCAATCTTGATGAAAGACAACATTTACGCCACACTGGCTCGTCATCTGGACAATCTTCCCGGAGGCTATCCCTCGACTGACAGCGGCGTGGAACTAAGGATTCTTCATCGACTTTTTACCCCGACTGAAGCCGAACTGGCGCTGCATCTCACGCTGATCCCGGAGGCCCCGCGCGTGATTGCCCGTCGAGCCAATCTCACCCCCTCCGAGGCGTCCCGCCGCCTGGAGGAAATGGCGAAAAAAGGACTTATTTTCCGTATCGAATCTAAGGGTCAGCTCCCGCAATACATGGCGGCCCAGTATGTCGTCGGAATTTGGGAGTTCCATGTCAACAGCCTCGACCGCGCGTTCATCCAGGATATGAACGAGTACGCACCAACTTTATTCAAGGAAGCCTGGAAGGTCCCGCAGTTGCGCACCGTGCCGGTGGGCCGCAGCCTCACGCCTCAACTGGAGGTTTTTACGTACGAACGGGCGGAAGCCCTGGTCAGGGATCACAGAAAGGCGGTGGTGGCCCCTTGCATATGTCGGCGGGAACGCACAATGATGGAAGAGGGGTGTGGCAGACCGGAAGAGACCTGCCTCAGCTTTGGCATGGCGGCCCAGTACTATGACCGAAACGGCCTCGGCCGTGTCATTGACCGTGATGAGGCCCTGGCAATCCTGAAAACGGCGGACGAGGCGGGGCTGGTTCTGCAGCCGGGCAACGCTCAGGAGGCCGCGTTCATTTGCTGCTGTTGCGGTTGCTGCTGCGGCGTGCTCAGGAGCATTAAACAGTATCCAAGGCCGGCAAGTTTAGTATCGACCCCGTTTGTCGCTACGGCTAATCCTGATACGTGCGAGGGCTGCGGGCTGTGCCTGGACCGCTGCCAGATGGAGGCGTTGCGGCTTGTGGAGGACCGGGTGTCTCTGGACGTGGGGCGCTGTATCGGATGCGGACTGTGCGTTTCCACCTGCCCTACCGGCTCCCTGGCCCTTATACGAAAACCCGAATCCGGGCAGCCCGGGGTGCCAAAAACCCATACGCAATCGGCGCTCCAACTGGCGAGATCTCGGGGCAAGTTAAAATCGACCGAACTCGTTATGATGCAAGTCAAGTCCAAGGTGGACAGACTGTTTGCTCGCCGCTGAGCGTTAGCGCGGATGACTTTTACGATATGTTGTTTGAGGCGCCCGGCGACAGCAGTACTCTGACTTTCAGGAGGAGAAGCAAAAGATGAGTAAAACGGCGTACCCGAACCTTTTCAAACCTTTGGAAGTCCACGGTTTAAAGCTCAAAAACCGTCTCACCATGGCGCCTCTGTACCTGGGCTATGCGAGTCCGGGCGGCAACGTCTCTCCACTTTTGCTCACCCACTATCGACGCATGGCTCAAAGCGGTGTCGCCCTGGTTGTTGTCGAAAATGCCAGCATCATTTCTTCGGGGAGTGGCTCTTTGCGAACCCTGCGGTGCGACCACAACCGCTATTTGGGAGGCCTTGAATCACTGGCCGGCACGATCAAGGCCGAGGGAAGCCTTGCCAGCCTTCAGATCAATCACGCGGGCCGCTTTGCTCACGTCGCCGAGCCTGTTGCCCCCTCAGCAGTCCCCGCTTTCGGAAAGACGCCTCGGCCCCTAAACAAAAAAGAGATCAGACTCATTCAAAAGCAGTATGCGAGGGCTGCTGTGAGGGTTAAGCGGGCCGGATTCGATATGGTCGAGCTGCACGGCGGCACCGGGTATCTCCTTGCCGAGTTTGTCTCCCCCAGAACCAATAGGCGCACGGATCTCTACGGGGGCACCGCCGAAAACCGAATCAGATTCCCCCTCGAAGTCCTAAACGAAGTCAAGGACGCCGTTGGCAACTTTCCTGTAGGGTATCGCTTTCTCGCCGATGAATGGCTTCCGGACGGGCTCCACCCTGATGAATCAAAGGTCCTGGCCGGGGCGCTGGAGGAAAGCGGGGCCGCTTACCTTTCGGTCATGGGAGGCACCTACGAGTCATTCTTCCTGCCTGAGATCATGAAACGGTCTCGTAAGCCGGGCTACATGATTTCCCTGGCAGCAACGATCAAGAAAACGGTCCGCATACCGGTCATTACGGCAGGGCGAATCTCTACGCCCGGGCTAGCCGAGTCGATCCTTACTGCGAAAAAGGCGGATCTCATTGGCCTTGCCCGCATGCTCTGGGTTGATCCTCAGTGGCCGACCAAGGCCCGAGAAGGTCGCGAGAAGGCCATCATCAAGTGCAGCCCCAAGTGCGACGCCTGCCTGCAGCGGGTCATGCACGGGCAACCCGCGTTCTGTCCCAAGTGGACCAGAGAAACCAGGGCGGAACATAGGGCCCTGTTCAAGTAAAGAATCCGGGTCCAGAGGACCCGCCTTTGAGTTCACCCCTGAGGGGTGTAGCCTGGTCAAAAAGGAATAATGGAATGATGGAAGAATGGAATACTGGGGAAAAACGCAGAGTGATATCCTGTCGAAACTCGACCACCTCACATATCAAAATGACACAGTTCCGCTTAACCCATGATTCCAACACTCCATTATTCCAACACCCCAGCGAACATGTTACCGGCAAAGCCAGTGTTTTGAACGTGGCCCAAAAGACCAGGTTTTTATTAATGAAATAAAATATTGCTGGAGGTCCTGCTGCCGTGTCCCTGAACGAAAGCCCTGATTGCTGCATTGAACAAATTGCCCACGCTGATGCTCAAGAGGTCGTCGCACTCGTTTCGGCCTACCTCCCGGACGAGCAACGCCAGTATTTCCTGCGCAACCCGGACTGCCTGACCAGCGACCTGCACAGTACAAAGGCGAGGCTCGGGATCAATCAGGAAAAGCTGGGCCCGTTTAAACTGGATGGGAACAAAATCTCCTACGAAGCCCGGTTCTGGTTTTACATTCCCGAGTACGCCGTCGGGCTCACCATTGACCAATTGATGACAGCAGGTCTAAAGGTCGGCAAAATCTACTTGAGGAATCCGAAACTCAAGTATTTTGCGGAGGAGTTAATCAACCTCATCTCCAACCGAACCATCATTGTGCCCAAGGGAACGAAAGTGCTGGATGAAGGCATCTTGGAAGTGCCGGTCATGCCATTCGTCCATCTGCCTAACCCGAAAGTGCTGACACCCGATTACCTGAAGGCTGCGGTCCGAAAAAAGATTCCCCGTGAGGATCTTTACTTCGCTCAGCCCGAACAGAAGGTTGACCGCGTTATCATACCTGCAGGAGGCGGCGTCATAACGCACACGAGCCTCTTTACCCAGCAAAATGAAATCTATATTCTGGACCCCGAACACAGCGATGCCCGGGTCGGCAGCAAGCACACCAACGGAATCATTTATGTTGAGTTGATTGGCGGTGAAAAGGACATTGTCAAGAAAACCGTCTGTTTTGAAGTCTACAAACCCGCCCTGTCCCGACAATCTGGAAAGCGAAGTTACTATATTGACCTGAAGTCTTCACTGATAGCAAAGCTTTATGAAGAAGATGCCGTCAACGAGACCACCATGGCAGCGATTACAGAAGGAGAAAAGCCCGCATTCATCCAGCTCGACAGGGGATACAGCCAACTGCTCCAAGCGCTGCAGCCGAATACTTCGCTCATCCTCGAGGATTTCCCGAACCGACTTTTGGCGTCCTATCTCATTGTCGCCGCAGATCTCGACCTCATTCGTGATCTGACCTTCAGAAGGGCTTACGATGAGGGATATTTTTTCCGGTCGGAAGATTTGGCTTTCATGAATACGCTCCAGGATATGGGCGTCAACATCTACTGGAAGAACCCGTTACAGGGTGACCTCGTGTTGTACAAGCGGTTTTTCATGCGGTCAGCGGTTATCCCTTCGTTCAATGAAGCATTCAGCTCGAGAAAGCTGGCCGCTATTTATGGCACCGCGGGCCCTGTAGATAAAGAGACACAAAGAGAAATCGTGGACAGTATTAAATCCTTCAAGGAGTTCCACGGCGGCATCTGCGGCATCCTGACCGGGGGCAGTGCCGGCAGCGTCATGTCTTTCGTATCGGAAACAACGGCGTCCTTGGGGATGCTCTCCGGGGCGGTGTACTGGAAAATTCCCGGGGTTGAAATTTATCCTCATGTCGATTTTGCAGCCTATCTGGGGCGAAACGACTTGCTCGAAAGACAGGAGATCTTGTCGAATGCGACGGAGGCGGACATCTATTTCAGGGGTGGCGTGGGCACGAACCTCGAAAACGCCATAACTTTCGTAAAAAAGAAGCTCGGCATCGGTCACTATAAGCCCCAGATCTTTGTCGGCCGCTTTTACAAGCCTCTTCGCGTCTGGTTAAACCATCTTGTCTCTGAAGGCATGGCCGACGCCAGAGTCTTTGAAAATTGCTACTTCATTGACCATGGATGCGAGATCTTCAGGGCCCTGTGTCAGCATTTCGGCTCGGAAGACAAAATGATCCACGAG
>Ga0307423_1001147_pt1 | contig 16447 bp, 16 predicted proteins | sample SalMarWE160310MG_FD_202154 | JGI IMG/M metagenome (GOLD analysis project Ga0307423, IMG submission 202154) | Salt marsh sediment microbial communities from the Plum Island Ecosystem LTER, Massachusetts, United States - WE1603-10 | ecosystem: Environmental > Aquatic > Marine > Intertidal zone >...
GGGCCGACGCGGTGGTGCGGGAGGTGGCGGCGATCGTGGGCGGCCGGGGAGGAGGCAGGCCGCACATGGCGCAGGCGGGGGTGGAGGACGCGGCGCGCCTCGACGATGCCCTGCGCGCGGGTGCCGATGTCGTGCGGCGATTGCTGGGGGAAGGGGCGGCATGAAGCAGGTGCGGAGCTGGCTCGCGGAACGGAGGCCACCCCCGCCCGGGCCGCTGGCGCGGTGGCTGGACGGCGTGGAGCTTTCCGGCGATACGGTGCCGGAGGCGCTCGTGTACGGTGGGCTCAGGGAGCTCTCGCGTGCACGGGCCGAGCCCGGGCGGGTGCGGAAGAGCGCGTTCCACCTACTCGCGGCCGACGCACTGATCACCTACGGATGCGAGGCCGCGCTCGAGACCGAAGCCCCGGCCGTCGAGCTACAGCGGATCCTCGGGCTCGTGGCGGCGCCCGGATCGTGACCGATCGCCACCCGACGTCGCTGGCGGACCTCCACAACCACCTGGTTCCCGGGGTGGACGACGGCGCGCGCACGCTGGACGACACGCTCGAGTCGGTGGGGAGGATGACGGAGGAGGGTATCCGCAAGATCCTGACCACGCCGCACCTCGACGGGAGCCTCACGCTGGACCGCGACCTTCTGGACGAGCGGCTTTCCGAGGTGTCGACCGCCTTCGACGATGCGGCCCGAGCCGTCGCCGAGCGCTTTCCCGACGTGGAGTTCCGCCGGGGGCACGAGGTCATGCTCGACGTGCCCGACGTGCGCTTCGACGATCCGCGCACCCGATTGAACGGGTCGAGCTTCGCGCTGGTGGAGTGGCCGCGGCTGCAACTCCCTCCGGGGACGACCGCGGTGCTGCACCGCATCCGCAGGGAGGGGTACCGGCCCATCGTCGCGCACCCGGAGCGCTACATCGGGATCGATCTCACGCTGGCGCGACAGTGGCGAGAGGCCGGCGCCCACCTCCAGGTCAACTACGGCTCGTTGGTGGGTCGCTACGGAGCCGAGGCGCGGGCCTTCTCCTTCCGGCTGCTGCGCCGCGGGTGGGTGGACTACTTCTCCTCGGACTTCCATGCGCGGCCGGAGCGTCGCATCTATCGGCGGGAGGCGGCGGAGAAGCTGGCGGCGCTCGGCGCGCACGAGACGTTCGCACGCCTGGCCGCGACGAACCCCGCGCGGGTGTTCACGGACGAAGCGCCCCTGCCGGTGCCCCTACTCCCGGCGGAGCGGGGGTTCTGGGCGAAGGTCAGGGAGATCCTCAACCTGGAGTCGGCGTGAGCGAATCGGCGCGTTTCGCGGGCGAGGTCCGCGATCAGCTGGGTGCGTTGGCGACGCTGGCGTCCGGGACGGCCGACGCCCTCGCCGAATCGGCCGCGAAGCTCACCGCGATGGTGCTCGCGACCTTCGATGCCGGGGGTAAGCTGCTTTTCTGCGGCAACGGGGGATCGGCTGCCGATGCGCAGCACCTGGCCGCCGAGTACGTCGTCCGCTTCGCCCGTCGGCGACGTCCGCTCCCGGCCATCGCCCTCACCACGGATACGTCGATCCTCACCGCCGGCGGCAACGACTACGGCTTCGACGCGATCTTCGAGCGGCAGGTGCGCGCGCTCGGCCGGCCGGGGGACATCCTGATCCTGCACTCCACGAGCGGCGAGTCCGCCAACCTGATCACCGCGGCGGTGGCGGCGCGCGAGGAGGGGCTTTCGACCGTGGCGCTGCTCGCGAGGGGCGGCGGGCGCCTGCGGGAGCTCGTGGACCTGCCCCTGGTGATCGCCACCGACGTCACGGCACGCGCGCAAGAGCTGCACATCGCGCTCGGCCACATCGTGTGCGACCTCGTGGAGCGCGAGGTCGCGTCCCGACCATGAGCACCGACGTCGCGCTGTTGAACGAGGGACGCCGACGCGAGCGCGAGCAGGCGGCCTTCTACCGCTTCCTGGCCGGGGATGCCGAGCTCGTGGACGACGCGGCCACGGCGGAGCGGCTGAACGAGCTGCTCGCCGACGAGCAGCACCACGTCTCGCGCCTCACGGCCCGACTCCTCGAGATGGGCGAGAGGCCGGAGGACGTCGCGGGCACGGCGGAGATCCCGGCCCTGGGTGGATGGGAGGAGGAGGCGCGCCGGCGCGAGGCCGACGAGGTAGCCTGGTACGAGGAGGCGATCCGGCGCGCGAACGACCGGGACACGGTCGCCGTCCTGCGCGAGATCCTCGCGTCGGAACGCCATCACCACCATCGGCTCGCGGGCAAGTGGATGTCCGCCGCGCCCGGAGAGAGCGAGGACGAGGGATGACGGGAATGACGAACGACCTGATCGACCTGACGGGAAGAAACGCCATCGTGACGGGAGGCTCGCGAGGGGTTGGGCGCGCGACCGCGATCCTGCTCGCCCGCGCGGGGGCGAACGTCGGGATCGGCTACCGTACCCGCCACGAGGAGGCGGAAGCCGTGGTCCGCGAGCTGCGCGACCTGGGTGTGCAGGCGTGGGCCGAGGCGGGGGACCTCTCCAGGGCCGAGGACGTGGAGGCCCTCTTCCGGCGGGGCGACGAGGCGTTCGACGGCCTGGACATCTTCGTGGGCAACCACGGCATCTGGCCGACGGAGGACGTCGCCGTCGCGGACATGACCGACGAGCAATGGCACCGGACGGTGGCGATCAACCTGCACGCGATCTTCTACGCCGGCAGGGCGGCCGCCCGTCGCCTGCGGGACCATGGCCGACTCGTGCTCGTGGGGAGCACGGCCGGACAGCGCGGCGAGGCCTACCACGGCGACTATGCCGCGACCAAGGGAGCGATGATCTCGCTGGTGAAGGGCTTCTGCGTGGAGCTCGGGCCGCGGGACATCACCGTGAACTGCGTCGCGCCGGGGTGGATCGACACCGAGATGTCGCAGCCGGTGCTGGGCGACGGCGCCCGCGAGCGCATCGAGTCCGGCATCCCCCTGCGGCGTATGGCGTCGGCCGAGGACGTGGCGGGCCCCATCCTCTTCCTCTGCTCCGACCTCGGCCGCCACGTGACCGGGGAGATCCTCAACGTGAACGGCGGCGCCGTCCTGGTGGGGTGAGCCGAGCCCGCCCATCCGCCCCTCCTGCCGTGCGCTGGATCGTGCACACGCTCGAGCGCGGGGGGTTCGAGACCTGGGCCGTCGGCGGCGCCGTCCGCGACGTGCTGCTGGGACACCCATCGGGGGACTGGGACCTGACGACCCGCGCGCGACCGGACGACGTTCGCAGGCTGTTCCGGCGTACCGTCCCCATCGGGGTGGAGCACGGTACGGTGGGCGTGTTGACCGACGACGGCGTCATGTTCGAGGTGACCACCTTCCGGCGTGACGTGGAGACCGACGGGCGCCACGCGGTGGTTGCCTTCGCGGACCGGGTCGAGGAGGACCTGGCGCGGCGGGACTTCACGCTGAACGCCATCGCCTGGCACCCTCTCCGAGAGGAGCTTCTCGATCCTTTCGATGGCGTGCGCGACCTGGAGGCGGGCGTTCTGCGGGCGGTCGGAGAGCCGAAGCGTCGCTTCGCCGAGGACTTCCTGCGCGTGCTACGCGCGCTCCGCTTCGCGGGTCGCTTCGAGCTCACGATCGAGGACGGCACGTGGACGGCGCTGCTCGCCGCGACCCGGCACCTGCCTGCGTTGTCGGCCGAGCGGATCCGCGAGGAGCTGATCAAGGTGCTGGACGCGGATGCACGCCCGTCGACGGCGCTCGGCCTCTACCGCAGCTCCGGGGTGATCGCGGTGCTGTATCCCGAGCTGGAGGATGTCGCCCTCGCCGATTCGGCCCGATGGGCCACCACACTGCGCATTGTAGACGCCCTTCCGGTCGGCCGAGCGCTGCTCCGTCTGGCCGCGCTGCTCCGGCCGCTGGAAGCTCGGGCCACGGCGCAGGTCCTGATGCGCCTCCGCCTGTCGAACGCCCAGGTGGACGAGACGGCGCGCCGGGCGGGGGCGCCGCCGCTGCCCGCCGCGGAAGCCGGGGAGGGCGAGGTGCGCCGGTGGCTCGCTGGTGTCGGACCGGAACGGCTCGGGGCGGTGGCCCGGCTGGAGCTCGCCGCCGCCCGGACCGCCGAGGGAGGTGCCGGGCGCCGCGATCCGGCCGAGGTGGTCGCGGCGTGGCGGCGGGCCCGGGTGATGCTGCGGACGCGCCCCCCCCTGTGCGTCGCGGATCTCGAGCTGGACGGTCGGGACCTGATCCGGCTGGGACTTCGCCCCGGACCGGCGTTCGGCCGCATCCTCGAACGGCTCCTCGAATGGGTGCTCGAGGACCCGACGCGGAACCGGAGGGACGTCCTCGAGGAGCGGGCACTCGAGGAGGCCGCCGGCGGAGGGGCTTCGCGTGGCTGAGCTCGACCTCTTCGGGGGCGGCGGCCCCGCCGAGCGTCGGCCGCCGCGGGAAGGCGGGGACGGGGGCAGCGATCCGGCCATGCCGCTGGCGGCGCGCATGCGCCCCCGCACGCTGAGTGAGTTCCGCGGGCAGGAGCACCTGCTCGGGCCGGGCAAGGCGGTGCGGGCCATGCTCGACAACGACCAGCCCGCGAGCATGATCCTGTGGGGCCCTCCGGGGAGCGGGAAGACGACGCTCGCCCGCATCATCGCGCGCGAGACCGACGTCACCTTCGTCGCGTTCAGCGCGGTGTCCGACGGGATCGCGCGGGTTCGGGAGATCGTGAAGGAGGCGGCGGAGCGGCTGCGTGCGACGGGGCGGCGGACGATCCTGTTCTGCGACGAGATCCACCGCTTCAACAAGGCGCAGCAGGACGCGTTCCTTCCCCACGTGGAGGCGGGGACGATCATCCTCATCGGGGCGACGACCGAGAACCCCTCCTTCGAGGTCGTCCGGCCGCTCCTGTCGCGCGCGCCGGTCTACGTCCTCCACCCGCTCTCCGCGGAAGACATCCTCGCGATCCTGCAGGAAGCGCTGGCGTCGGAGGAGCGCGGCCTGGCCGGGATGCGGCTGAGCGCCGACGCGGACGCGCTGGCGTTCGTGGCCGAGGCGGCCGACGGCGACGCACGGCGCGCCCTGGGCGTCCTGGAGGCGGCGGCAGGGCTGGTGGGGGAGGGTGGCCACATCGGGATCGACGAGGCACGCGAGGCGCTGCAGCACCGCTACGCGACGTACGACAAGGGCGGGGAGGAGCACTACAACCTCATCTCCGCGCTGCACAAGGCGGTCCGGGGGAGCGATCCGGACGGCGCGCTCTACTGGCTGGCGAGAATGATCGAGGGCGGAGAGGACCCGCTCTATGTCGCGCGCCGCATGGTCCGGATGGCCACGGAGGACATCGGCCTCGCCGACCCCGGGGCCCTCGCCGTCACGATCGCCGCGCGCGACGCGTTCCACTTCCTCGGCTCACCCGAGGGGGAGCTGGCGCTCGCGGAGGCCGCGCTCTACCTCGCCACCGCGCCGAAGTCCAACCGGGCCTACCAGGCCTGGGGAGCCGCGCGGGCACGGGCGCGCGAGACCCCCGGGGAGCCCGTACCGCTCCACATCCGCAACGCCCCGACATCCCTGATGAAGGATCTGGGGTATGGAGCGGGGTACCGATACGACCCCGCCGAGCAGGACGGCATCTCGGCGCAGCGGTATCTGCCGGACCGGCTGGCGGGCGAGCGATTCTACGTCCCGGGCCGCTTCGGGCACGAGAAGACGATCGCGGCCAGGCTCGAATGGTGGGCGGGGAAGCGCCGCGAGGCAGCCGAACGGGAGGAGCGTGGACGGAACCGTGAAGAGGAACGGGATGGCGACGAACCCTGAACGCGTGCGCGGCGTCACCCACCGGTGGCTCGGGCGAGCGGCGCTGCTCGGGGTGCTCGCCTCGTCCGGGTGCCTGGCCTTCGAACGCCCCACCCTGCGCGTCGCCGAAGTCAGGCTGGGCTCGCTCGGGTTCCAGGGCGGCTCGGTCGCGGTGACGCTGCAGGTGGACAACCCCAACGGCTACACGCTGGAGAGCGAGGGTTTCCAGTATCGGCTGGCGTTCTCGGACGGCGCCGACGGGAAGGGGGAATGGGTGACGCTCGCCCAGGGTCGGGACGACCAGAAGGTGTCGGTTGCCGCCCGCGATACGGCCTCCGTGGAGCTCGACGTCCCCTTCGACCTCTCCGCCCTCGGCGACGCGCTGCAGCGTCTTCTTCGCCGCGGAGAGCTTGAGTATCGTTTCACCGGAGAGCTGCGCGTCACGCGGCCCAGGAGCGTGCGGGTGCCGTTCGACGAGCGGGGGGTCTTTCGTCCGTAGGACGCCGATCTCCGATTTCCGCCGCCGGTCTCCGGCGGCCACCCGTTCAGGAGGTGCAGGATTCCGACCCAGCTCATCGACATGCGCACCCCGGTCGACAAGGTCGTCCTGGTGGGTGCGCCCGAGCGCGACCTCGATCCGCGCCTGGCGGACGAGCATCTCGAGGAGCTGGGCCGGCTCACCGACACCGCGGGAGGAAGCGTCGTCGGCAAGCTGCGTCAACGCCTGCTCCATCCCCACCCCCGCTTCTACATCGGCGAGGGGAAGGCCGAGGAGCTGAAGGGGCTGGTGGATGCGCGTGGCGCCGACCTCGTGGTCTTCGACGAGGAGCTGAGTCCCGCCCAGGGGAAGAACCTCGAGGATCTGCTGGGCGTGCGGGTGATGGATCGCTCCGAGCTGATCCTCGACATCTTCGCCACCCGCGCCCGATCCCGCGAGGCGCGCATGCAGGTGGAGCTCGCGCAGCTCGAGTACCTCCTACCGCGGCTTCGGCGGATGTGGAGCCACCTGTCGCGCATCCGCGGCGGCATCGGCCTGCGGGGACCCGGCGAGACGCAGCTGGAGACGGACCGGCGCCTGATCGGCACGCGGATCTCGGACCTGAAGGAGAAGATGGGTGAGGTGGCGAAGGCGCGCGAGCAGCAGCGGAAGTCCCGCCGGGGCCGGTTCCGGGCGGCGCTGGTCGGGTACACGAACGCCGGGAAGTCGTCCCTGCTGCGCGCCCTGTCCGGCTCGGAGCTGTTCGTCGAGGATCGCCTGTTCGCCACCCTCGATTCCGCCACGCGGACGGTGGATCTCGGCTCGGGGTACGCGGCCCTGATCACGGACACGGTGGGGTTCATCCGGAAGCTCCCGCACCACCTGGTGGCGTCGTTCCGGTCCACGCTGGAAGAGGCCCGTGAGGCGGATATCCTGATGCACGTCATCGACGCGTCGCACCCGGACTGGGAGGAGCAGCGGCAGGTCGTGCGCGAGGTGCTACACGACCTCGGGCTGGCCGACTCCGAGAGGCTGATGGTCTTCAACAAGGTGGACCGGCTGACGCACGCGGAGGAGCAGGCGCTGCGCGAGCGGGTGCGGTCGCTGGAGTCGTCACCGTCGGTGTTCGTGTCGGCGCTCCAGAAAGAGTCCCTCGGGTCGCTCCGGGAGACCCTCAAGGCGAGGATCCGGGCGCGCCTGGCGTGCGTCGTCGTGCGCCTTCCGGCGTGGGACGGGGAGACCCTGGCGCGCCTCTACCGGGAGGGCGAAGTGCTCGGTCGCGCGGACGAGGACGGAGCCGTGGAGGTCACCGTACGCCTGCCCCGGGCGCTGCTGCGGGGCCTGAACGAGAGGCCCGGGACGAACGTCCGGGAGGTGGCATGAGCGCGGTGCGCCACGCGATGATCGTGGGGCCGGGGCGGATGGGCCTCGCGCTGGGGTACGCACTGGTGGAGGCCGACGCCGTCGGCTCGCTGACCGTGTGCGGGCGGCGTCCCGAGCCGCCCGCACATCCCCTGTTCGTCCAGGGGCTCGCCTCGTACTGCTTCGGTCTCGAGCCTCCCAGGCCCGACACGGAGGCCGTCTTCCTGGCCGTGCCCGATCACGTCGTCCCGGAGATGGCGCACGCCATGGCGGGGCAGGGACCCGCCCCGGGGGGATGTGCGGCGTTCCACCTGTCGGGGGCGCTGTCGACCGAGGTGCTGGCACCGCTGCACGCGCAGGGCTACGCCATCGGCTCGTTCCATCCGCTGCAGGCGGTGGCCCACCCGGTCACCGGCGCGGAGCGCATAGCCGGCTCCTGGTTGGCCGTCACCGGGGCCCCCGAGGCGCTGGCCGTGGCGCGCCGCCTCGCAATCGCGCTGGGATCCGCGATCCTCACCGTTCCCGAGTCGCGACGCCCGCTCTACCACGCGGCCGCGGTGATGGCGTCGAACTTCCTCCCTCCGCTCCTCGACGCCGCGACCCGGATGCTCGAGCGTGCCGGTGTTCCGCACGACGAGGCGCTCCCGGCGCTGCTCCCGCTCGTGCGCGGAACGCTGGCGAACATCGAGGAGGGCGGCTTGGAGGCGTCGCTGACTGGCCCGATCCCCAGGGGCGACGTCGAGACGGTCGGGATGCACCTGCGCGCGCTCGACCCTGCTGATCGACGCCTGTACGCGCTGCTCGGTCGGTCGCTCGTGCGTCTTTCCGCTCCACGCCTCGACGAGGACACGCGGCGGGAGCTCGTGGAGATCTTCGAGAGCGAGAGCGGCGAATGAACATGCGCCTGTATGTGAACATCGACCACGTCGCGACGGTCCGGCAGGCACGCAAGACCGACGAGCCCGACCCCGTTCGGGCCGCCGTGCTCGTGGAGATGGCGGGTGCGGACGGCATCACCGTGCACCTGCGCGAGGACCGCCGTCATATCCAGGACCGCGACGTGGCCCTGCTCATGGAGACGCTGCGCACCGGGCTGAACCTGGAGTTGGCGGCGTCCGGCGAGATCGTCGACCTGGCGTGCTCGTGGGCGCCCCTGCAGGCGACGCTGGTGCCGGAGAAGCGCCAGGAGATCACGACCGAAGGGGGGCTGGACCTGGCGACGGCGGAGCGGCGAGGGGTCGTGGGCGGCGCGCTCCGCCGGCTCGAGGGGGCCGGCATTCGCACGTCGCTCTTCATCGGCCCGGAGGAGGACGCGATCCGCGCGGCCGTGGACCTCGGCGCCGATGCGGTCGAGCTGCACACCGGCGAATACGCCAACACCCGAGGGGAGGAGCGGCGCGAGCAGCTGGCACGCGTGAACGCCGGCGCTTCGCTGGCGCGCAAGCTGAACCTCGACGTGCACGCGGGACACGGCCTCACCTACGAGAACGTCACGCCCATCGCGGCGATCCCCGAGATCGAAGAGCTGAACATCGGCCACAGCATCGTGTCCCGTGCGATCTTCACCGGCATGGAGGCCGCGGTGCGCGAGATGGCCACGCTCATCCGTCGGGCTCGGGCCCCGCGGTGAGGAGGCACTGGGGAAAAACCTCCCTCGGGCTGGCCGTCACGGCTCTCGCGCTCTGGTGGGTGCTGCGCGGCGAGAGCATCGCCGAGATCTGGGACGACATCCGCCGAGGGAACCTGGCGCTGCTCACGGCTGCGGTGTTCGTCGCCACGGTCGGCTACCTGGTGCGGGCCATGCGCTGGAAGGTCCTGCTCGCGCCTGCGAAGGCGGACACGAAGCTGCGCTCACGCTTCGCGTCCGTGAGCATCGGTTTCATGGCGAACAACCTGCTCCCCGCCCGCGTCGGGGAGTTCGCGCGGGCCTACGCGATCAGCCGCATGGAGCCGATCTCGGCCGGAGCGGCCTTCGGCTCGCTGGTGGTGGAGCGCTTCATGGACGGGCTCGTCCTCCTGCTCCTGCTCATCGTGCCCGTGCTCACGCCGGGGTTCCCCGCCACCGGCGCCTTGTCCACAGGCCTGGGTGCATCCGTTCTGCGGGGAGGCCTCGCGGCGGTGTCGGTGGTTCTGGGGGTGCTCCTGGCCATGGCCATCTGGCCCCGCGCCTTCGTGCGCGCCGCCGAGCGGGTGGCGACCCGGCTGCCCCCCCCGCTCGCGCGTCCCGTGGTGGGCGCCCTGGAGGCGTTGCTCGATTCGATCGCGGTGCTGCGCTCCCCGAGGCTGCTCTCACTCGGCCTCGCGTGGACCGTGTTCTTCTGGCTCTTCCACGGACTCTCCTTCTGGCTGGGGATGAAGGCCTTCGGTATCGACACCGGCCTGGTCTCGGCCTGGTTCACCGAGGCCGTCGTGGGCTTCGGCGTGGCGATCCCGTCCGCACCGGGGTTCTTCGGGACCTTCCACGCGTCGGCCGAGTTCGCGCTCACCTCGGTGTACGGCGTGGACGCGGCGCGCTCCCTCGCCTTCGCGTTCGGGTACCACTTCGGCGGATGGATCCCCATCACGCTGATCGGCCTCGGCTACGCCTGGAAGCTCGGCCTCACGGTTGGGGAGGTACGAACGGCCGAGGAGCGCGTGGAGCGGATGATCGAGGGGGAGCACGGGGTCTCGCTGGAGTCGCCGGTGGAGGCTCCGGAGGGAAGGGCATGACGAGCCCGCCCGCGGCGCTCTCGGTCCGTGCCCCGGCGAAGATCAACCTCTTCCTGCGTGTGCTCGGCCGCCGCTCCGATGGCTTCCACGAGTTGGAGACGCTCTTCCAGGCGGTCGACCTGTGCGACGACGTGTCCGTGCGCCGTGTGGACGACGGGGTGGCGCTCGATCTTCTGGGCGCGGACCTCGGGCCGCTGGAGGAGAACCTGGCCCACAGGGCGGCGCGGGCGCTCTTGGCCGAGACCGGTGCGACGGCGGGCTTCCACGTGCGCCTGCGCAAACGGATTCCCGCGGGGGCGGGGTTGGGTGGAGGGTCCTCCGACGCGGCGGCGGTCCTGAAGGCGGCCAACGCGCTCCTGCCGGAGCCGATCGGCCCGGAGACGCTTTCGGCGCTGGGTGCGTCCCTCGGATCCGATGTCCCCTTCTTCCTCGGGTCGAGCGCGCTCGCGCGGGGGACCGGTCGCGGGGAGCGCCTCGAGGCGCTCCCGACGCTGCCGGAGGCTCCAGTGGTCCTGGTGCTGCCCCCCGTCCACGTGGCGACCGGGGCGGCCTACGCCGCGCTCGTCGAGGCTCGTGCCGGGGGAGGTGAGGCCCCCTGCTTCGCCCACGTCGGAGACGCGCCCGCGACGTGGGAGGAGGTGGCCGCGGCGGCGCGCAACGACTTCGAGGAGGTCGTGCCGGCGAAGCATGCCGGCATCTCCCGGGCGCTTGGCGCCCTGCGTGCGTCCGGCGCGTCCCCGGCGCTGCTCTCCGGCAGCGGGGGCGCCTGCTTCGGGATCTTCGCGGATCCCGGTACCGCGGAGACCGTCGCGGAGACCCTCCGCGCACGCCTGGGATTCCCGGCGATCGCGACGCGGACGCTGTCTCGATTCCCCGAGCCGATGGTGGTGGAGGGCTGAGCCCAGACGGCGCGAGCGTCCGGGGCGGCTCCCCTACCGATACTTCCAGGTGCGCATGTCCGCGCCGGTTGGCGCGTGTCGGGTGATGTGGTCGGCCATCTCCCTCAGCAAGTCCGCGGTGGTCGTGTGCTGCCAGCCATGACCCTTCTCCGGCCGTCCGTAGCGGAAGGTGGCGTTGGCCTTCGGAGCGGTCGTGGAGTCCAGGAAGGCCTGCAGGTCGTACACGGCCAGATCGAGGTAGAAGTTGTCCATGTCGCCCACGTCCACGTGGATCTTGTCCACCAGGTCGGCGCCGACGGAGTCCCAGTGGGCGGCCAGGTAGGCCCGCAGGTCGTAGCCGTTGTCGCGCATGTACCCTGCGACATCGTGGTCGACCACACCCGTGAGCTTGTCCCACACCGGCTTGGGGTATCCGTCCTCACCCACCGGCCCGTACACGGACTCCCATGCCTCGAGCTGCTCGCCGGACCGGCCGTGGCTGCCGAGGACCGCCTCCATGCGACTGAAGTCCCGGATGCTGAGGAGCGTCTGTCCGTCCGCGGCACGCATCACGAACCGGTCCGGCTGTTGCCACTCGGTCCCCGGAATCGTGAACGCGCTGCTGTCCTCGTAGACGTTCACCATGCCGTAGTGGCGGAAGTCCACCGGGTCCGGATAGAGCGTCCACGTCCCCGCGAAGAACGTCGGGTGATGCACCATCAGGGCGATGGACTCCCAACCGCCCGTGGATCCACCCGTGAGAACCCGGGCATACGGCTGGGGGATCATGCGGAAGTGTGATTCCAGATAGGGCACCAGCTCTTGCAGCAGCGCGTCCCCGTACGGCCCGTTGTTGGCGGAGTTCATCGCGTACGAGTCGTCGAAGTAGGGCGTGGGGTGCTGGAACGTCACGACGATCATCCGCGGGAAGTCCGGACGCGTCCAGCTTCGGTAGAGCTCGTAGCCCGTCTCCCTGTTGAGGCTCGCCAGCGCCGCCCGTTGCTGGTCCGGAACGGGCGTGCTGTCCGGGGTGAAGCCGAAGGGCGGCTGCAGGCTGAAGTGACTCTGCAGGTAGACCACCGGATACTTCACGTCCGGGTGCTCGTCGTAGCCCGCCGGCAGCAGCACCGTCGCCCCGATGTAGAAGGGGTGGCCCCAGAACTCGCTGAGCTTCTCGCTCTGGATCTTGACCCGCTGGACCCACTTCGTGTCCGGCGGCACCTCGACGGGGGCGATGCGGTGGCTCGCGACCAGATCGACACGGGTGGTTCGCCCGGGCTCGACGTGCACCTGGGCCACGTCGCTGTACAGGTTGCCCGGCGAACGGTTGAAATGCTGGCCCTCCCATTGGTCCATGTGCGCCCAGATCATGTGACCGTCCGAGCGGTGGAACTCGGTGTAGACGTTGACCACCGCCTGGACGGCGTAGTCACCGGGAGGGAGATCCGCCACGCGCTCCACCGGATAGCCGAGCGCGTCGTCCCCGACGAGCACGGGTTGCCCCGCCGGGAGGGCGCTGACGTCTATGCCGAAGAAGGGCGTCGAGAAGGGATACCCTCCGGCCTGGAAGCGGGGCTCCGGCTGCGCGTTGCGCGACACCATCACGAAGACCCGGCCCGTGATGGGGCCGTCGTGGACGGAATCCGGGAAGGACACACGGAACTCGACCCACGGGGACGCGCCGGAGCTGCAGGCTGCCGCGGTCAGCAGGAGCGCAAGGGCGAACGGGCCGCTCGGGCGCGAGGACGGCAGACGGGCTCTCATGGCACCTCCCCGGATTCGGTGTGGGGCGCCAAGGTAGCGGAAGGGGGAAACGCGGGCGAGGCGCGAACTGCCGTCAGGCCTCGAGGACGTAGCTTCGCAGGAACGCCATCGCCAATGCCCACGACTGGGCCGCGGCGGGCGCGTCGTAGCGACCCATCGGCTCGTTGAAGAAGGAGTGCTGCGCCTGTGAGAAGACCACGCTGGCGTAGCGCTTGTCGGCCTCCCGCAGCGCTTCCTCGACCGCGTGCACGTGCTCCGGGAAGATCCGCTGGTCCCGTCCGGCCCAGAAGAGAAGCTGCGGTCCGGACAGGTCCCCCACCCGGTCCAGCAGACCCTCCGCGATTCCGCCTCCATAGTAAGAGATCGAGGCGGTCAGCGGGCTCACCGCGTTCGCCAGGAAGGCGGCCCGTCCCCCCATGCAATACCCGACCGCCGCGATGCGTGACGGTTCCACCGAGGGCTCCGCGGCGAGGCGGGCGAAGGCGGCACGCAGATCGGAAGCCTGACCTTCCAGGGTGAGGCCTCGGATGCGCTCCAGCGCGTCCGGGATTCTCTCGGGCGATCCCTCGAACCCCTCTCCCGTGCGGTGGAAGAGCTCCGGCGCCAGCGCCGTGTATCCCTCGGCGGCGAAGCGCCCCGCCACCTCCCGGATGTGCGGGCTGACGCCCAGGGCGTCGTGGAGCACGATCATCCCCGCGCCCGCTTCGCCTTGCGGCGGACGCGCGAGCCACGCTCGCATGGTGGTCCCATCCTCCACCTTCAGGTGGACCCACTCGCCGTTCATGACCCCTCCTCGCGCCGTCGACTCCGCCCGGGTCGATCTCCTTCCACGTACCCGCGTTTCGCGTCTTCGGTCGCCTGCACCGTAGGCCCTGCGGATCTTGCTACCACCATGGGGTACGCTCACCTTCTCGACGAGGACCTGCTGGCCCGTCGTCTAATGGCAGGACACCGGTCTTTGGAACCGGCGGTGGTGGTTCGAATCCACCCGGGCCAATCCTCCTTCCCGACCAGCCGATGACACGACCTCGAACGCCGACCCGCGCCGCCGTCCGGGTCGCGGCGCTCCTGGTCGTGGTCACGGGGTGGCCCAAGGGGGCCGCGCGCGGCCAGGTCGTCGGACGGGAGAACGAGCCCCTTCCCGAGCCCGTGGACTCGAGCGACGTCCTGGGGCGCGCGCGCCGCGAGCAGGCGCGCTTCGAGCGGCGTCGCCTGAGACTCCTTCCCATCGGCCGCTCCGCGGCCAGCGGCGGGGACTGCGACGAGATCGTGGGGCGGTTCTGCCTCTGGTTCGACGACACCGAGGACAAGCCCGTGGTCGAGCCCCCGGCCATCGACTCGCTCCGCCTCGAGCTGGTGGCGTACCTCGACTCGGTGCAGACCCTGTTGCCGGGCGACGGGTGGGTGCTCGGTCAGCGCGTCTGGTACAGAGGTGAAGGCGGGTGGTGGGCCGACGCGCTCCGGGACGCCCACGCGTGTGGGGGCGCAGAGCCGTGGTGGTGCGCCGCCCTCGAGGGGCTGGCGCTGCATGGCCTCGGACGGTACGAGGCGGCCGAGCGGGCCTTCGAGCGGGCGCTGGGCGGGATGGACCCCGAGCAGGCGCAACGATGGCGGGAGCCCCGGCGCGCGCTCCACGGCGGCGTTTGGGACGTGGTCGACGACGCGGACGGAGAGGAGCGGCCGGATGCGCTGTCGTGGCTGTGGACCCTGGCCGACCCCTCGTATCTGGTACCTGGCAACGACCGCCGGACCGAGCATTACGCCCGCTGGACGGTGGCGCGCATCCGGGCGCGCGCGCGCAATCCCTACCAGATCGGCTGGGGACGCGATCTGGAGGAACTCCTGGTGCGCTTCGGATGGGAGGTGGGGTGGGAGCGGGCGCGCTCCTGGAACATCACCGACGACCCGGTCGTCGTCGGCCACCAGCACGCCGCCGGCCGCGAGTACATGCCATCCGCCGAGGCGATGCGCGATCCCGCGACGGTCCGCCCGGAAGACCTCGCGCCGGGTGGACTGCGTCGGCCACGCAGCCTGTACGCGCCCGCCTACGCTCCCGTGATACTTCCGATGGACGGGCAGGTGGTGGTGTTTCCCCGCGGCGACCGGGAGACGGTGGTGGCCACGGCCTACGTGCCAGCGGACACCACCCGGCACCCCGGCGACGACTGGCCGCGCCCCTGGATGGAGGCGGGCGACCAGGCGGGGCTGCCCGATCGCGTGGGGCTCTTCCTCGTGCCCGTGGGTGGCAGGGACGCGATCCTCGGCCGTGCGCGTACCGGGGTGGGGGAGGCGAGCCTTCTCCTCGACGCGCCCGCGGGCGACTACGTGGTGTCCGTGGAGGCGTGGCGCCCGCCGAAGCGCGTCGCGGGCCGGACGCGCATGGGGCTGCGGGCCGACACGGTGGCACCCGACGTCGCGACGCTGTCGGGCCTCCTGCTCGTCCAGGGGGGAGGGGCGGCACCTGCATCCCTCGACGCGGCGGCGGCGCGGGCGCTGGTGCACCGAGCCGCCCGCCCCGGTGGGTCCGTGGGGGTGGTCTGGGAGGTGAGGGGCCTGGGGTGGTCCCCGGCCACCCTCACGTACGATCTTTCACTCGAGGCCGCCGACCGGGGGTTCTTCCGGCGTATCGGCGAGGGGCTGGGGCTGGTGGACCGGGATCGGCCTCTCGCGCTGAGTTGGGACGAGGCTGGCCCGCAGCGGCCCGCACCGATGTTGCGCCACCTCGCCCTCGATCTCCCGGACGTCGAGGCCGGGACGTACCGACTCCGGCTGCGCGCGCGCATCACGGGCCGCGCGACGCTTGAGTCCACGACGGAGATCGTGATCGGCGCTCCGCATTGACGATTTGCCGCGCCTTTTCTAGGTTTTCGGGCTCTCAGGGTCTCGCGCGGGAGACAGGCGACATCACCAGACCGGAAGCCTCCGGATCCATGGACGACACCTTCAGACGCGGACCGCTCCTCCTCCTCGCCGGCCGGGCCAACAAGCCCCTCGCCGCCGAGATCGGGGAGCGCATCGGCAAGTCGCCCGACGGCGTGACGATCCGGAACTTCGCGGACGGCGAGATCTTCGTGCGCATCGACCGCAACGCCCGCGGCAGGGACGTCTTCATAATCCAGCCCACCCCTTCACCGGCCGACAACATCCTGGAGCTGCTGCTCCTCATCGACGCGGCCAAGCGGGCGTCGGCGGCCAGGGTGACGGCGGTGGTCCCGTATTTCGGCTACGGCCGTCAGGACCGGAAGGACCAGCCGCGGGTGGCTATCGGTGCGAAGCTGGCCGCCAACCTCGTGGTGGCCGCCGGCGCGGACCGCGTCGTGTCCATCGACTTCCATCAGCACCAGATCCAGGGCTTCTTCGACATCCCGGTGGACCACCTGTACGCCGCGCCCGTGCTCACCAAGTACTTCCGCGACCTCCATCTCCCGGACCTCGTCGTGGTGGCTCCGGACGTAGGCTCCGCGAAGATGGCGCGGGGGTTCGCCAAACGTCTCGGCGCCACCCAGGCCATCATCGACAA
>Ga0307423_1001148_pt1 | contig 16445 bp, 13 predicted proteins | sample SalMarWE160310MG_FD_202154 | JGI IMG/M metagenome (GOLD analysis project Ga0307423, IMG submission 202154) | Salt marsh sediment microbial communities from the Plum Island Ecosystem LTER, Massachusetts, United States - WE1603-10 | ecosystem: Environmental > Aquatic > Marine > Intertidal zone >...
TCGGAGTCTCCGAAACGCAAGAACGCAAGGAACCTCCCCTCTATTCGTGAGCCGGCTCCTGCTGGGTCAGGCAGTGGACGGCACCGAGGCCCAGGACCAGCTCCCGGGCCGGAATCGGGACCACCTCCCGACCGGGGAGGAGCTCGCGGAGGACGGCGAGCGCGCGGGCGTCGCTCGCCGCTTCGAACACCGGGACGAGCGCGACTCCGTTGGCGAGATAGAAGTTGGCGTAGCTGGCCGGGCAGCGCAGACCGGCGATCCGAAGTGGCGGGGGCATCGGAAGGGTCGCCACCGCCAGCGGCTTCCCCTCCTGGTCGCGCATCCCGCGGAGTCTGCGCAGGTTCTCGGCGAGCGGAGCGTGGTTCGGATCCCGCGGATCCCCCTCCTCTGCCGCCACCACCGTGGTGGGGTCCACGAAGCGGCAGAGGTCGTCGACGTGTCCGTCGGTGTCGTCGCCCTCGATCCCCCCGGCCAGCCACAGCACGTTGGTCGCACCGAGTGTCTCGTGGAGAATCAGCTCGAGTGCCTCTCGGGTCCGGGAGGGTCCGCGATTCGGGTTCAACAGACATGACTCGGTGGTGAGCACGCTGCCGCACCCATTGCCGTCCACCGAGCCGCCCTCGAGCACGACCTCCACCCCGAAGCACCGCACCTGCCGAGCTGCGGCGATGGCCCGGGGAATGCGGTCGTCCAGATCCCAGGGCGGGTACTTTCGTCCCCAGGAATCGAAGCGGAAGTCCACCACCGCGACCTGGTTCGCCCTCTTCACGAATACCGGCCCGTGGTCGCGGATCCAGGCGTCGTCGGTGGGAAATCGGTGGAACTCCAGGTCCGTCTCGACCCCCGCCCGCGCCAGGCGGCGCCGGGCGGCCTCCTCCATCGCCGCGTCCAGGACGGTGATGCAGACCCGCTCCCTGGTGTGCAGCGCGCACGCCATCTCCACGTAGCTCGCCACGACGGCCTCGAGATGGCCGGGCCAGGTCTCCGGATTGTGCGGCCAGGCCAGCCAGGTGGCGTGGTGGGGCTCCCATTCCGCCGGCCAGCGGAATCCCTCGCTCCGGGGCGAAGCGCCCAAGGTCCTCGCTCAGTCCCGGAAGCGGCGGATCAGATCCGCGTAGGCGTCGATTCGTCGGTCTCGGAGAAAGGGCCAGTCCCGGCGGACCTTCGCCACGGCGGAGAGATCGCACTCCACCAGGAGCAGCTCCTCCTCACAGTCGGAGGCTCGCGCCAGCACCCGGCCGAAGGGATCGGCGACGAAGGACTGGCCCCAGAAGCGGATCCCGCCCTCCCCTCCCGACCCGGTCGAGGCGCCGGCCTCGATCGGGGGCTCTCGTCCCACCCGGTTGACCGCCGCCACGAAGACGCCGTTGGCGATGGCGTGGGCCCGCTGGATGGTTTCCCAGGCGTCGTGCTGCGCCGCATCCACCTCCGGGCCCTCGTCGAACTGCCAGCCGATCGCGGTGGGGTAGAGCAGGATCTGGGCCCCGGCGAGGGCGGTCAGGCGAGCGGCCTCGGGGAACCACTGATCCCAGCAGATCAGAACGCCGAGTCGGGCGGCCCGGGTGGAGACGCTCCGGAAGCCCAGATCGCCGGGGGAGAAATAGAACTTCTCGAGGTAGAGGGGATCGTCCGGGATGTGCATCTTCCGGTAGCGGCCCAGCTCGGCGCCGCCCTCGTCGAGGATTACCGCAGCGTTGTGATAGACGCCCTCGGTGCGCCGCTCGAAGACCGGCACCACCAGGGTGATCCGATGGGCCGCAGCGGCCTGGCCCAGGGCCTCGGTGGAGGGTCCCGGGATCGGCTCGGCCAGCTCGAAGTGCGCCGGGTCTTCGGTCTGGCAGAAGTAGCGGGAGCGGAACAGCTCGGGGAGACAGACGATCCGCGCACCCCGGCCGGCGGCAGACTCCACCTGGGCGAGAGCCCTGGCCAGATTCTCCTCGGGGTCCTCGGCGCAGCGCATCTGGATCAGGCCCAAAGTCACCACGGACATGCACCGTGGGGTACGGCACCACCCCTCGCCCTGCAAGCCCCGGCCCGTGACCGGTGCTGTCACGGGCCCGCGCCAATCTCGGGCCCAGACTCCCGAGGAGGATCCGCGATGGCCCACCGGTCCCTGCCGCCCTTTCTGGCCGGCGTGCTCCAGAGCGCCGGGATCACCTCGGTCTTCGTCGTCTTCGGACTGGCGTGGGCCGGCGTCTTCAGCCTCTACAATGTCCGGATGACGGAATCGGAGCGGCCGGCGATCTGGCTGGTGGACGGATTCAATGTGCTCCACGCGGGAGTCCTCGAGGACCGGGAGCGCGGAGAGTGGTGGCGCGAGCCCAGCCGCGGGCGGCTTCTCGAGCTGGCCCGGTCCTTCGATGATCCGGAGGCGGAGCTGTGGATCGTCTTCGACGGCCCGCGCCCGGCGCCCGCCGTGCCGGCGACTCCCCGGCTGCGAGTAGTCTTCGCGACCTCCGCCGACGAGTGGCTGCTGTCGCGGGTGAGAAATGCGCCGGACCCCTCGAGGCTCGGGGTGGTCACCGGAGACCGCCGGGTGGCGATCCGCTCGCGCCGCCGCGGCGCCCGGGTGATTCGGCCCCGCGAGTTCCTCGACCGCTGCCGTAGCATCTAACCCGCATTCCCGGACAGCTCACCACTGCCGGTGAGGCTCACTCCACCACCGGATCGACCCTGCCTGCGGCGGCGCCGATCACCTCGGGGTTGGCGCAGGCGGGCATGGGAGTGCCCCGGAGGCCGGCCAGCAGATTCTCCACGGCGAGGTCCGCCATGCGCGAGCGAGTGGCAATGCTGGCGCTGCCGATATGCGGAGCGAGGATCAGATTGGGCGCCCGCCGCAGGGGACTCGCCGCGGGCAGGGGCTCGCTCTCGAAGACGTCGAGGGCGGCAGCACCGAGTTGGCCGCTCTCCAGGGCCGCCGTCAGGGCCGCCTCGTCGACGATCCCCCCGCGGGCAGTGTTCACGAGAATCGCGCCCCGTGGCATCCGCGCGATTTCGCCGGCCCCGATCAGCCCTCGGGTCTCCGGACTGAGAGCCACGTGAATGCTCAGAAAATCCGAGTGAGACAGGAGATCCGGGAGGGCGACCCGCTCCACCCCCGGCACCTCCCCGGGGCTCCGCGACCAGCCCCGCACCCGCATGCCGAAGCCCGAGGCAAGGCGCGCCACGGCCCGACCGACCGCCCCGAAGCCGAGGATTCCGAGACTGGCGCCGTGAAGATCCCTGCCCAGGAGCAGATCCGGCTCCCAGCTCCGGGCGGGGGTCCAGCCACCATCCCGAACGAAGCGATCCGCCTCCGGGACGCGCCGGGCGGCTGCCAGCAGCAGCGCGAAGGCGAACTCGGCGGTCGTCTCGGTCAGCACTCCTGGCGTGTGGCCGACCGGAATCCCGCGCAGCGTCGCCTCTCCCAGATCGACGTGATCGAGGCCCACGGAGCAGCTCGACACCACCCGGAGCTGCGGGCAGGCATCGAGCAGGGCGATGTCGATCCGGTCGGTCAGCAGACACAGGAGCCCCTCCACATCCCGAGCCCCCTCCCGGAGCGCCTCCGGCGGCGGAGCCCCTCCGCCCTGCCAGAGTCGCATCTCCGTCATCCCGGCGAGGCGCGATAGGGCATTGCCGGGCAGGTCGCGGGTCACGAATACCGGAGGGCGCCGCTGCATGGCGGTCCCTCTAGCAGAATGGGGGCGATTCCGCGCGGGAATCCGGCGGAGTACGGCTTCCAGACCGTGACCCCGCCATACCAGGCGAGGGGATCCAGACCCGCCATCGCTCGAATTGGAAGCGGATGGGGCTTGCCCTTCGATTCGATCAGAAATAGGCTGCACCCGGGTGCCAGCGGGTGGGGCCGCGGTGCCTGAGGCTTGTCCTTCGACCACGAGCCCGGACCCCCCCACTTCGACTCCACCAGCGCAGGAAGCCCATGGCCAAAGTACCCGAGCACCAAGTCCGCGAAACCACCACCCTCAAGGTCGCGCGCTTCATCGTCAAACATCGCGCCATCGTCGCGACCCTCCTGATCCTCACCACGCTCTTCTTCCTGTATCCGACGGTCAACGCCATTGCGACGGGATTCGGCTTCCCTCTTCCCGGACCGGAGGTGCGCGTCGACGCGAGCGAGCGCTCTCTCTGGCCCGACCATCCCTTCATCCACGCTCAGGACAAGTTCTCCAAGACATTCGGCTCCTCGGCCGTGGTGGCGATCGCCGTGGTGGTGGAGGACGGCAACATCTTCACCCCCGAGACGCTCGCGAAGATCCAGCGCGTCACCCAGTCGCTGGACGGCGTCGAGGCGAGCCCCGAGCTCCCCGCCTACGACAGCCACACCGAGGAGCGCGACGCGCTCCGGGATCAGATCGAGGAGACCGATGAGGACATCTCGCCCGAGCAGCTGATGAAGAGGTTGGACCGGGCGTATCCGCCCTATCCGGTGAATCACGACCGCGTCCAGTCCCTCTACCACAGCAGCACCCGCGTGGTGACCATCGAGCCGGACGGCGCCATCGTCTCGGACGTACTGATCAAGAAGGAGCCGAAGACCCAAGAGGACGCCGACAGGATCCGCGACGTCGTGCGCCAGAACCCGCCCTTCATCTTCGGACGCCTGGTGAGCCGCGACGAGAAGGGCGCCTTCATCATGGCGAACTTCGTTGGGGACCGGCTCTCCAGCCGCGAGGTCTACCAGGCCGTCTTCAACCACGTCCAGCGGATCAAGGCGGTCGAAGAAGACGCGACGCACAAGATCTACATCTCGGGCATGCCCATCCACACCGGCTGGATCCTCAAGTACGCCTTCCAGATCGGCCTCTTCGTAGCGCTCACCGTGTTGGTCACCTTCGGCCTGCTGCTCGTCTACTTCCGCCGGCTTCACGGCGTGCTGATCCCCTTCGTCGCCGCCATCGCCACGGCGATCTGGGGCCTCGGCTTCACCGGTTGGACAGGGATCACCTTCGATCCGCTGGTGCTGGTGATCCCGATGATCATCACGGCCCGTGCGGTCTCCCACACCGTGCAGATGGCCGAGCGCTTCTTCGAGGACTACGAGCTGCTGATGCCGCAGTTCGACAATGACCAGGAGAAGGCGAAGGTCGAGGCGGCCACGGTGGCGATGGCGGAGCTGATCGTGCCCGGCAGCCTCGGAATCGTCACCGACGTCCTGGGTCTGCTGGTCATCCTGATCACCTCGATCCCGCAGATGCGCGACCTCGCCACCTTCGGCGCCTTCTGGGTCATCACCATCATCTTCACCGTGGAGATCCTGCACCCTGTGATGATCTGCTACCTGCCGCCGCCACACGAGCCGGAGCACTACCTGCCGGGCTTCATGATCCGAACCATGAGCTGGATCGGCCGAACCGTGACCGACCCGGTCGGAAAGTACGTGGTGGCCGGGACCGCGGTCGTCATCCTCGGCGCCTCCACCTACATCGTCTTCACCCGATCGACGATCGGGGAGGCGAACCCGGGCTCCTTCCTTCTCTGGCCCGACCACGAGTACAACGTCGCCACGGCGAAGATCGCCGAAAAGTTCGGCGGGGTGGACTCGTTGGTGGTCTACGCCGACGGCGACCGCGAGAACGCCTGCGCGGACCCGGAGCCGATCCGGCGCATGGAGGAGTTCGAGCGCTGGATGGGGACGAACACCAGCATGGGGGCCTCGGTCTCGATCGCGCCCATCATCAAGTCCTACTGGCGCCAGAACCACTACGGCGATCCGAAGTTCTACTTCCTGCCGCGGCACCCGGGAACGGTGCGGGAAACGCTCTTCCAGCTCAAGACGAACGGGCCGCCGGGCTTCCTGCGCCCCTACACCACGGACGACAACCGCAAGGCGAACATCTCCTTCTACTACCCGGACCACCGGGGAGAAACCATCGCGCTGGCCGTGGCGGCGGCCGAGGAGTTCATCAAGCGCAATCCCATCGGCGAGGTGAACCTGCGGCTCGATATGGACCGGGCAGAGGCCGACGCGGGCTTCTTCTCCTACGACAGCCTGGCCGACAAGCTCTACTACATGATCGGCCCGATCCTACCGCCGCGGAACCACACCCTGCGGATATCGATCCGCAAGGCCGACCAGAGCTACCAGAACACCGAGGTCGCGCCTGCGCACGAGGACGAGCTTCCGGAGTGGCTGGATGAGTTCCGCGAAGCGGCCATGTACGACTACGAGGAGCAGCTCGACGCCACCGAGGAGGGCGAGTACTTCTTCTGGCCGGATGAGCTCGCCGACTGGGGGCCCGGTGACGTCAGCGCCTGGTGGGAGAGCGACGAGCTCGGCATCCGGGCGGTGGCCACCCACACCAAGAACCTGATCGTCCACGATCTCAAGGCCGTGGACGGCGTCCCCAAGTACCAGCCCACCAACTCCTGGACCCGGGGCGTGCAGTTCGTGATGGCGGGAGGAGTCATGGGCATCCTGGCCGCCATCAACGACGAGGTGGAGCGGGGCCACGTGGCCAACATCTCGCTGATCCTGTTGGTGATCTACGTGCTGCAGACGATCACCTATCGCTCGCTCTGGAGCGGGACCATCATCGTGATCCAGCTGGGCACCGCGACGATGTTCTCGCTCGCCTACATGGCGCTCAAGGGCGTGGGTCTCAACATCAACACCCTGCCGGTCCAGTCGGTGGGCGTGGGGATCGGGGTGGACTACGCCATCTACATCGTGGACCGGATCCGCCAGGAGGTGGCGGAGACCGAAGGCGACGTCGACGAGGCGGTGCGCCGGACCGTCAGCACGACCGGAATGGCGGTGACCTTCACCGCCAGCACCATCGTCGCCGGGATCGCTCTCTGGATGTTCTCGGACCTGCGCTTCCAGGCCGAGATGGCCCAGCTGCTGGTGATCCTGATGGTCGTCAACATGCTGGGAGCGATCACCATCGTTCCGGCGTTCTACTCGATCGTGAAGCCGAAGTTCGCCCAGGCCCTCCTAGAGGAGCAGCAACGCGCGGCCGCCGAGTCCTGAGCTGAGCCGACGAGGGGCATCGCGCTCGCTCTCCAGCTACGAGATCGGGCGATGCTGGAGACAGCCGCCTAGGGAAAGGCCACCTCCTGCTCCGCCGCCAGCAGCTCCAGGATCCGGGAGGCGTTCTCCTCGACCGCCTTGCCGGAGATGTCGACGCTCCGCCAGCCCCGGGTGCGGAAGAAGCGCAGGGCCCAGCGCAGCTCGGTCGCGACGGTCTCGGGATCCGCGTACGCCAGGCGGGCCAGCGACGGCAGCGAGCGCAGCCGGGCCCGGCGAATCGTCACCAGGGTCGCGGGGTCCAGCGTCAGGCCGAAGACCCTGCGCGGGTCGATGTCGAGAAGCTCACGGGGAGGATCGATGTCCGGCACCAGGGGAACGTTCCCGGTCTTGTAGCCCCGTTGGGCCAGGTACATGGAAAGGGGGGTCTTCGAGGTCCGGGAGACCCCGGTGAGCACGAGGTCGGCCTCGTACAGGGTGCGGAGGTTGCCGCCGTCGTCGTGGCGCACGGCGAACTCCACGGCGTCCACGCGCCGGAAGTGCTCGTCGGTGAAGCCGTGCTGGGGCCCGGGGCGGAACTCGCGCTTCAGCTGGTAGAACGAGGCCACCGTATCCATCACGGGACCGAGGAGATCGACGACGGGAACCCCCATCTCGCTGCCGCGCCGCCGGATCGCTTCGGCGATGGTGTCCCTCGACAGGGTGTAGAGCACGATCGCCCCCAGGTCGCGAGCGAGCTCCATCATCCGGAGCACCTGGGATTCCTCGCGAACCTCGCCGAAGAACCGGTAACGCCAGCGGGTCCGGAACTGGCTCATGGCGGCGCGCGCCGCCGAGGCCGCCGTCTCGCCGGTGTGGTCGGAGACCAGGAAGATCTCCGGTACCCGCCGCTCCGCCTCTGCCATCCTCTGAAGCTAGCAGCTCGCCGGGAGACCGGTGTGCGCGGCCCGTGCCGGTGGCGGCGTTGACGACCGCCGGGAGGACCGGCACTTTCCACCGACCATGCCCTACGACCCGAAGGCCATCGAGCATCGCTGGCAGAGCTATTGGATCGAGAACGAGACCTTCAAGGCGACACTCGATCCCAGCAGGCCCAAGTTCTACGTCCTCGACATGTTCCCCTACCCCTCCAGCGAGGGGCTCCACGTCGGACATCCGAAGGGCTACATCAGCACCGACGCCATCTCGCGCTACAAGCGGATGCGCGGCTTCAACGTGCTGCACCCGATGGGCTGGGACGCCTTCGGCCTGCCCGCCGAGCAGCACGCAATCGAGACGGGCACCCATCCGCGGGACACCACCCGGAAGAACATCGACAACTACCGGCGCCAGCTCCGGAGCCTGGGGCTCAGCTACGACTGGTCCCGCGAGATCGACACCACCGATCCCAAGTACGTGAAATGGACCCAGTGGATCTTCTCCAAGCTCTTTGAGCGGGGTCTGGCCTACGAGGCCGAGGTGCCCGTGAACTGGTGCCCGGCCCTGGGCACCGTACTGGCCAACGAGGAGGTGATCGGCGGCAAGAGCGAGCGCGGCGGTCACCCGGTGGTGCGGATGCCGATGCGCCAGTGGATGCTGCGCATCACCAGCTACGCGGAGCAATTGCTCGAGGATCTGGAGGAGGTCGACTGGCCGGATCGCATCAAGAAGATGCAGCAGGAGTGGATCGGGAGATCCGAGGGTGCCCGGGTCGAGTTCCCGGTGGTGGACCGCGACGGGGAGGTGATCGAGGTCTTTACCACCCGCTCCGACACCCTCTTCGGGGCCACCTACATGGTGCTCGCGCCCGAGCATCCACTCGTCGCGAAGATCACCAGCGACGAGGCCCGGGCCGCCGTGGACGCCTACGTCGAGGCCACCGCCCGCAAGAGCGAGCGTTCCCGACAGGCCGAAGGCGAGGCGAAGACCGGCGTCTTCATCGGGGCCTACGCCGAGAATCCCGTCAACGGTGAGCAGATTCCCATCTGGATCGCCGACTACGTCCTGGCCACCTACGGAACCGGCGCCATCATGGCCGTCCCCGGACACGACGAGCGCGACTACGAATTCGCCAGGACCTTCGACCTGCCCATCGTGGAGGTGGTGAAGGGAGGAGACCTCTCGAAGGAAGCCTTCGTGGGAGTCGGCACCTCGGTGAACTCCGGCTTTCTGGACGGCCTCCCGACCCCCGACGCCATCTCCAAGATGAACCAATGGCTGGAGCGCGAGGGCAAGGGAGAAGCCACCGTCAGCTACAAGCTGCGGGACTGGCTCTTCAGTCGACAGCGCTACTGGGGCGAGCCCTTTCCGGTGATCCACCTGGAGGATGGAACCTGCAAGCTCGTACCCGCGGACGAACTTCCGGTGCTGATCCCCGATCTCGATGACTTCGCGCCCAGCGGTGAGCTCGAGACGCCGCTCTCGCGGGCGACCGAGTGGATCGAGACCCGGGACCCGGAAACCGGCGCTCCGGCCCGCCGCGACCCCAACACCATGCCCCAGTGGGCCGGAAGCTGCTGGTACTTCCTGCGCTTCTGCGACCCGGAGAACGACGAGGCCGCCTTCTCCCAGGAAGCCGAGAACTACTGGATGCCCGTGGACCTCTACGTGGGCGGCGCCGAGCACGCCGTGCTGCACCTGCTGTACTCCCGCTTCTGGCACAAGGTGCTCTACGACCTGGGCGTGGTTCACACCAAGGAGCCCTTCCAGAAGCTGCTCAACCCGGGGATGATCCTCGGCTACAGCTACCGCTACTACGACGACAACCTCTCCGACGACCCCTCGGCCACTCCCCGCGTCTACCCGGCCTCGGCGGTCCGCCTCGAGGGCGAGACGCCCGTCGCCGCCGAGAACGGTGAGGAGCTGAAGGCGCGCTGGGTGAACCCGAAGCAGGTGCGCCGGAACCAGGAGGGGAGTCCCCTGCACCCGACACTAGACGATGTCGTGCTGGAAGAGGTCGTCGAGAAGATGTCCAAGAGCCGGGGAAACGTGCTCTCCCCCGACGAGGTGATCGCCGAGTACGGGGCCGACGGCATGCGCCTCTACGAGCTCTTCATGGGACCGCTGGAGAAGGGAGCGCCCTGGTCCACCGAGGGGATCCCCGGCTGCTTCCGATTCCTCCAGCGCGTCTATCGGCTGGTCGTCGACGAGGAGAGCGAGGGAGAGCCGGTGCGCGAGCTGGCGGAGAGCGACGGCACCGCGGACCAGGCGCGGCTCACGGCCAGGACCATCGACGGCGTGACCCGGGACCTGGAGAACATGCAGCCCAATACGGCGATCTCCAAGCTGATGGTCTGGAGCCGCGACATCACCAGGGACGGCCCGCTGCCGCGCAAGGCCACCGAGGCCTTCCTGCTGATGCTCTCTCCCTTCGCGCCGCACCTGGCCGAGGAGCTCTGGAGCCGCCTCGGGCACCGGCAGTCGCTCGCCTACGAGCCGTGGCCGGAAGCCGACCCCGCGCTCCTGGTGGCGGACACCATCACGCTCGCCGTGCAGGTGAACGGCAAGCGCCGCGACGAGATCGAGGTCCCTACCGACGCCGACGAGGAAGCGATCAGGGCCGCGGCCCTCGCCTCGGAGAAGGTCCAGAGGCACGTGGGGGGCAAGGAGCCGCGCAAGGTCATCGTGGTGAAGGGGCGACTGGTGAACGTGGTGGTGTGAAGCCGCAATCCCCGACGGCGCGCGGAGAATCGATTCAGGGGAGCGGCGTCAGGATCGGCACCACCGATGGGTCGACCTCGATGGTGAGGGGCGTGGTGCCGCGGTAGTCGCCGTCGATCTGCACCGCGGTGGGCTCCCCGGCCTCGATGACGATGCGACGCCCGGTGCGGTAGGTGACGTCCGGAAGCCGTGACACCCGCCGGGTAGCCGCCGCGAAGACGTAGCGAATCAGATCCCTCACCCGCTCACCGCTGAACACACAGACGTCGAGCACCCCCGAGTCGGGGCGCGCGCGGTCGGCGACGGAGAAGATGCCCCCGTAGTTGCGGATGTTGCTGACGATGGCGAGCGCGCCGGAGAGCGGCTCCCCCCCGCCGATGGTCACGCGGAGCTGGGGAGCGCGATACTGGCGCAGGGCCTGCAGGATCGGCCGCACGTAGCCGGGATAGCCGAGGGCGCCCCGACGGGTCCGCGAGACCGCTCTGGTCACCATGGCATCGAAGCCGCTGCTCGCCACCAGGAGAAAGCGGCGCGATCCGGCCCGTCCGAGATCGAGGCGGCGGCAGCCACCGCCCTCGACCAGCGCCGCCAGCGCCCCGGGGTCGCGCGGGATGCGAAGCTCGCGGGCCAGCATGTTGGCGGTCCCGTACGCCAGGTGTGCCAGGGGGATGCGAGAGGGGTCCTCCAGCCCGTTCAAGACGTCGTTCACCGTGCCGTCGCCGCCCGCTACCACGATGCGGTCGAGATCCCCCTCCAACTCCCGCTCGCGCACCCGTTCGCCGGCTTCCTCGGGATTGCGAGTCGAGAAGCACTCGACCTCGTGCCCCCGGCCTTCGAGAAGCCGGACCACCCGCTCTGCCCCGCCTGCCGCGGCGCCACCGCCGGCGATGGGATTGACGACGACGAGGACCTTCACCCGTCGGCCTCACCCGTCAGCCGTCTGGAGGCGGTGGCGGCGGGCGAGCACCGCGAGGCCCGCGAGGCCCGCGAGCACCAGCCCCAGGCTGATCAGCTGGTTGATGGTGAAGGCCGTCCCCCCCAGCCGGAAGAGGATCACCTCGCTCTCGTAGTAGCGGACGAAATCGAGAGCGATCCGATATCCCCCGACCAGGACCAGACAGGTGAAGAAGACCGCGCCCGGAAAGGGCCGGCGCCGGGCCAGCCAGATCGCAAAGGCGAAGCTCCCGAAGCCGAGCAGCGAGGCATAGAGCTGGGTGGGATGGACGGGGACGCCCGGGAAGAGCGTCGCCGCCGGGCTGCCAGCGGGAAAGCGCACGCCCCAGGGGGCCGTGCACACCAGTCCGTGGCAGCAGCCGTTCAGGAAGCAACCGATGCGCGTGATGCCCTCGCCCAGCAGGACCGAGGGCATGAGGACGTCCACGTAGGGCAGTACCGGGAGGCGGTGGCAGGCGAAGAAGGCGACCGAGGAGAGCAGGGCCAGGACGACGCCCCCGAGCATCGAGAGCCCCACGATGCCGAATCCCCCCTCACTCTGAAGGGGATTCACCGCGTCGAGCCAGCTGCCGAGCGGCGGGCGAAAGACGGCGGGATGGGTCACCACCCAGAACAGCCGGGCCCCCAGGATCGAGGTGACCAGGATCAGCATCCCACAATCGAGAACGCGCTCCGCGTCCAGACCCTGCGCCCGGGCGCGCCGGGTGGCCACGGCGATTCCGGCGACGAAGGCGAGGAGCAACGCCGTCCCGTAGGAGGCAACCGGGTAGCCGCCGATCTCGAAGAGGATCGGATGCATCGATGTACGAGTAGCACTCTTCCTCTATATTGGCGGTGGAATTAGAACGTGTTCTATCTGTCGCGAGGGCCCCGTCCCTGCCGGAGCATCGCGGGATCCGGCGTGCAGAGGAGACGACAGCATGGCAGACGAGAAAGCGGAAGCGCAGCAGAGTCGAAGCCTCCCCTCCACGCCGCGGCCGCTCCGGGACGTCGCGAACTGGGACATGGAGGCGGACGTCGTGGTGGTGGGCCTCGGCGCCGCCGGGGGCTCCGCGGCCATCGAGGCGGCGCGGGCGGGAGCGGACGTGCTGATCCTGGAGCGGGCAGCAGCCGGCGGAGGGACGACGGCGGACTCCGGTGGCCTGATCTACTTCGGCGGCGGAACCCCCGTCCAGAAGGCGTGCGGCTTCGACGACACCCCGGAGGAGATGTGCAAGCACCTGATGCAGGCGAGCGCGGGGGCCAACGAGGAGAAGATACGGCTCTACTGCGAGCAGAGCATCGAGCACTTCGAGTGGTTCGTCGGACTGGGTTTCGAGTTCAAGGAATCCTTCTACCCGCACAAGGCCCCGGTCCAGGAGACGGACGACGGTCTGATCTACTCGGGCAACGAGGCCGCATTCCCCTTCAGCGAGAACGCCAGGCCGGCGCCCCGGGGTCACAAGCCGAAGACGGAAGGAGATGCCGGCGGCCTGATCATGCAGAAGATCATCGCCGGCGTGAATCAGGCCGGCGCCAGGACGGTAGCGAACGCCCTCTGCGTGACACTCGTGACCGCCGAGGATGGCCGGGTCGTGGGAGTGGTGGCCAGGATCGACGAGGAGGAAAAGCTGGTCCGGGCCAACCGGGGCGTCGTTCTCGCGGCCGGCGGCTTCATCAAGAACAAGGAGATGCTCGCCAAGCACGCACCGCAGCTGCTGCAGTCCAACTACCCTCTCGGAACCGACGGAGACGACGGTCGGGGCATCCTGATGGGCATGGGCGCCGGCGGGTCCGCCATCCACATGGGAGAGGGATTCCTCTCGGTTCCCTTCTACCCGCCCTCGGATCACGTCAAGGGCATCCTCGTCAACGAACAGGGCCAGCGTTTCATCAACGAGGATGCCTACCATGGACGCAGCGGCGATTACGTCGTCAATCACCAGCGCGGCGTCGCCTATCTGATCGTCGACGACGAGCTGTACGGACCGACGCTGGCCTTTCACAAGATCGTGGCGGTGGAGGAGACCATCGAGGCGCTGGAGAGGGCGGTCGGATTTCCCGAGTCGACGCTCACCACCACCGTGGAGTTCTTCAACCGGCACGCGGTGAATGGCGAGGACCCGCTCTTTCACAAGGCAGCCAAGTACCTGCGGCCCCTCTCGGCTCCGCCCTACTCGGCCCTGAACCTGAGCGTCGGGAAGTCGATCATTCCGGCCTTCACCCTGGGCGGTCTGGAGACGCTGCCCACGGGCGAAGCGCTGACTCCCGACGGCGAGATCGTGCCGGGTCTCTACGCGGCGGGCCGAACCACCGCGGGCCTTCCCCATTCGGCAAGCGGATACGCCAGCGGCCTCTCCATCGCCGACGGCAGCTTCTTCGGGCGCCAGGCGGGGCGATCGGCGGCCAGGGCGAAGGCCTGGTAGCGCAGCAGGCGCCCCACCCTCACCCACCGGCTCCGTCCGGTTCCCGCCTATACTCGCGCCCGTGACTCCTTTCGAGCTGCTCCTGGTGCTGACCTCGGCGCTGCTTCACGCGATCTGGAGCACCTGGATCAAGGGGAGCGGGGATCCGCTCGCCTTCAATCTGCTCCAGGAGGCCGTGGCCTTGATCGCCGCGCTGGCGATCCTCCCCTTCTTCGTGCTCGGCGAGATTCCCGCCGCGGTGTGGAGGCTGACCGCCGCAACGGGCATCGCCCACGGCTTCTATTTCTACTTCATGAGCCGGGCCTACCAGCAGGCGGATCTGAGTCTGGTCTATCCGATCATCCGCTCCACGCCGGCCATCCTTCCCCTGATCGCGGTGCCGCTGCTCGGGGAGTCGGTGTCGCCATGGGGGGCACTCGGGATCGCGATCCTGGTGGCCGGAATCTGGCTGATCCACGCCGAACGGAGCCTGGAGCTCCGGAGGCTTCGCTCGCGAGGGCTCCGGTTCGCCTACCTGACACTGGCGGCCACCGTCGCCTACTCCCTCCTCGACAAGCAGGCCATGGTCCTCTTCTCGGAGGCCCCTTGGACGGGGCCCCTGCCCCGGACGGTGGTCTTCTTCTTCATGCTCTCGGTAGCGAACACGCTGGTGTTCACCCCCCTGGCGCTTCGACGGCTGTCCTGGGCCACACTGCGCCAGGCGGGGCGGCGGGACGGCGCTCGGGCGGCTGCGGCGCTCACCGCCAGCCTGATGAGCTACAGCCTGATCTTGCAGGCCTACCAGACCGCGCCGGCCAGCTACGTGGTAGCGGTGCGGCAGGTGAGCGTGCTCTTCGCCTTGCTCTTCGCCGTCGGGTGGCTGCGCGAGCGGCCGGACCGGCGCCGCGTGATCGGCGCCACGGCCACCGTAGCTGGAGTGGCGCTGATCTCCCTGCTGCCCTGACCCCCCGACGGGGTCCGCGTGCTGCGAGAGCTGGCTGGAAATGGGGCTAAGTTGAAGAGGGTGCGATTTCCGCGGGACTCACGGCGCTATCGCCTCTACCTCGCCGCCGCCGGCTTTGCCGGAGCGCTCTTGGTGCGCCTGCTGGGCGCCAGCTGGCGCGTCCGCTTCATCGGGGAGGATCCCTTCTCGCGGGAGGAGCCGCTGATCGCCACCACCTGGCACCGGGGCCTGCTGATCGCCGCCTACTGCTTTCGGAGTCGCGGCATCGTCGTGCCCGTCAGCCAGAGCCGCGACGGCGACCTGGGGAGCTCCGTGCTTCGCCACCTGGGCTTCGCCGCGACGGCGCGAGGCTCGAGCTCCAGAGGCGCCACCAGCTTGCTGCGGAACCTGATCCGCCAGGCGCGGGCGGGGCAGCCGGTGGCCATCCTGCCCGATGGTCCGCGGGGGCCGGCCGGAAAGGCCAAGCCCGGCGTGATCGCCGTCGCCCGGGCCAGCGGGGCTCGCCTGGTGCCGGTCGGCGTCTCTGCTTCCCCCGCCAAGCAGCTCGGCAGCTGGGATCGAGCCATCCTCCCGCTTCCGTTCGCACGGGTCATTTGCAGCTACGGTGAACCGATCTTCGTGCCGAAGAAGGTCACGGGCGAAGCGCTGGAGGAACTGCGAAGCGAACTCGAAGCAACGCTGGATCGGATGAACCACCAGCTGGACACCGAGCTGGGCTTCGCCGACCGATCCAGGGTCGCCCGGCACGAGGACTGAGGCGAGCGGATGCGAGGGGAATCAGCATTGCACGAGAAGCGCGGCGATCTGCGGGTGATGTCGGCAAACCTTTGGGGGGGGCGAGCGAATCACCAGGCCCTTGCCCGGCAGATCGAGGAACTCGGCGTCGACGTGATCGCCGTCCAGGAGCTCTCCCCGAGCCAGGCCGCCGCCATCTCCGAGGTGCTTCCTCATGGCAAGCTCGAACCGACCCCGGATTGCAGGGGCATGGGGATCGCTCTCCGCCATCCGGGGAACGTCCAGCGCCTCGACCTGCGCCACCGAGATGCCCGGGTCGTCGAGCTGGTCCCCGGCGAGTGGCCCGATCTCCCCGATCGCATCGAGCTCGTCAACGTACACATCGAGGCGCCCCACTGCCTTCCCCCGTGGCGTTCGCTGGCCCGCCGGCGCGAGCAGCTCCAGGCGCTGACCGCTTATTTCCAGGGCGCGCCCAAGCCGCGCCGCGCGGTGGTCGGAGACTTCAACGCCACGCCGGTCTGGCCGGTCTACCGCTCCCTGGCCTCCCGCCTGGACGACGCCGCGAAGCTCTACGCCGAGGTGACGCGCCGCCGTCCCCGTCGCACCTGGGGCCCCTGGCACGGCGCGCCCCGCCTGCTCCGTATCGATCACGCCTTCCTGCAGGGCCTGAGCGTCGGCCGCTTCGAAGTGGTCGAGGTGGCCGGGAGCGACCACAGCGGCATCCTGACCGACCTGCGCATCCTCCCCTAGGCGGGGACGGAGTTGCCTTTTGCCTTTTCCCACGGACGGTAGAAGACGA
>Ga0307423_1001150_pt1 | contig 16406 bp, 12 predicted proteins | sample SalMarWE160310MG_FD_202154 | JGI IMG/M metagenome (GOLD analysis project Ga0307423, IMG submission 202154) | Salt marsh sediment microbial communities from the Plum Island Ecosystem LTER, Massachusetts, United States - WE1603-10 | ecosystem: Environmental > Aquatic > Marine > Intertidal zone >...
AAGTTCCGATAACATTTGGATGTTTAATTTGAATAAATACTTTATCAAGTTCTTCTAATCTTTCCGTATTCCCTTCCGGTTGGATGGGAGTATTTTCGTCTGTAAGTGCGGCAACAACTTCAACATCTTCAGAAATTCTACCAGATAGTTGAAGACGCAATCCACTGTTTAGTGAGAAATCCTTTGTCGTTCCTACTGTAAAACCACGAACTATTGTTCCACTTTTTTGAATTCCCGGTCCAAATATTGCCTCTGGAGAAAATCCGCTTCCAGCCGATTTAAGCACACGCACGGTATCCCCTAACTTTTCATCAAACTTTACAACCAAAGTTCTTCGTTTATATTCTTTTTGAAAGTTTAGTTTAAGAGATTTATATCTAATGATAAGGGTATCAAAAATTGAATATTGCAGCGTATCAGATAATGTAAAAAAGCCTCTTGAGTAAATAATATCATAATCTTGTGGTGATAATATTTTCCCTTTCAGATAAATCTGTTCAGTATTAGGGATAATATTTACTTGAGAAATCGAATAATGGTTATTAAAATTAATTGCAATTGTGTCTGTAATCGTTAAAGAATTATACTCTGTTTGTGCATACGCTGTAAGATGCCATAAGCAGAATAATGTTGAAACGATGTAGAGAAATTTAAATGATTTCAAAAAGAAGTAGAATTTTTTTTGAAAACTAATTTAACCGAATGGTTTTATCAAGGCTAATTAATTATTTTTACACAAGCTACCACCGCTCATCAATTAAAATATATTACTGTTCCACAACTGTTTATAGTTGCGAGATATTAACAAAACAACCATTTTATTGAGAATGTTAATGTTATTTAAATTTCTTTCTTCAAGATTTGATCATATAGCTTTAGATAAAATCATAAGTAATTGTTAATTTTGCATTAACTAAAAATCTATTTAGTTTAACAAAAATATTAAGAAAAAATCTCACAGAATTTGAAAATTTAATATGCAAAGTTCAAAAATTGATTTTCTCGGAAAGTACAACGATCTCGTTCTGTCAGCTACAAGGTCTGCAGCGGATTTTCCAAATACATTATGTGATTTTATTACTAATGAATTTGAGTTAGAAGCAGCCGCAATTTTTAAAGTAAGTAATAATAAAAATCTAGAACTGATTGGAAAGTCTTATAGCACTAAAAAAGCATTGTCATCCCAATCTCAATTAAATTGCCCAAATTGTAAAAGTGTTATTAAAGAAAATAGCGAGCTCCACTTTAATACTCAAAGTAACTGCAACTTTAACCTAACAGATCAGTTATTAAATGAAGGTTGTATTCATATACATATTGAAGATAATCAATCTGCACTATTAAAAGTTGCAAAAAAAACCTCGTTTTCTAAAAGTGAAATTGATAATCTCGAATTGATCGGTGCAAGTCTTAAAAATCTTTTAAAATTATGGATGGTAAATAGAGGAGGCTTGGGAAATTCTCTAAGCACAATTATTTCAAATATAGCTCAGGAATTACGTACTCCAACTAACAGCATTATGGGATTTGCTTCATTATTGAATGAGGAAAATTTGTCATCCACCCAAGCGGAATACGTGGATACTCTTAAGGACAATGCGTTTGAGCTTTTATCCGTAATTAATGATTTGATCGATTTTAGTAAACTGGAAAGCGGAATTAGCAAAACAAATTTGACTTCTGTTAATATTCATGATTTTCTTAATGAGATTATCTCACTTTTTACTTCTAAAATTGAAAAATTCAGAATTGAATTTATTGCCGAGATTGATAGTTCAGTTCCAAATACAGTTAAAGTCGATACACAAAAACTTAGATATATACTATTAAATATTCTTACAAACTCTGTTAGAATGACAGATCATGGAAAAATATCTTTAAATATTTCTGCCCCAAGTAATAAAAGACTACTAATTCGAATTAATGATACAAGCCCTGGCATAAATGCTAAGAAGAGTGCAGAGTTCTTCAGTCCATTTGTGCTTAATGAACTTCACACATCAAAATTTGGTAATCTAACTGGGTTAGGTTTAACTCTTTCCAAAAAGTACATTGAATATTTAGAGGGCGAAATAAGTATTTCAAGTGCTGTTGGCAAAGGAATTAACTACAACTTTACAATTTCCGCAGAAATAGTCAGCTCTGTCGAGAGTCAATTAGCATCACTTCCAAAACCTGTAGGAGGTAAAAACAAAGTACTTGTTGTGGAAGATGATTATGCCACATCAAAACTTCTGAGCAATTATCTTTCAAAATGGGGATATGAACCGATAATAGTAAATTCAGGAAAACAGGCTCTAAAAATAGTTGAAAACCAGCAATTCCTTTCTATCATTATGGATATTATTCTTCCGGATGCAAATGGATTTGAATTATTAAAACAATTAAGAGAAAATTCAAATACACGTCATACCCCGGTTATAGTTTGTTCCGTTGAAGCTGAGCAGCAAAAAGCTTTTATGATGGGTGCAGTTGAATATTTTGTAAAACCAATAAATTACAAATATTTAGTCGAAGTACTCACAAGTTATAAACTGAAAAGAGATTCAAATATTTTAGTTGTTGATGATGATGTGCCAACACTAAACCTGATTAAAGAAGCTGTAGAGCAAGCGGGATTCAATGCTATTGCAGAAAGTCATTCTTCTAAAGTGATAGGCAGAATTGAAAATGTAAGTCTTGATCTCGCTATCATTGATCTTGATATGCCTGAGGTTAATGGAATTGATTTAATTAAAATGATTAAATCAAACAAAAATTTTGCAAAGCTTCCGATAATTATATACACTGGTAAAGATACTTACGAAGAAGATCTTAAAAAAATTGATGGATTGTTTTCTGATTTATTACATAAAAACAGTAGTAACATTGAAGATCTTGCCGATACTGTAAATGCGATGATAAACAGTTTTGATGAACCATCTACTCCGGAAGAAGTTAAGAAAAAGAAAGATACTGTAAAAATATTGTTAGTCGAGGATTACAAGCATTCTCAAATAATTGTGACACGCTTATTAAAGAAAAATAATTTTGAATCCATTGTTGTTGTTGAAAATGGTTTGCAGGCTTTAGAAGAAGCGCAGCAACAGCAATACAATCTAATATTAATGGATATGCAAATGCCTGTAATGAATGGATTTGAGGCAACACAAAAAATTCGTGAACTTGATAACTACAAAGAAACTCCTATTATTGCTTTAACCGCATTTGCAATGAAGGGCGATCGCGAAAAATGTTTAGAAGCAGGCGCAACCGATTATATTCCAAAACCAATTGACAGTCAAGAGTTTATTGAGAAAGTTAAATACTATACAGAAAATACAGTTCCAAAACGCTAATAAATTTTAAACAGCTTATCTTCTTCTATCTTAAATGAAAATACATTTTTGTATTTTTATTCATTCAATTTTAGGAATTTTCCAAAATGATTAATGAAACTCCAAGAGTTCGATTTGCCCCTAGTCCAACAGGCTATTTACACGTTGGCGGATTGCGGACTGCTTTATATAATTTTCTATTTGCAAAAAGAAATAAAGGAACTTTTGTACTTAGAATTGAAGATACCGATCGTAACAGATATGTCGAAGGAGCAGTTGAAAATCTAATTAGCGTACTTAAGTGGGTGGGTTTAGACTATAATGAAGGACCTGAAGTTGGAGGAGGATTTGGTCCTTATATGCAATCCCAAAGATTAGATTTATATGAAAAATATTCCAAAGATTTAATATCTGCAGGTAAAGCTTATTATTGTTTCTGCACAACAGAAAGATTAAAAGCGTTACGTGAAGAACAGGAAAAACAGAAACTTCCACAAGCTAAGTATGATAAACATTGCCTTCATCTTGAGAAGGAACAGATTGAAAGGAACTTAGCAGCAGGTATTCCCAAAGTTGTAAGATTAAATGTCGAGCCAAATCAAACAATTAAGTTTGATGATGTAATACGCAACCATGTTGAATTTGAAAGTAATAATGTTGATGATCAAGTATTGATAAAAAGTGATGGTTATCCCACTTACCATCTTGCAAATGTTGTGGACGATCATCTTATGAAAATTACACATGTAATTAGAGGTGAAGAGTGGCTTTCATCAACACCAAAACACGTATTACTTTATGATGCTTTTGGATGGGAAAGACCAGTATTTGCTCATCTACCATTGTTACTTAATCCGGATAGATCCAAATTATCAAAACGTCAGGGTGATGTTGCGGTCGAGGATTATCGAGATAAAAGCTATTTAAAAGAAGCTCTAATTAATTTTGTTACATTGCTTGGTTGGAATGCCGGTGATGACAAAGAATTTTATTTTATGGATGAATTAATTGACAGCTTTTCTTTGGAGAAGGTAAATAAAGCCGGTGCCGTTTTTAATTTACAAAAATTAAATTGGCTTAATGCAGAACATTTAAGAAAAAAGTCTGATGCTGAATTATTACTTATGTTAAAATCAGAACTTCATAAATCTAAATTTGCCGATCAAAATATTCCCGATGAAAAACTGATACTGATAATCAATGCAATGAAAGAAAGAGTCTCATTTGTAAAAGAGTTTATTGATACTTGTCCTTATTTCTATGAGGCTCCAGCAAATTATGAGCAAAAAGCCATTGAGAAAAACTGGAAGCCTGAAACTCCAGAACTGTTAAATAAATTAATTGATAAATTTACTTCTATAGACAATCCAAGTAAGGAAGATTTTGAACATTCGCTGGCAAAAGTATCAGAACAATTAAATGTCGGAAAAGGAAAATTAATTCATCCTTTAAGGTTAGCTGTTTCCGGACAAAGCACAGGACCTGGAATTTTTGATTTACTATTTATCCTCGGTAAGGATGATGTTTTAAAGCGTATTAAAACTGCAATTGATAAAATTGGATGAAACAAAATCGTCAAACTTCGATTAACTCAATCTTATTATTTATTTATTTTCTTTTTCCACTGGTTTTTGCCCAGGTATCTCTTAGAGGGACGGTTCTGTTGAAAACAAGTTTTTCTGATGTTGTATATTTTGTATCAACACAAAAATAACCCTGTCTTTCAAACTGAAACCGTTCTCCAGGCTTTGCTGATTTTACAAAAGGCTCTAACTTAGCATTTGGAATGATCTCAAGTGATTGTGGATTGATGAGCTCTTTATAATCTTTATCTTTTTCTGAAGATGGATCTTCAACGGTCAATAATCTGTCATACAATCTAACTTCACAATCAATTGCGTGCTTTGCAGAAACCCAGTGTATTGTACCTTTAACTTTTTTAGTACTTTTTCCGCTTCCGCTTTTTGTTTCAGAATCATAACTGCAATTTAGTTCAACCACTTTCCCCTTTTCATTCTTAATCACTTCATCACATTTAATGATGTATGCATAACGCAATCTTACTTCACCACCCGGAATTAACCGATAAAATCCTTTTACAGGTTCTTCCATAAAATCACTTTTTTCGATGTAAAGCTCTTTTGAAAAAGGAACTTTACGATGACCCATTTCAGCATCTTCGGGATTGTTAACAGCATCGAGTTCTACTTCATCATTATAATTTGTAATCACAATTTTTAATGGATTTAGAACTGCCATAACTCTTTGTGCCCGTTTATTTAAATCCTCACGAATTGCAAATTCGAGTAATGCGATATCCGTCATTGCATCTCGTCTTGCAACCCCAACTATTTCAGCAAAGTTCTGAATTGCTTCAGTCGTGTAACCTCTTCTTCTATAGGCAGAAATAGTGGGCATTCTAGGATCATCCCAACCATCGACAAATCCATTTTCTACTATTTCTAATAATTTACGTTTACTCATCACAGTATACGATAAATTCAAACGAGCAAATTCAATTTGTTGTGGATGAAAAATTTCCAATTCATTCAAAAACCAATCGTATAAAGGACGGTGTACTTCGAACTCAAGTGTGCAAATGGAATGTGTAATTCCTTCGATTGAATCTTCAAGTCCATGTGCCCAATCGTAAGTTGGATAGATGAACCATTTATCTTTTGTACGATGGTGATTTGAATGAATTATCCTGTACATAACAGGATCACGTAAAAGCATATTTGGAGAAGACATATCTATTTTTGCTCGCAATACTTTTTCACCATTTTTAAATTCGCCTTTTTTCATTCGCTCAAACAAATCCAAATTTTCTTCAATGGAACGATTTCGATTTGGACTTTCTTTTCCTACTTCGTTTACTGTTCCGCGTAATCCACGCATAGTTTCAGAATCAGAATCATCAACGTAAGCCTTGCCTTTTTTAATTAGTTTAACTGCCCATCCATACATTTTGTCAAAGTAATCTGATGCAAAAAGAATTCTATCTTCAAAATCACCACCAAGCCATTTAACATCTTCAATTATTGAATTGACATATTTCTGTTCTTCTTTTGTTGGATTTGTATCATCGAATCGTAAATTAAATTTACCTTTATAATCGCGAGCAATTCCGTAATTAAGGCAAATTGATTTTGCATGTCCGATATGAAGATAGCCATTTGGTTCGGGAGGAAAACGAGTATGAACTTTCCCATTCCATTTATTACTTTTTATATCTTCATCAATAATTTCATAAATAAAATTTTTTGATTTTTCTTTTAAAGGATCTTTAGAGTTGTTTGTTTTGTTTTCCATAATTCCAATAATTGTTTTATTGTACAAAAATAAAGAAAGATGGGATAAAGCGTAAGTGTGCTGGTAGATTAAAAAAGTAGATTAAGAAAAATTAAGGGACAAGTTGGAAGAAGAAAATTATACCCGTCCCGAAACTTTATAAATTTTTAACATTTGAAGAAAATACTCAATTTTATTTCTATCAATGATATTTGGAATTCTTTTAACATTGGAAATCACTTGTGTAATCCCAGTTAACTTACCGAATTCATTTACCATTCTTTGGACGATTTTACCATCATCCTCGATTTCGTATTGGCCATCCTGGCCAATGTAAGTTTTGCTCATAGCCCACCAAATTTTAGTTTAGTCAAAAATTAATTCTTCTGGTTTTTCAATTTCTTCTATGAACGAAATTTCCGGAATGTTGTACTCATCAAAGAGATCTTCTATTTCCTCTTCACTGTAGTCATCAACATTTTCCCAATTACTAAGTAGAATAAAAACACTTTTTTCTTTGCTCTTTTTCTTTGCTTTTTTCTTAGTAGAATTTTTCATATGTACCTCTTATTATATTGTTGCGGCAGAATTAACAATGATTGTGCCATCTTATAAAGAGGCAAAATGGATGACAATTAAAGTGTGATTTTCAGACTGAGATAATGCTTTGAAATTGACTATTATTAACACTACACAAATAATATCTGCTGAATCCATTGAGAAAAAACTAGTAATAAAAGCTTTGTACACTTTATTTTTTGATAAAATACAAAGATTTTATTTCAGTCCCAGTTAGTAAATTAGAATTCAACATTAAAGTAGCCAATCAAAAAACTCATTTTTGAACGATAATTATTTTTAGTTATTCATTAATTTGATATTATTTAACAATCTGTCACAAATTTAGAATGTAAAAACTACTTGATTATTATCAATATGTAATAAATCCTATGGAAAGAAATTAGGATTTTAGTATTAATAGATAATCGTTTTCTCATTCAACCAACTATTCAACTTCACATAAATAAATTTCCAATAAAATTACTTATAAATTATTATTAAGTGTTTCTTATCCCAGTAATCATTAAATTTTAGTCCAACATAATTAAAATATTTTTTGAATATCTAAGTTGAAAAATATTTTATTTCGAGAACGTAATCTATTTAACCCTTGTAGTTCATCTAAGATAAAAGGAGAAAAATTTGTTTAATAAAGCGATGGAAAACATAAGATTGTCACCTATTGTGGCAATTAGTGAAGAGGTAAATAAGAAATCTCTAGAGACTGGAAAGGATTTTATACTTTTTCAACGAGGAGAAATTGGATTTCCAACTCCTAAATACATTGTAGATGCAATGTTTGAAGCTCTTAATCAGGGATTAACTAAATATCCAATATCTGGTGGCCATATCAAATTAAAGAATGCCATAGTAAAAAAATTAAGTCGGCAAAATAATATCCAAGGATTAGTTCCTGAAAATATTGTTGTCACGCATGGTGGACAAGAAGGATTGCAGCTTGTATTTAAACTTTTTTCTGGTAAAAAAGTTGTTGGATTCGCCCCTGTTTGGAGTTGTGTTTTGGAAAATTTTGTCCCATACGCTAACACAAATTTTAAGCAAATCCCTTTAGAACCAGATTTTAGTGTAAATTATGATTTACTCGAGAAAGAGATCAAAGATACAGCATTCCTGTACTTAAATACCCCTCATAATCCAACTGGAAAAATCTTTAGCGAAGAAGAGATTAAAAAAATTATTGATATATGTAGAAAATATAATACATTCATTTTATCAGACGAAGCATACGAAAGAATCACATTTGAAGGGAAAAATCATTTCAGTCCTATGCAGTTAGATTATGAGAATATTATTTCAGTTTTTACTTTTTCAAAAACATACGCGATGACAGGCTGGAGATTAGGTTATTTGGTTAGCAAGAATAAAGAGTTAACAAATATTATAAAATTAAGCGATTACACTCAAACCGCTGGAGTACCTACTTACACACAATTCGCGGGTGCCGAAGCTTTATCAAATGCTGAAAAAGAGAAAGAATCAGTTAATAGTTTTATGCAAGAATTTTCATTAAGAAGGGATGCTCTGTATGAAGGATTGAAAGCGATAGATGGTGTGAAACTTCCAAGTAAACCAGACGGTGCTTTTTATATTTTCCCGGATTTCTCAGAATTTGTACCCAAAGATATTGATCCCGAGGAAAGCAAACATTATGTTTTTAATAAACTTATGGACTTTGGAGTTGCAACTGTATTCGGTTCCTGCTTTGGTCATTATTTTCAAAACAATTTAAGATTTTCGTACTCAACTACTAATCTTATACAAATTGAAGAAGGTATTAAGAGGATTAAAAAGGCACTGCAAAAATAAAATATATTTATATTCCGCTTTCTGATTTACAGTTCTAGAATTGCATTTTGGGTATGAAAGGCTATACCGCCAAGTGTAAATAAAGAAATATTATATGTCGGAAAAACTTAAAAGAGCTTGTTCTCTCGAATTAAATTGTTTAAATATTTTATCTAATCTTGTCTGAATAAAAAAATTATTAATACTTCCAGATGGCGTAATTGTTAATATATCACCTTTCGTTTTCCTTATTTCCTTTACAAATTTTATCATTACACTGGCAATTGCTGAATCAAGGAATTGGGTTTTAGAAAAATCGAGAACAAACTTATAATGATTTGCTGTTATTAACGAATCAAGGATATGTTTTAGTGCATTTGCTTCACTAAGAGTAGCCCTCATCGAGTTAAATTTTATTATCGATATTCCATCAATTATTTCAATATTAAAGTCTTCCTGCGCAATGGCTGAATCTATTTTCATTAAGAATCCTAATTATTATTAAATAATTGATAAATATAACTAGAAAGCCCAGGGGTATCGACTGGGCTTCCTAACACTACCTCATAGTGGGAGCTATGTGTAGAGATTTTCACTGCATTTATAACATTACTAATGATATGCCAATACGTTTTTTTGATGAATTCTAAATAAATGTAAAAATAACTTTTTCATTTTAGAACGATAATCTCATTTTGACAATATTTTTTATCTAACATCTATTAAAACACAAATTGTTTTCAAGCTTATAGTTTATTAATTTTACTTATAATTAATTGTAACATAATTTCTGCAGATCTGTTATTTATCAGTGTTGGTATCGGCGAAAAGCTTGGATTTTAGATTGAAATCAATGCCGGAGTGGCGGAATTGGTAGACGCGCTGGACTCAAAATCCAGTGAGGCTTAAACCTCGTGCCGGTTCGAGTCCGGCCTTCGGTACAAATGCCTTCTTAAAAGGAGGCATTTATTTTATTAATATCATCTAGTCTATTCTAATTAAATACTACTTAAGGTACTTGACGGCCTTCTCAGCTATATCACTTCTAAAATAAATTCCTTCAAAATTAACTTTTCTGATTGCAGTATATGCTTTTTTTTGAGCAGAAGAAATATCAAATTTTTTAAGAACTGATGTGATACCTAAAACTCTACCGCCATTTGACAAAATTTTATCATCCACTTTTTTTGTACCAGCATGGTAAATAATTACATCTGAATCATTCTCATCAAGTCCTGAAACTTCAAAACCTTTTTTGTAATCGCCAGGATATCCTTTTGATGATGCAACAATGCATACCGAACATCCTCCCGAATATTTAACTGAGCTTTTATTTAGATTACCGGAAGCTGCTGAATAAAGTAAATCAAGCAAATCACCTTCCAAAATTGGAAGTATAACTTGTGTTTCAGGATCACCGAACCTGCAATTAAATTCAACAACTTTTGGAATTGAGTTATTAATCATTAATCCTGCATAAAGACAACCTGTAAATTCATTTCCTGAATCTTTCATCTGTTTTATAACAGGTTTAATAATATCATTCTCTATTTTTTTCAATAGTGACGCATAAACAATCGGTGTAGGAGCATATGCTCCCATTCCACCTGTATTTTTTCCTGTATCACCATCCCCAATTCTTTTGTGATCTTGAGCAGCAGGTAAACAAATAAAATTTTCTCCATCTGTTATAGCAAAAACCGACGCCTCTTCCCCTTCCAGAAATTCTTCAATAATGATTTTACTCCCTGATACCCCAAATATTTTTTCCTCAAATATTTGTTTTAAAGTTTTATTTGCTTCATACTTATTAGCACAAATAATAACACCTTTACCAGCAGCTAATCCATCAGCTTTTATTACAATAGGATATTTCACTTTAGAAATATATTCTTGTGCCGATACATAATCTTTTAAATTAAATTCTTGATATTCTGCTGTTGCAACATTGGCTTTTAACATTACATTTTTTGCAAAAGCTTTACTTGATTCTATGCGTGCAGCATTTTGTGAAGGTCCAAATACTTTTATCCCATTTTGTCTTAGTGAATCCGAAAGCCCATCCACTAATGGTTGTTCAGGACCAATAATTACAAGATCTATTTGCTCCCCCAAACAAAAATCAACTACCGTTTTATGATTAGTGATATCCAGAACAATATTTTCTGCAATTTTTTCTGTACCTGGGTTTCCTGGTGTGCAATAAAGTATGGAAAGTGTTTTACTCTCCGAAATTTTTAGGGCAATGGCGTGTTCCCTTCCACCTGACCCAATTAATAAAACATTCATTAACCTTCAGTTCTCAATTTCATTTGAAATTGCTTGGTTAGTATTTCAGTAAGATTACTACGCTTATATTTTTCTAAAAATTCATCGGATGGTTTTGGCAATGCATTTTTTGTATAGAGGTCATAAACACGTAGTATTACCCTCTTAATATCTTGGATATCATCTGGTTTACAGATAAATCCTGCTTCAGATTCTTCAACTGCCATTTTTGCGGCACCATCAGGTACGCAAGCTATTATGGGCTTCTTAGCACCTAGATATTCGTAAACTTTTCCTGGAAGAATTGCATCAATGTTTTTACGTTTTCCAACCATAAACCACAATACATCAGCAGATTTTATTTTTGCAACAGAATCATTATGATTTACGTATCCATGATCTTTAATAAAGGCTTGAAGTTTAAGTTTGCGAATCAACTTTTGATTTTCTTTTCTTAAAAATCCGACAAAATGAAGCTCAATATTGGTAGCAATATCCGGTCTTTCATTTGATAATTCTTTAAATGCTTTCAAAAAATATTTAGGTGTACTATAAACCATAAATATCCCTGAATACATCAAAACCATTTTGTTGTGCGGTTTTGGTTGTGCAGAAATTTTATCAAAATCATCCTGATCAAACCCATGAGATATAATTACAACATCTTCAAAAGTTAAAAACGGATAGGTTTTAAGTAATTTCTCCTTAATTTTTCTGTTTGTAACTATTATTCTGTCAGCAGCTTTTAATGATTTATACTCTTTTTTCTTATGCAACAGACGGTGAAATGGTGTTGGATAAAATGAAAAATAACTCCCATACCACAGATCACGATAATCAGCAAATAATGGGATATCATGTTTCTTTTTAATCTGGGATAAGACTTCGAAAGATGAAAATGGTGGTGATGTTACAAATATGGCATCAAAATGTTGGGATGATAAAATTTCATCAACTTTTTTAAATACTCTTTTTGACCAGGATATTTTATTATCTGGGATAAAAATCGTTTGACTAATTTTGTCAAAAATATTTCTGATAAATTCTCTAGGCAATTTTATAGTACCAAACTTTAATAACAAAGAATTTGGTTCAGAACTGCCTTCTACTCTAATTACCTTAATTTTTAGCGCATCAAGTTCATCACTTAGATACTTATCATGAGCGAAATAGGCTACTTTTCCCGATGTAATTACAGTAGGTTCCCAGTTATAATTTTTCATGTATTTAACGAACTTTAAAGTTCTCTGAACACCACTGAGTCCCATTGGAGGAAAATAATATGCAACAACCAGAACTTTGAACATTGTATATCTTTTTTATTTATGACTTTGATAATTAGGCGCTTCTTGTGTAAGAATAACATCGTGCGGATGACTTTCAGTTAATCCTGCAAGTGTAATTCTAATAAATTTACCTTTGGTTTGCAGAGTTTTTAAATTTATTGTCCCGCTGTATCCCATAGCCGCTTTCAATCCACCAACTAATTGATAAACTGTATCCCCAAGCGGACCCTTATATGCAACTCTTCCTTCAATACCTTCAGGAACCAACTTTTTGATATCATCTTCAGCATCTTGAAAATATCTATCCTTGCTACCTTTTTTCATTGCGCTAATGGAACCCATACCACGATAAAGTTTAAAACTTCTACCTTCATAGAGAACTTTGTCACCAGGACTTTCATCCACTCCAGCTAATAATCCTCCAATCATTACAGAATCTGCTCCTGCAGCTATCGCTTTAGGAATATCTCCTGTTTGTTTAATACCACCATCAGCAATTATTGGAATACCGTATTTTTTTGCTGCTCTGTAAGTTTGAGCGATCGCAGTAATTTGTGGCACTCCAACACCAGCAATAACTCTTGTTGTGCATATTGAACCAGGTCCAATTCCAACTTTTATTGCATCAACTTTACAATTTATAAGATCAAGTGCAGCCTCATAAGTAGCAATGTTACCAGCAATTAGTTGTATATATTTAAATTTTTTCCTAATATCTTTAAGAGTTTTAATAACGCCTTGGGAATGTCCATGGGCAGTATCAACAACAATAGCATCTGCCCCTGCATTTGAGAGTTCTCTGACTCTATCTACTGTATCATTAGTTACACCAACTGCTGCTCCAACACGTAATCTTCCAAGCTCATCTTTACAAGCATAAGGGTGCTTTTTCTTTTTCAGGATATCTTTAAATGTAATTAACCCACGTAACTTGCCCGTTTTATCAACAACGGGAAGCTTTTCAATTTTATATTTCTGTAGAATTTTTTCTGCCTTTTCTAAGGTTGTACCCAAAGGGGCTGTAATGAGATTTTCTTTCGTCATCAAGTCAGAAACTTTAAGATTTTTATTTGGATCAAATCGTAAATCACGATTTGTAATTATTCCAACAAGGTTTCCATTTTCATCTACTATAGGAATTCCAGAGACTCTATATTTTTTCATTATCTCTAAAGCTTCACCAATCTTCTTTTCAGGAGTTAATGTAATTGGATTTCTAATCATTCCACTTTCGGATCTTTTTACTTTATCTACTTCACTGCACTGCTCTTCGGTGGTCATATTCTTATGTAAAATACCGATACCACCCTCTCTAGCTAAAGCTATTGCCATAGCTGATTCAGTAACGGTATCCATTGCAGCAGAAATAATAGGAATGTTTAATTTAATTTCAGGTGTTAGATATGTTGAAACATTCACTTCTCTGGGGAGTACAGAAGATTTTCCCGGAATTAATAATACATCATCAAACGTCAATCCCATCTCAAGTAACTTCTTATCTAACATTTTTTATCCTTATTTCTTTGTGTAATTATCAATCTCTTTAATTATCAAAAGCTGCAAAACCTGTTATATCCTCACCAACAATCAAAGTGTGCATTTCATGAGTGCCTTCATAAGTTATAACCGATTCCAGATTTGCTGCATGCCGCATAACCGGATATTCATCAAGTATCCCGCTTGCTCCCAAAATTTGTCTTGAAGTTCGCGCTATATCTAAAGCAATTTCACAATTGTTTCTTTTTGCCATTGATACCTGAGTAAACCTCAATGTTCCTTTATTCTTTAATCTACCCAATTGTAAATTTAATAATTGAGATTTAGTAATCTCTGTAACCATATATACTAGCTTATTTTGAGTCAATTGATATGAAGCTATAGTTTTAGAAAATTGCACTCTAGATTTAGCATAATTTAAAGCAGAATCATAACAAGCCATCATAGAACCAACCACTCCCCAGGCGATTCCATATCTTGCTTGATTTAAACACATCAACGGATTTTTCAATCCTTCAGAAATAGGGAGCAAGTTTTCTTTGGGGACAAAGACATTATCAAATATTAGCTCTGATGTAACTGAAGCACGCAAAGAGTGCTTTCCTTTCATTTCTGGTGCTGTAAAACCTTTCATTCCTTTCTCCAAAAGAAATCCTCGCACAGTTCCATCTAATTTAGCCCAGACAACAGCAACATCGGCAATGGTTCCATTTGTAATCCACATCTTTGTACCGTTAAGCAAAAATCCGTCATCCACTTTAACAGCTTTTGTTACCATTCCAGCCGGATTGGAGCCATAATCAGGTTCTGTTAAACCAAAACAGCCAATCGCTTCTCCTTTTGCTAATAGAGGCAACCATTTATCTTTCTGTTGCTCACTTCCGAAAGTGAATATTGGATACATTACTAATGCACTTTGCACTGAGGCAAAACTTCGGACTCCGCTGTCTCCCCTTTCTAATTCCTGCATAATTAAACCATAAGCAACATTATTTAGCTCAGCACAATCATATTTTGAAGGTAATGTTGGACCAAATATGCCCATTTCTGCCATCTTTGGGATGAGCTGAAGAGGAAATTTCGCTTCCCTATTGTACTCTTCAATTATTGGGATTACTTCAGCACTAACAAATTCTCGTACAGTATTTCTGATCATTATTTCATCTTCACTAAGAAGTGATTCTATATTGAAATAATCAATGCCCTCGAACTTAGTCATAGATAGAAAACGATAAAATTTTTGTCAGTAAATTTATCAAATGAGGTTTATATAAGCAATTCTGTCTGTTTATCCGAGCATAAATGATTTTTTAACATCTAAAGTATTTTTCACCTTGTATTTTAATTCAATTTGCTTGATTTTATATATGAATTATGAAATTTTGGATGCACAAATATAAAAGAAGAATTTCTTCTTTGATTCTTACCTGTTATCTAATCGTAATTACTTTGGGAATTTCTCATTATCACACGTATGATTTAAATAGACCTAAAGTATTCACTACAGAAAATACGGCATCAGGTTTTTATAAAACGGATATTACTTCCGGTTTTGATTGCGTTGTACAACAGAACATTTCTCAACTCCATAACTTTAGTTTTGAATTTAATGCTTCACTTAATTGCTTCATTCAAAACGTTGAAAAATTTTCTCCTTCAGAATCAATCAGATTAATTCCCTTTACATTTTCATTTCCCAACCAGCTTCGGGCTCCCCCTTCTTATTCCTAATTTGTAATTATTTTTAAATGGGAAACACAAAACTTACCATTTGTGTTTTTCTACTTTTCAATAACATTAATTCTTATAAATGGAATCTTTTATGCAAAAATATAAAATCGTGATATTTCTATTATTATTTTCTTTCTTAGAAATCAAAGCACAGTCAAATGTTAATCCTGATATTAGCCTTATCGGCACGTTTAACACAACAACCAATTTAACACCGGGCTTACCCGAAAAGGGAAAGATTAACTTCGAGATGCCTGAGATGGAGCTATTTGTAGATGGTTATTTAAATCCCTACGCAAAAGCAGCTGGCAATATATCCTATGAAGGGGGAGAATTTTCAGTGGAGGAATTATATGCGGACATTGTAAGAGGTTTACCATTAGATAACCAGATAAAAGCAGGTAAATATCTTGTAGGATTCGGACAATTGAATATTGTACATCCTCACGCCTGGGCATTTGTTGGTCGTCCTTTATTTCACCAGGTATATTTTAGTCATGATGGTTTTAATGATATAGGATTCAATTTCAGTTTTATTCTCCCGACATCATCATTTTATTCAAATCTCGATTTAGGAATTTTCAAGGGAGATGCAATAGGTGGTAGCGAAATTACGGATCCGACTCAGGAATCTATTGTTAATCATCGT
>Ga0307423_1001151_pt1 | contig 16388 bp, 8 predicted proteins | sample SalMarWE160310MG_FD_202154 | JGI IMG/M metagenome (GOLD analysis project Ga0307423, IMG submission 202154) | Salt marsh sediment microbial communities from the Plum Island Ecosystem LTER, Massachusetts, United States - WE1603-10 | ecosystem: Environmental > Aquatic > Marine > Intertidal zone >...
TGCAAAAAGTCGTCACCCCGGTGAAAACCGGGGTCCAGAGGGATTTTAACTTATTGATTTTACTGGATACCGGCTGCAGTTTATCCCGCCCTTGATGCGGGGCCGGTATGACGGAAAAGTCGATCTTCCGACTTTTTGCGAGTTCATCAAAATTGGTCCCCGCATCTTTTTTGGTCTTATTTCTTGATCCAGGCAATTTCGCAAATGAGTCAAGAGCAGACTTGACCCCTTGTCACATACCGGGGCGTTCTGTACCCGCCGCAAATGCCTTTCGGAGAAAGCACCAACTGCCACAATTGGTTTGTTCTTGCACGGAAAGCGCCGGCGCATGACAACAGATAATATTTCCACATGCGGTAGAATTGCTCGTCGTAGCATTCTTTGAGAGAGTCCCAGTTCTCATCGAAGTTTCGAAACCAATGCATCAGGGTCTTGTCGTAGTCGGCACCAAAACTATGCCAGTCTTCCAAAACAAAAACACCCTCGATGGAGGAGCATATTTGTTTGGCGGACGGCAGCATGGAATTGGGAAAGATGTATCGCTCTATCCAGGGGTCGGTCCTGTTGACGGAAATGTCTCCACCGATGGTGTGCAGGAGAAAAAGCCCGTCATCCTTGAGACTGTTTCTGACGATTTTCATGAAAGTCTTGTAGTTCTTGCAACCCACATGCTCGAACATGCCTATGGATAGAATGCGATCAAAAGTGTCCTCGATGTCGCGGTAGTCCTGCAAACGGATATCAACGGGAAGTCCCTGGCATAAAGCTTTTCCGAAGTCTGCCTGTTGTTCGGACACGGTGATGCCGACCACTTCGACCTGATATCGCTCAGCAACAAATTTAGCAGTTCCGCCCCAACCGCAGCCGATGTCCAGAAGCCGCATTCCCGGCTGCAAATCCAGTTTTCTACAGGTCAGATTCAGCTTGGCCTCCTGCGCTTCGTCAAGTGTGGAGGCCGTTTCCCAGTAACCGCAGCTGTAAATCATACGCTGGTCCATCATGCACTGAAATAGATTGTTCCCCAGATCATAATGATGCTTACCGATCTTGCAGGCCCGTTTCGGCTTCTGGAAGTTGAACAGTTTTGCCTTCAGAATATCAAAAAGCCATGTCCCGGGCTTCACCTTACTGTCCAATTGGGCGCGCAAGATTCTATAAAAGAATTCGTCGAGCTCGGCACAATCCCACCAGCCCTCCATATAGGATTGCCCTGCGGCCAGCGAACCCCCCGCCAGCACTCTCGGATAGAAGGCATCATTGTGGACGTGGATGTCCCAGGGGTGGTTTCCGTCGATTTCAATATCGGCCAGGGCCAGGAGCCGTTCAATTTTGTCGCGATAAGCATCACTAGACATAGACTCGTGTCCTGAAGTCTTGTCGAGAAAATCCGATTCCCAACTATGACGGCTTCGTAAAAAGTCCAACTTCTGCGTTGCACTGCGTCCTTCGTCACTGCGACGTACCATAAAAGTACGCCTCATTCCTCAGGACTTGTGCGCCTTGAATTTGGAGCTTTTTACTTTGCCGGCCAATGCAGAACAAAAAAGCTCCACCCCTCCCAACGGAGAAATAGAGCTTGAGTATCAACAGAAACAACTTGTCAGAATGAGCGGCCCCGGGGGGTATTCAAAACACTGCTAGTATTTGTACGCAATATACCGTCATCCATTTGAAAGGTCAAGGCATTTTGGCGAGTTACGGTTTTTCGGCAGGAGCCACGGCGATGTAGGCGGCGGGGAGCTTCATTTATTGATCGCGTCAATTTGGCAAATGAGTCAAGAGCAGAGACGGAGAAGGGGTCTGCTCTTGACTCATCTTCTGCCCCGATCGCGTGTTTGTTTTCTTGTGCGATAAAGCCTTTCCGTGAAACCGCCCTCGTTCAAGAACTCTTTTTCCAGGGTCCTCAACTGCTGATCGAGCACATAGTTGGTCTGGTGAATCACGCAGATCAAGGTGTTGGCCGCAACTTCAGGGGAAGAACTTTCGATATAGGCCTTATAAGTCGCATAGGACCTATTCTGTTGATAACAAAGCCTGCGGACTTCCCTGGCCTTTAGGTGATCCTTTCCCCAAAGGGCCAGCTCGCGCTGGCGCAAATAATCCTCGAAATCCAGCAGCAGTTCCTCCAAACTTGCCCGCGCAACCCCGATGAGTTTGATCTCGGTCTTTTTGGATGTGCCGGAGGCCATGCAGCCCTCGGCAATATTCTGTTTTCCACTGCGCGCCGCCTGGACCATCTGGTCATGAGTACGCGATCGTCTGGAAATTTACCGATCACAAAACGCCACGGGTGCGTCATAAACAATCTCCGCCATCTGGTATGATTGCAGTTCGCGGTAACCGCCGTGGGGAGGGATGAGTTTTGGTTTATGGCGTTTGTCGTTCTGATTCATGGTCGTTGTCCGTGGCGGATGTCGCTCTTTGCCTCGTTCTCCGTGCAAGATCAAGGCCCACGGGACACGGGATTGTCGGTTTTCGTCCCGTTTTAGTCTGACCTGTCTGCGTGCGTGCTGTGGTCGTCCGCGCTTGACGCTGACGCGTGATTGTATGGATTGCCCGCATCTACGTGTATCATTTCTTCCCTGATTTGCTCATGTTGTCTTCGGGTTTTCGTGTAGTTTTTTCGGGCTCTTCTTTTGACAAAGTCGTAAAAAGTCATCATTCGTCATGCCGGACCTGAGGAGCCTGTCCCGCATCGCGATGCGGGGGCATCCAGCACGTATTGAAATCACTGGATAGCGCTTATGGTTGCGCCTGACGGCTTTAAAAGAGGCACTGCGGGCCCGGCTGCAGTTTATCCCGCACTCGGTGCGGGGCCGGAATGACGAAGTGAGGGCGGGAATGACTTGCAAAGGGAATCGTGCAATAGATCGGTTTCAGGTGACTACCAGAGACCGCAGCCTTTTCAAATTCACGGGGTCATAATCCACTGACCCTTTCTTCTTGGGCGTTTCGATAATCTTTGGAACGGCTCTCAACCGTTTGTCGTTCATGATGAAGCGGAACGCTTCGCGCCCGATGGCCCCTTCCCCAATGTGCTCGTGCCGGTCCACGTGGCTGCTCAGCCCCTTTTTTGCATCATTCAGGTGCATGACGAAGAGGCGGTCCAGACCGATAATGCGGTCAAAGGCTCGCATGGTTTTCCCGTACGCTGTTTTTGTTCGAATATCGTAACCTGCCGTGAAGATGTGGCAGGTGTCCACACAGAACCCGATTTTTTCCTGGGCGTTTACCAGCTCTGCCAGCCGGGCCAGTTGTTCAAAGGTGCGCCCCAGACTTGAGCCCTGCCCGGCGGTGGCCTCGAAAAGAAGCCGGCACTTTGTATCCGGCATTCGATCCAAGACGGTCTTGACCCCCCGCGCAATTTGCTTCAAGCCCTTTTCCTCTCCTGCGCCCATGTGTGCACCAGGATGCATGATCACGTAGGCGATATCCAGCTTGGATGCCCGTATCAGCTCCTTTTCGAGGGCCTTCACGGACCGGATGTACAAATCCTTTTCAGGCGAAGCAAGATTGAGCAGATAAGCGGTGTGAGCGCATATTGACGAGATGCCGTGCGCCTGCTTTGCTGCGAGGAACGGCTCAACATCCTCTGATGACAGCCTTCTTTCTTTCCAGGTATTGGCGTTCTTGGTGAACACCTGCAGGACAGGACATCCGTATTCAGCGGCCTTTAAGATCGCCTTGTGCAGACCGCCGGCGATGGAGAAATGGGCGCCGAGTAAGACATCTTTGGTTTTTGAACGTGTTGTTTCCATGCCCTAAAGATGATAGACCGGGTTTGTGGCCACGATGGAGAGAAACCCCCTCCCCCGGCCCCTCCCGCGAGGGGAGGGGAGCGAGGGGTTTCTTTCTTGTAGAACCAATGATTGTTCCGCCCCGCCCATTTAGGCTTAGTAGCCACTTCGGAGAAATGGCCCAAAGGGAAGGAGGAAGAAACCAGATGAACAACGAGCCAGTCATAAAGATCCCCATCGAAGGGGTTCTGGATCTTCACACCTTTCACCCGAGGGATCTGCCGAGTCTGCTGACAGAGTACCTCACGGCATGTCGGGAGGACAAGATCTATTCTGTCCGGATTATTCATGGGAAGGGAACGGGCCTTCAGAAGCAGCGGGTCCGCGGTCTGCTGCAGAAGAACCCCATAGTGGAATCTTATTCAGACGCGGGGCATGACGAGGGAGGCTGGGGTGCCACCATCGTCAAACTCAAAAGGGACAGCGATTTTACCTCTCCGGCCTGGGCGCAATGCCTTGAATCCGGCGCAAAGGCGATGGGTGCCTCTTTGACCCGATCACAAATTGCCCGGTTTGCGATCCACGCCACGGAGCTCATGGCCTGGAATCAGACGGTCAATCTGACCGCCATTACGGACCCGACCGAGCTTGCGGTGAAACAGGTTCTCGACACGTTGCCGCTCGCGCCATTGGCCCCTGAGACATCCAGAGTTCTTGACATCGGCTCGGGGGGCGGGTTTCCGGGTATCCCCCTGAAGATTCTCAGGCCGGATCTCCATGTGACCCTCATTGATGGGGTCAGAAAGAAGGTGAGCTTCCAAAAACACGTCATAGGGACACTCGGCCTTGAAGACATCGAGGCTCACCATATCCGGGCTGAAGAACTTGGAAGACAAAGGGACCTTGAAGCGAAGCTGTTCAACGTCATTGTGTCAAAGGCACTTTCAAAAATAGACAGGTTTCTTGAAATAGGGATACCGTTGCTCCGGCGCCCCGGGATGATCATCGCCATGAAAGGCGGTTCCGTGGAGGCCGAGCTTGAGGCGGCACGACCGCGGATTGAAGCCGAGGGTCTCTCGGTCAATGTGAGACGATACAGACTGCCCTACCTGGATATCGAAAGATGTCTGGTGGTGATGAGTGATGCCGGGGGTAACCAAACCTGATGACAAGACGGGCTAAACACCTTCTCATAGGGACGGGCATTCTTTGCGGTCTGGTTTTTCTGGCGCTGGCCGGCCTGCGAATTTATCTTGACACAGATCACGGCAGACGGCTCATCGAAGCCAAAATCAACGAGACGATTCCAGGAACCCTCACCTTTGAGAGTCTGGCGTTTTCACTGCTCGCAAGCGATATGACGTTAAGGGGCCTGGTGATCGAGGACCCGTCCGGAAAGAAGTGCGCCGGTCTTGAACGTCTTTTTGTCGATTTTTCATGGCTTCCGCTTTTGAGGGGCGAGATTCGAGTCAAGACCCTGGTGCTGGAAAAACCCTGGGCCACCATCCAGGTCGATCGTGAGGGACGGGCAAATCTGGTCCGGGCATTTTCGGTTTCCTCCTCTGAAACAGAGGAAGTCGGGCCTGAAAAAGGGGGTGCCGCTGTTCCGAATCTCGTGGTTGAGCAGCTCAAGATTGTTCAGGCATCCGTTGACTATGTCCCGGCTGATCCCGGATTCAAAGTGGTTGGCCGGGCTATCGATCTTGCCGCTCATCTTGATCTGCTGAAGCGCTCCGGTGGCCTTGCCATTGAAATCGGGAAAATTGATCTTGAAAGTCCCGAGGTCACGACCGAGGTTCAAAAGCTTAAACTGGCCGCCACGCTCCAGGATGGGCGCATCGAGCCGCTGGCCCTGGAGGTCAAAACACCGGCCTCCGGCCTTACAGTCTCCGGACACATTGACGATCTTTTCAATCATCCCATCCTGAATGTGACCCTGGACCTTGCCGCAGCCCTTTCAGAGATTCGAAGGACCCTCAATATCAAGCCGACGCTCGAAGGCCGGGCGGGCGTTCACCTGGTTGCCAGGGGGGCCCTGGAGGATCCTGACCTCAGTCTTCATTTTGAATTGGAGAAAGGGAATCTTTCGGGCATGCAAGTCGAACGCGCAGCCCTGGATGGCCGCCTCCAAAATAGACTTCTGGTTTTGAACAAGGTGCAGGTCAACACCGCTTCCGGCGTTGTCACCGGCAATGGTGAGGCCGATCTGAGAAAGGCCTTTCCGAACGGTTTTCTATCGCCTGAAAGAGATGTGGAGGCCGTTTCATACAGGCTTTTCCTTGAAGGAAACGGCCTGGACCTCGCCGCGCTTATTCCCACGGCCCATCACCTCACCGGCACGGCAAAGGCCTCTGTTTCCGTGGAAGGAAGGGGCCTCTCCCTGGAAACCCTCTCGGCAAAGAGCAAACTGGAAGCTTCGGGCCGCCAAATCCAGGCCGATGGGGTTGCCGAGCCGATCGACGTGCATCTCAGGATGGAATCGGATCTGAATCATGGAACGGCAAATGTGAGGGCCCTCGAAGCACAGGCCGGTGAGATCAAGCTTCAGTCGAGTGGTCATGTTCGTCTGTCGTCCGGAGAGATGGAAGGCAAGCTCCTTTTAGACGCGCCACAGCTGAGCCGGGTCCTGGCGATTATGGGGATGGGAGAGGGGGCCGGCTCCATGAACGTGCAAGCAGAGGTCTCGGGCTCACTCACCAGGCCTGTCTTTGATGGGAACCTTCAGGGCGACGGCCTTCGTTTCAGGGATATAACGATTGGCGACGTTGAGTTGGAAGCCGACCTGGACGGACGTGCTGAAACCTTGACGGGAAGCCTCTCTCTGAATGCACAGGGGGTGGCCTTTGAAGGGAACCCATTGGGCAGCCTGGACATCCGGCTCGGACTTTCCGAAGGGATGATTCAGCTTGAGGAAGGAAAGATTCAAAATCAACGTTCACACGTCCGGATCTCCGGAACAGGCCGGCTCTTCGCACCCGGCACGTTGAAACCCCTGGCAAATCCTACGTTTGACCTCATGGTGGAAAGTGACGGCATTTACCTGGACGACTTCAGCGGCGGGCTAAAAGGGAAACTCACCCTCTCCGCTAAGCTCGAAGGAAGCAAGGACGAGCCTCACGGGACACTCGACGTTCACGGCAGCGAGCTTGATTTGGAAGTTCAGAAACTTCACGAGATAAGGCTCCATTCCGAGCTCGACGGAGAGAAGGTTCGACTGGACCCGTTGCAGCTCACGGTGGCTCCCGGGGAGGTTCTTGAGGTGAAAGGATGGGCGACTTTTCAAAAAGCCTTTGATGTGGCGCTGACTTCCAAAGGCATTTCTCTGCATCATGTGGATAAGGTCCGCGAAGCGGGGATTGCCGACGGAAAACTGGTGATGGATATCTCGGCCGCGGGCACGCTGGAAGACCCGCAAATCGCGGGGGAGATTGCACTCCGAGAGGTTCGGGTTATGGAAAAGCCTCTTCAGGACTTTCTCATCCATCTGGACGTGCGCGACCAAACGGCCACGGTTTCCGGAAAGCTCAATTTTGACATCAACGGGTCGTATCATCTCCAGCGAAAAGACTTTTCGGCCACGGTCCTGTTTCAGGACACCGATCTTGCCCCGTACTTCAACATGGCGGACCGGGCTGATCTTTCGGGCCGACTGACGGGCAAGATTGAAGCGTCCGGCAACGTGGCTGCCATGGGGCAAGCGGAGGGCGCGGTTCACCTTTCAGCCCTTGATCTTTTTCTGGAAGAGCGTGAGCTGCTTCATGCCGACCGTATCGAGGCGAGTTACCGACAGGAGGTGCTATCCATTTCTGATTTTCGTGCGAGGCTTCTCAAGGAGGGCCACCTGGAACTCACCGGACACGGGAAACGAGGAGGCCCCCTGGCCTTTCAGGCAAACGCCGACATTCCCTTGGCCGTGGTCGGCCTGTTGGTTGACGAACCGCTTGAGCCTGAAGGAAGCCTTCTCGTGACCGGCCAGGTGGGCGGCACCCTGGCCCAACCTGAAATCCGGGGAGACCTTGTTCTGAAAAAAGCCGGCCTTACGGTGCCGACGCTTTTCCAGAAGGTCCATGACGTGAATGGTCGGGTAGAGGTTACGCGCGGGAAAATCACCATCCATGACATCGAGGGACAACTCGATTCGGGACGGTTTGAGCTTGGCGGCGCGATCGACCTTGACGGCCTGGAGCCCAAAGCGATCGATGTGCACTTCAAGGGAGATGCCCTGCCCCTTCAGGTGCCCGACACGATGGATCTGGTTTTGAGCGCCGAGCTGCGGGCTCATGGAAGCCGGGAGAATTCGGTGATTGAGGGGGAAATTATCATGATTGAAGGGACGTATTACCGCGACGTGAATTTGAGTTTGCTGGATGCGGTCAGGCAAAAAAAGCGAGAAGTGAGCGCCCCGCCCACCGAGATCGAGCAGCCTTTTCTGAAGAACCTGCACTACGATGTATCGGTCAAGAGGAGAAATCCCTTCATGGTGCAAAACAATCTCGCTGACCTGGAGATTAATCCGGATCTTCATGTTACCGGCAAGTCGAACAACCCGGTGATCCAGGGCCGGGCCGAGGTCCTCTCGGGAATAGTCACTTATCGAAAAAAGAAATTTGATGTGAAAAAGGGGGTTGTCGACTTTCTGAATCCATACAAGACGGAGCCCAGCCTCGACATCAAGGGGGAGGCTGAGGTCCGCCGCTGGAAGATCTTCCTGGCCCTTTCAGGGACACCCGACACGCTCACACTCAAGCTGAGATCCGAGCCAGCGGAGGAAGACGCAGACATTTTATCCCTTCTCCTTGTCGGCAAGACAACCGGGGAGCTGATCGGTGGCGAGGGCGGGACATCCACGTCCACATCCCAGATCCTCACCCAGGCGCTTGCCTCCACGTTTGCTGAAGATGTCAAAGCGGCCATGGGGGTTGACATTCTGGAGACCGAAACAGGAGGAGAGGGCACGCCCGAGCGAGTCAAGGTTACCGTGGGCGAGGAGCTGTCCAAAAGAATGGTGGTCAAGTATGCCGTCGAATCGAAGAATGGTGAAGTCGTCCAGCGGGCTATTGCCGAGTATAAATTGCTCGAGAACGTGCTCCTGGGCGGATTTCAGGACACCCGGGGGGTTTTCGGGGGGCAGCTTCAGTTTAGGCTCAGTTTCAGGTAGCTTCCAATATTAGGACGGACACGCTGAATCAGGGTTTCAGATTGGGTCAATAACGGGATCAAGGAGACATGGGAACGGCTCGACACCTTACAATGGTCTTTCTTTTTGCGTGCTGGATTCTGGCTTGCCTTGTGACCGTCCCGTTCGGGGAGGCCCGGGCGCAAGACACCGCCACCCGTACGTCCTCCGTGCCGGCACCGGTCGTTTCAGGCGTGACCATAGAGATTCTGGATTTTGTGGGCGATGAAGCCGCCTGGATCGAGATGGCGAGACGGCTTATTTCTGTTGAGTCCGGGAAGCCTTTTTCTTCCGACGATGTCGCTGAGTCGATTGAAGCGCTCAAGACCTGCAACCGGTTTCAGAGCATCGACGTCGATTCAAAGGAGGGGGGGGAAGGGGTGCTGATCCAGTTCCGGCTGACGCCCTTTCGGCTGATCAAGGAGATCCGTATCCACGGGGCATTTCCTTTGTTTGAAAGAGATGTCTCCAATGCCATGATCACCTATACGGGGAATGCCTTTGTCAAAGAGGATCTGCCGAAACAGGAGGCGCTCATCGGGGATCTCTACAAGAATGAAGGGTTCCGGTCACCGGAAGTCGAGATAAAAGCCACTGAAGACCCGGAAGACGGCCAATATGTTTTAGACGTGGATATCAAGAAGGGCCCCTACCTGAAGCTTGAGACGCTCGAGATAGAGGGGAACCGCACCTTTTCGGATTTGAAGCTGAAGTTGAAGATGAAAGTCTGGCGCGTGTCATCGCTTCCGGGGTCTGCCGGTCGTCTTTCCGAAAAGGACCTCAAGGCGGATGTAAAAAATCTGGCCGGGTATTACTGGAAGGAGGGATATCCCGAGGCCAAGGTCGATTACACCCTGCAAAGAGATCCCGAACAGGGGAAGGCCCGGGTCATTCTCTCCATTGCGGAGGGGGCCCGGTACCAGGTTGAATTCACGGGCAATGAGGCTTTTTGGGACCGCACCCTGAGAAAGGATCTCGTGTTTCTTCAAGACGGTGTGCAAAAAGACACCGGCTTTAGAAGGAGCTTGCGCAAGCTTAGAGAGCGTTACCGGTCTAAGGGATATCTCGAAACCCGTGTGAAGGTGGAGGAGCAGACCACGAGCGGGCAAGACGCGGCGACACGGTTTCTCGGCTTTGTGATCGATGAGGGGCCGCGCACGACCGTGGAGGCCGTTCGAATAACCGGAAACCGTGCCTTTGACGAAGAAAAGATCAAGAAACAGATGCTCACGGGCGTGCCCGGGCTCACAGAGGCTGGGGTCTACATTCCGGAACGACTCGAGGACGACCTCCTTGCCGTGAAATCGCTCTATCTGAAAGATGGTTTCATGAGCGCGAAGGTGAACAAAGAGGTGCGCTGGAGCCCGGACAAAACCGCTGTAACCATCGATGTCAACATAGAGGAGGGGGTCCGGACCGTGGTTTCCTCGGTGCAAGTGCACGGCCTTGCCGCCATTTCCAAAGATGAGGCTTACGACGCAATCCATCTCAAAGTCGGGGAGCCCTTTCGAAGATACATGATAGAGGGCGACGAAAACGCCCTGTCCGCCCTGGTTGCAAAAAAGGGTCATCCTTATGTTGAAGTCAAGGGAGACGTTTCCGTCAGCGATGATCAATCGAAAGCCCTGATCGTGTATGAGGTGAACGAGGGCCCCTATGCGGAGATGGGGGAGACGTACTATCGGGGGAATTTTCTGACCCGGAAAAGGATCCTCGATAATGAGCTCGAGATGAAATCCGGCCGGCCTTTTTCCCTGAGAGACATGCTGCAGGGCGAGCGGAACATTCGCAACATGGATCTTTTTACCAGCGTGAGGGTCAGGGCCGTGGGGCTCAAGGAGAAAAAAGAGCGCATCGATCTGTTCGTAGAGGTGGAAGAGAAAAAGCCTTACTACTGGGAATCCGGCGTGGGATACGATTCGGAGCGGGGGGTCTTTGCCAGTACAAGGGTCGGGGATCGAAATCTCTTCGGGACCAACAAGGACGCCTGGGTGGGCGGAGAAGCAAGCCAGATCGGCTACCGCGCTGAATCCCAAGTCCGGGAGCCGCGGCTTTTTGGATCCCGGGTTTCAGCAACGACGGGTGTTTTTGGTGAACGCAGAGAGGAGTTTAACCAGGACTTCGGGACCAAGACCTACGGGGCGTCTCTTTCGTTCTACAGAAAGTGGTTTGGAGGCCTTGGCACCGGGTTGAGCTTTCGTTACGAAGACAGAGATCAGTACAGGCTTAGCTCGGACGGGTCAACAGGCGACGGATTTGAGGAGGACAGGGACCAGTATCGGCCAAGAAGCATCCTGGTTGCGTCGCCCACGATCATCTATGATACGCGGGATTCTTTGATACGCCCTAAGAAAGGGACCTTCTCTCAATTCTATGTGGACGTTTCCCGCGGGCTCACCAATGAACTGGATGATTTTCTTAAATACCGCGTTGACCTGAGATACTATTGGACACCCTTTAATCGTTTGACTTTGGCGTGCCTTGGCCGTCTGGGCTATCTCGATCCCTTGAACGCCGGCGACAGGGTGCCCGAGGATCAGCTCTTTTTCCTGGGCGGGACATCCAGTGTCCGGGGTTTCGATGAGAACCTGCTTCGCTTTGACGCCAAAGGGGACCCCGTGGGAGGACGTAGCGCGGTTAATGGCAGCCTGGAAGCCAGGATTGACCTGGGGGGCAATTTCGAACTTGCCGCGTTCTATGACATAGGCAGGATCGGTGACACGATTGACAAGGCTGAATCCAACGACTTTCGGGAATCGGTCGGGCTGGGGTTGAGATACATCACCCCGATCGGGCCGATCAGTGTGCTTTACGGGATGAAGCTCGATCCGAAGGAGGGGGAGAGCCCGGGGAGGTTTCATCTATCCGTGGGGTATACGTTTTGAGTGTGACGGCTTCGCAAAAAGTCCAACTTCTGCGTTGCACTGCATCCTTCGTCACTGCGACGTACTATAAGTACGCCTCATTCCTCAGGATTGCGCCTGAGCGGCTTATGAAGAGATGTGCGCCTTGAATTTGGAACTTTTTGCTTTGCCGTCTAATTTGGGCTTTTTGCGAGTTTATCAGGTGTCTAGAGTGTCCTGGAGTGCCTAAAGAGTGTGGAGTGCCTAAAGTGGCTGGAGTGGCTGAAGTGGATGAGAGACTCGAGTAGCTAAGGGGTTTTCAGATAGAGACCGGGAGGACGGAGATGGAATCAAGGATTCGATTGACGGAAGAGAACGGGTTGGCCTGTATCACGTTGAACAGGCCTGAGGCCTACAATGCCCTGGACGGGGCGTTGCTGAAAGGCTTGGCCGAGCGCATGATCTCCCTTGGCCTGGATGAGGCGGTCCGGGGTGTCGTCATCACCGGAGAGGGTAAGGCGTTTTGCTCGGGCGGCGACCTCAAGGCGATGAAATCGTTTCCCCAAGGCATGGCCCAGGGGGTTTACGAACTGGCTACCTTTTTTCACCAGGCCGTGCAGGAGATTCGCCGCATGAACAAACCGGTGATTGCCGCCGTGAACGGGGTCGCGGCCGGCGGTGGTTTCTCCCTGGCTCTGGCTTGCGACTTTCGGGTCATGGCACGATCCGCCGTCCTGAGACAGGCCTATACCTCAAGCGGTTTGTCTTTGGATGGTGGGGCCAGTTTTATCCTGCCGCGGCTGATCGGCCTGGCCCGGGCCATGGAGATCGTGGCCTTTGACCGGCAGATCTCCTCTGATCAGGCCCTTGCCTGGGGACTTGTCACCGAGGTGGTCGAGGATGGCCAGGTCGTTGGTGCGGCCAAAGAGATGGCTTTAAGGCTGGCAAAGGGATCATTGCACGCCTTTGGTGTATGCAAGGCCCTTTTGACCGATTCGTTTCATACCAGCCTTGAAACACAACTGGACAGAGAACGCCTCGGGATTTCCCATTGCCTTGCCCACCGAGAAGGCCGGGAAGGGGTCAACGCTTTCATAGAGAAACGCAGACCCGTTTTTGTTACAGATTGAGCAGAAGGAATTATGTAATTTATTTCTGAGACACGACGCCAACGCGGGGTATATTTCCCCAAATGCGGGGCAGAATTCCCCGCTCCGCCCTTTCTCCGCATTCCCCTTCCCTTTTCCGCTCCTTTCACGGGACATCAAAATTACTCTTGAAAAATCAATAGGATAGACATTGTCTCCGGGTGGTCTGATCCAAGAAACCGCCCTGGCACAAAGATTGCCGTGATGGGGGAAACCTTTGTTACACCCAGCTCAAAATCATTCACCAAGAACAGACCAAGGAAGGAGGAAGTCCATGGGAGCCAAATCACCCAAAGCCAACAGTGAAAAAGCAGTACCCGAGAAAGAAACGACTGAAGCCCTGCTGGCAGAAAACAGGCTATTCCGACCTTTGCCGCAAATGGTGGTCGATGCCAACCTGAATCCAAACGATTACGAGGCCGCTGTCAGAAAAGGTCGGCAAGACCTTGAGGGATTCTGGGAGGAAGCCGCCGGGGATCTGCACTGGTTCAGGAAATGGGACACGGTTTTAGACCGCGCGGACGCCCCGTTTTTCAAATGGTTCAAGGGCGGCAAGACGAACATTGCCTACAACGCTCTCGACCGCCATATCACCACCCATCGGAAGAACAAAGTCGCCATCATTGCTGAGAAAGAGAGCGGCGAACGCGAGCGAATGACCTACTACGACCTCTACCGCACGGCCAACAAGTTTGCCAATGTTCTCACTTCGCTCGGCATCAAAAAGGGAGACCGGGTGGCCGTCTATCTTCCTAATATCCCTGAGATCGCGGTGGTCATGCTGGGGTGTGCCAAGGTGGGCGCCGTGCACAGCGTCGTCTATGCAGGATTCAGTGCCAACGCGCTTCGGGATCGAATCAACCATGCCGAAGCACGGGTCGTGGTCACCGTAGACGCATTTCAGAGAAATGGAAAGGCCATCAAACTGAAAGAAGTCGTGGACGAAGCGATGACCGCCTCCCCCTCGGTGGAGACCGTCGTTGTGATCCGGCGAGCGGGGATCGAAACGGATATGAGTGATGGCCGCTACCTCTGGTATCACGACCTCATGGAAGGAAAGTTGGCTGAATTCGAGACGGTTGCCGTGGATGCCACCGATCCCCTGTACATCTTGTACACATCGGGCACGACCGGCAAGCCCAAGGGGGTTGTCCATTGCCACGGCGGCTACATGGTCGGCATCAATCGGACCCTCAAATGGGTTTTCGACATTAAGGAGACGGACATCTTCTGGTGCGCTGCGGATCCCGGATGGGTCACGGGGCATAGCTACATCGTGTATGGCCCGCTCATTGCGGGAACCACAACGATCATGTATGAAGGGCACCCGCTGTTTCCGGGGCCGGACCGCATGTGGCAAATCATCGAGAAGTACGGGGTGAATATCCTCTACACCGCGCCCACGACGATCCGCATGCTCATGCGATTTGGGTCCGACCATCCGAGAAAACATGACCTGTCCTCTCTCCGGCTCCTCGGCTCTGTAGGCGAACCGATCAATCCCGAGGCGTGGATCTGGTACCACAAGAACGTGGGTAAGGACAACTGCCCCATCATGGATACATGGTGGCAAACCGAGACAGGCATGTTCATGGTTACGCCCACGCCGTGTAATGTTTTGAAACCCGGCTCCGCCTTCAAGCCTTTCCCCGGTGTTCACGTGGATGTGGTGGATGCCCATGGGGAGTCTGTGCAGCCCGGCAAAGGAGGATTTGTCGTGGTGAGGGAGCCCTGGCCCGCAATGCTTACCACGCTGTACAAGGATCCGGAGAAGTACAAAGAGATCTACTGGTCCAAGATTCCCGGTTGCTACCTGGCGGGAGACATCGCCACCAGGGACGCGGAGGGTTATTTTCGATTCCAGGGCCGATCCGATGACGTCCTCAAGATCGCCGGACACCGGATCGGAACCGCGGAAGTCGAAAGTGCGCTGGTGAGCCACAAGTATGTGGCAGAGGCGGCTTGCATCGGCGTACCGGACAAGGTGAAGGGCGAGGTGGCCCAGCTTTTTGTCACCTTGAAAAAGGGTGTTGAACAGGACGAAACCACTCTGGTTGAGGAATTGAAGCAGCACGTCAGAAAGGAGCTTGGGCCCATCGTGGTCATCCGCGGCATCACGTTTCAAGACAAGCTCCCCAAGACCAGAAGCGGTAAGATCATGCGCAGGGTCCTGAAAGCTCGAGAGCTGGGCTTGCAGGAAGGCGATCTTTCCACGCTGGAAGATTAGTTATCAGGGTTGGTGTGTGGCTGAGCTGCCTCTGGATAAGGTTCTGGATTTCCTCAAAAAGGTTCGTCCCTTTTCAGGGCTTCCGGAACCTGTGCTCAAGTATGCGGCTGCCAGCCTCATGATTGACTACTTCCCCGAAGGAGAGACGATTTTGTCTCCGGGGCCGGTGAGCGATCCCTTCTTGTACCTGGTTTTTTCCGGGGTGGCCTACTGTTTTACGGAAACCCCGTCGGGCGTGGTCACCCTGAGATATGTTTCAGAAGCGGACCATTTCGGGAGCGAGACGATCATTACGGGACAATGCCGATATACGGTGCAGGTGCACGAAGACACCATTTGTTATCTGGTGAGGCCTGGAGTGTTTTGGGATCTGGAAAACCGTTCCGACGATTTCAGCCTCTATTTCAAGGGGTTGTATGCCCCTCTTGCGGATCAGGTGTCGGCATACATGGACCATCAGTGGGAGGCGACCCCACCTCAGGGGCTTTGGGACAAGAGCAGCTCCTCCCAGTTTAAGACCCCGATCCGGGCGCTCATGGGGCGAGAACCTGTTTGTTGTCAGCCCCTGACCACGGTCAGTGAAATCGCAAGGATCATGGAGTTCACCGGCGTCGGTTCCGTCATCGTCATGGAACACGAAACCCCTGTCGGGATCGTGACGAAGAACGACCTGACCTGGAAGATCCTGGCCAGGAGGCGAGGAAGTGATGTCCCGGCCTCCGAGATCATGAGTACCCGACTGCTGACGACGGATCTCAATGAATCATGCTTCGAGGCTTCCCTTCGTATGGTCGAGAACCGATGTCACCATATGCTGGTCATGGGAGGGGGAAAGCTTCGCGGTGTTATTTCCCAGCAGGACCTCATTTTGCTGCAGGGTGCCAATCCGGTTGCTGTGGTGGGCGGTGTGGACAAACAGACGGATCTTGCCGGCATCAAGACGTGCGTCGACCATATGTCTATTGTGCAGCAGGGGCTCCTGGTCCAGGGCGGCACGATGCAGGAAATCTGGGCTTTGATGAGCAGCTTCAGAGATTCGCTGACGCAAAGGCTGATGGTTCTTGGCATTGAGACGATGAGAAAGCAGGGCAAGGAACCCCCGGTATCGGAGTTTTGCTGGATGACCTTTGGAACGCCCGGCCGGAAAGAAACCCTGCTCAACGAGAATTTTCTGGAAGGGTTTATATACAAAGACCCTGAAAAGAGCCAGGAAGATGAATCAGGGGCTTACGTCACGGCCCTTGCCCACATGGTCAA
>Ga0307423_1001152_pt1 | contig 16377 bp, 10 predicted proteins | sample SalMarWE160310MG_FD_202154 | JGI IMG/M metagenome (GOLD analysis project Ga0307423, IMG submission 202154) | Salt marsh sediment microbial communities from the Plum Island Ecosystem LTER, Massachusetts, United States - WE1603-10 | ecosystem: Environmental > Aquatic > Marine > Intertidal zone >...
TGAGGCTCTTCCGTTCCGGTCAGGCCAAGTGGGTGCGGCGCGAGGTGCATGAGCACCTGGAAGCCCAGGGGCCCGTGGGCCGTTTGCCGGGATATGTCCATCATTATTCCTATGACACGGTGGGCCAATATCTGCGGCGCATGGAGCGCTATAGCGCCGAAGCGGCGCACCAGATGTTTGCTGCCGGCCGCCGCGCCAGCGCCTTCACCGCCTGGAGCCATGGCGCCTGGGCATTTTTCTCGCGCTACATTCTTCGCTTGGGGCTATTGGACGGCTGGCCCGGATATCTGGCGGCACGGCTGGAGGGGCTTTATACCTTCACCAAGTATGCCCGGCTCAGGGAGTTGAACCACGGCGGAAGAGAGGTGCGATGAGGCTGCAGGCAAAGATCGGGATCGCTTTTATCATGCTCAGCTTGACGGTTCCGGCGATGGCCGCTTCCCAGGAGTCCGCTCCGCCCAAAGGTCCGCGGGATTTTGAGCAGGCGGTGGTTAAGGCCCGGCAGGGAATGAATGACAAAGACCCGGCCCGCACCTTGGGCGGCCTGCGCGAGGCCGTGGCCGCGGCCTGGAAACGCTTACCGTTCACCGCCATCGAGGTGCATCTGGTGGCTGCGCCGCCCACCGGCTTTGGCGAATACATCCCCCGAGTGGATAACGTCTACCGTCCTTCCGAACCCCTGATCCTATACATGGAGCCCGTAGGCTTTGGGGTTCGCTTTGACCAGGACAAGACGGCCTACACCTACCACATCAGCGCGGACTTCAATCTGGTTGACGCCTGGGGCCATGTGGTGAGCGGCCGCCGCCAGTTCGGCCGTTTCGAGGGAGAGTCGCGCCACTTTCCCTCCCGCCTGCCGCTGACCTTCACCTATTCGCTTTCAGGCCTGCCGCCGGGCGAATACCGCCTGGAGACGGTGCTGCGCGACATGATCAAAAAGAAGTCGCACGCAGTTGTCACGCCCATCCGTATCGAAGGCCCCTAAATCAGCTCCGCCTGTTCACCAGCCAATTAAAGCCTGGGCCTTGATCAACCTGTAGCATCCTAGCCGGCGCAAGCAGCTTTGGGCAGCTGGTTTAGCTTGCCCTCCTGGGCCAGCTTGTGGATGGCTGCTGCGGTGCGCGCGCCTTCGGCGGTGGCGTCTCCCATGCGCGCCGGGCTCAAGGCGTCACCGATAAGGTAAATGGCTCCCACCTTAGGTTCCAAGGCCAGAAAAAGGGACGACCGGGGCCGGCTGCCCAAGGCGACCACAAAGGTGTCCAGGGGGCCCAACTCCGCGGGCTGGCGGGTTCCGTCCGGCATAATGTGGAGGAAGGCCACCCGGTCCGGGAACAGACGCCGCACTTGCGAGCGCACATGGCGGCGTATTTTGTATTCTCCCAGTTCTCGCCTGAGCAGATAGCGCCGGGCCGGGCCCAAATCATTGGCAATGCCCAGGCCCAGTTCAATGATGCACACCTCGTGTCCCTTGACGGCTAGATAGTGGGCCACTTCCGAACCCAGGTTGCCGCCGCCCAGCACCGCCACCCGTTTGCCAACTTTGGCGGTGCCTGATAACACGGCCCTTGCGCTGATTATGGGCGCCTCGTCGGCGCCCGGTATGCGGGGCAGCACCGGCTCGGAGCCGGTGGCGACCACCACTGCGTTGGGATTCAAGGTGCAAATATCGGTGACCTTTGCCTTGGCGTTCAGGCGGACCTCAACGTTGGGAAGCTGGGCCAGGGCCGCCTGGTAATAGTCCAACAGGCGCAAAAATTCCGTTTTGCCTGGTGCTACCGCGGAAATGAGGAGCTGGCCGCCCAATTGAGGACCGCGTTCAAACAGCACAACATCATGGCCCAGGCCGCCGAGGCAGCAAGCCGTCTCCAGGCCGGCCAAGCCTCCTCCCACCACCACCACGCGCGCGGGCACTGCGGCCGGAGTCATGCTGGCCTCTTCGGCCTCGCGGCCCAGCCAGGGATTGGCCACGCAGGTAATGGCCAGTCCTTCCAGCACCCGGTCGATGCAACCTTGATTGCAGCCTATGCAGGGCCGGGTCAGGGCCTCCTGGCCTTGGGCGGCCTTGACCAGCCAAAGGGGGTCCGCCAAAAACGCCCGGCCGCAGGCGATGAGGTCCACCTTCCGCAGGGCCTCCTCGGCCTGGGCCGCGGTGTGAACCCTGCCCACTCCCACCACCGGCACCTTCACCGCGGCCTTTACGATCACGGCGGCGGGTAGATGAGTCCCGGCGGGGCTGGGCAGGGGAGGGACCACCAAATGCGGAGTTTCATAAACGCCGCCGGTCACCGAGATAAGGTTGACCCCGGCCTTCTCCAGAAGCCGGGCGATCTCCCCGGCCTGCGGAGGATGGATGCCGTTGCGCACATGGTCATCGCCGGAAAGCCTAACGGCAAGAATATGGCCGGGATTCAATACTTCGCGCACCGCCTCCGTCACTTCCAGGGCGAAGCGGGTGCGTCCGGCCAAATCGCCGCCGTATTTGTCTTGGCGCAGGTTGCAATAGGGCGTCAGGAACTGGTGCACCAGGTATTCGTGGGCCGCGTGGATCTCCACCCCATCGAAGCCGGCCGCAACCACCCGCTCGGCGGCTCTGGCAAATCGCTCCACCATGGCCTCGATTTCCAAAAGGGTCATGGCCCGGGGAGCGGTTTTGGAAGTGGGACCACGCAGGCTGCTGGGGGCCAGGAGCTCGCCCACCAGACGGGGGTGGGAGTTGCGCCCGCCGTGGATGAGTTGGACCACAGCGGGCACTCCATGGGGTTTGATGACATCGGCCAGGCGCTTCAGGCCATCCAGGGTCTGGGCGTCGTGGCACATGAAATGATGTTCGATAACCCGGCCTGAAGGATGAACGCAAGCTGCTTCCACAACCATTAGCCCGGGCTTGCCGGCAGCGCGGGCGGCATAGTAGTCCAGCATGTTCTGGGTTAGGAGTCCTTTAGCGTCGGCGAGGTTGGAACCCATGGAGGGCATTACCACTCTATTGGGCAGCTCGACGTCGCCAACTTTCAGAGACGAGAACAAACGCCGGTAATCGGACATGCTTTCTCCTCTCACCGGGGGGGGTGGCGATTCTCGTCAACATGATAGGATGTTAAGCCGCCTTACTGCAAGTAGTGATGGGGCATGCGTAAAATCAACCATGATAATCGGCGGTTGGCCGCATAGGCGCAAGCGTGCGAATGCCGAAACACCGCGGATACGCCTTCCTGCGGCTGTTTGGGTGAAAGGCCTTGCCGGCCTCGGGGGGCTGGGTGTACATTCCTTGGCATGCAAGTTTTTAGCGAACCACCCATCTTGAATGAAGACCAGGCGGTGCAGAGGCTCAAAGAGCTGCCGCGCCCATGGGCAGCCGAATACCTGGCCATGTACTCCTCGCAGTTGGGGGGTATCGTGACCGAGCCCTGGCTCATGAGCGTGCCCATTGACGACCATATGGTGCACCGCGGCGACGGGGTTTTCGAGGCCACCAAATGCGTGGCCGGCCGCATTTATCAATTCAGGCCGCATTTGGATAGGCTAAGCCGCTCGGCTGCCTCCATTCAATTGGAATTGCCGCTAAGCCGCAACGAGCTGGAAGTTTTGGCTGTGGCCGTGGTGCGCGCGGGGGGCGAGCCTGATTGCATGGTGCGGATCTATGTGAGCCGCGGCCCCGGGGGCTTTACCACCAATCCCTTTGAATGCCCCAAGCCCGGTCTCTACATCGTGGTAAGCCATCTGCATTCCCCACCCAACAAGGCTTACGACTTGGGGGTGCAGATAGGCATCAGTCACGTGCCATCCAAGAGCGGTTTTTTCGCCTCGGTGAAGTCCTGCAATTATTTGCCCAACGTGCTTTTGAAACGGGAGGCAGCGGTTAAAGGTTGGGATTTCGCCATCGGACTCGACGAGCAGGGGCTCATTGCCGAGGGATCCACCGAGAACATCGGAGTGGTGAACCGCGATGGCGTGCTGTGCCTTCCGCTGCCGGTCAACATTCTGGAAGGCACCACGGCGCGCAGGGCCCAGGAACTGGCCCAAGGCATGCTGCGGGAGGGCTTGCTAAAAGGTTTGGAGCACCGGCCCATATCAGTGAGCGATCTGCATGAGGCGGCCGAGGTAATGCTATTCGGCACTACTTTGGACGTGCTGCCGGTCACGCGCATGGAGGGCGAACCTTTGGCCGGCGGAAAACCCGGGCCGGTGGCCAAGGAACTGCTGGAACGCGTTCGCAAAGACATCCTGCACAATCACGCAATGAGCACGCCGGCCCTGGTCTAGATTTTTCGTCTTGGCCTGAAGACGGAACCCCTGCCGGCTAACCCCTAGCTGGTATCAATGCGGCAGCTATGGTGTCTTGATCTGGGCCAGCAGCTTAAAAACAAAAATACAGTAAATTGCTTGCCTCGCGCCTTGAGCGGTGCCATGCTTAGAATCTGGGAATTAATGTGAGCGCCCGCGAAAAGCGGGCCTTTGTCATAACCGCAAGCGACGGCCATGCCATACCGAGCCTTTGATCACATAGAAGCGCGCTGCCCCCGCATGGGGCATCAGATCAACTTCGGCTATTGCCGCGCCATGGACCAGGGCCTGCCCTGCTCCCACGCCATCAATTGCTTCTACTACTCATTTCCGGTGGAAGAGTATTTCCGCAGGGTGCTGAAGGAAGAAACCTTTGCCCGCATCTTCCTGGCGGAAAAGCCTGGCCGTTATGAGTCGTTTTTAAAGACGGTCTTCGAAGCCAAGGACCGGGTGGTGGCCAGCGAGCCCGATTCCGGCGATACAGATCAATAGACTCCCGCGATTGACATTGCCCTAACCAGTTTGCCAGACTGCACCAAGCATCAATTGCTTTTCAGTGCGGAGCATGCATTGGTGGAGAGGGGTTATGTTGAAGCTGCCCAACAGCCTCAGCCGGCGTTCCTTTGTAAAGCTGCTGGCCGCCGCCGGGGCGGCTGCCTTATTGCCCCCCTTGATGCCTCGCGCCGCTCAAGCCGCCCTAGGCCAGGCCTTGCTGGTTTCGGATATCCATTTCAATCCTTTTTTTGATGCGGCTCTGGTGCCGAGCCTGATCGCGTCGCCAGCCTATCAATGGGACGCAATCCTTGCCTCCTCGCAGGACAAGCGCCTTGGCTGCTATGGCCAGGAGACCAACTACAATCTTTTGGATTACGGCTTCAAGGCAATGAAGGCAGCTTGCCCTCAACCTAACTGCATCATCTACACCGGCGACCTGCCTTGCCACGGCGTTTGGGACACATTTTTAAACTTCAGTTCTGATCTGGTGAAGCGCGACCTCTTCCTAACCAAGTTGGTGGAGTTCATGGGGCTTAAGTTCAAAGCCGCCTTTCCCGGCACGCCGGTATATTTCGCTTTGGGCAACAACGATTCTTTTTGCGCTGATTACCAGATCACCCAGCGGGGGACCTACCTGCATTCCACCGCCCTGCCCTTCTCCCGCTATTTTTTGAATGAGCCCCAACCGTCCGCCGGGTTTTTACGGGACTACCGGAACCTGGGTTGCTATAACCTGGCCGGGCCGGTGCCGGGTTTGCGGGTTATAGCCATCAACAGCAACTATCTCAGCAACCATTGGTCCTGCCAGTGCTGCCAGGGCGCTCCCGGCGATCCGGCCAGCGAGCAGTTGGACTGGTTGGAAGCCCAGCTTACTGCGGCAGCCGCTGGCGGCCAGGCGGTGTGGCTTTTGACGCACATACCGCCTGGGATCAACGCCTTCAATACGGCCAACCTGGTGGGCCCCGACGGCAAGCTGCATTCGGCCAAGATGGATCTAAAGGACGCCTACAATTCCCGGCTACTGTCCATCATGCGGGGCCATGCGGATGTGTTGCGGGCCGGGTTCGCCGGCCACACCCACATGGATCATTTCCGGGCCATTGCCAAGGGGCGGGAAGCGGCGGCCATGCTGCGCATAACCCCGGCCCTGAATGCCCTGTTTGGCGGCAATCCAGCCTTTCAGGTACTCAGCTACGGCCAAAGCGATTTCGCCCCGTTGGATCTGGTTACCTATTACCTGGACCTGGAGTCAGCCCCGGATTTGCCCGGACCGGGCGAGGGGGATGACGGCAGCCGGCTGCAGTACCCCTTCTGGCACTGGGAATACGGATTTACGAGCGCCTACGGGATCAAGGACCTGCGCCCGGAAGCGCTTTTGTACCTGAGCCAGACCATGTTGAGCGATGAGAGCCTCAGAGAAAAGTTTAGGATTTTCTACGATGCAAGCCGCGCAAGCACGCCGGGGTTCAGCGAGGCACAAGCCAAGGTCTATTGGTGCGCCTTGGCTCATTTGGAGCCTCAAGAATTTATAGACGTATTCAATTCAGTTGACTTGGCTGGCATGGATTCTTGGCTCAGCCAACGGGCCGCCTAGGCTGAACGATTTTTCCTTGGATAATATACAGCGTGTTCTTTAAGCCGCTGGGGCAGGCAGGCCTTGCCATGCCAAGCAGCTAGGCGGTCAATCGGCCATTTCGCCCAGATGCTCACCTATGGCCCGCCAGCGCCAAGCGAACTCGGCTGATAAGTCTGGCAGCAGCTCCACCCGCTGCAACCTGGGGCCGGCCGGGCCCTGGCTTTCCAGCACAACTTCCAAGCGCACCGGTCCTGCGGTGACCTGTCCGGCCAATTCCACCTCGCTCTGGCCGGCATCCAACACTGACTCGGCAATATCGGCCACCAGCACGCCGGGGCGGTGGGCCACCAGTTTCAGGGTAGCTTTGCCGGCCTGCGCGGATCGCTCCCAGGCGATGCGGGCGCGCAGACGGAGGAAACCGGGCAGGAACTCCTGTTTGAGCCAAAGGTGGTGCTTGTGTTCCAGTATTTCCTGTTGGGCCGGATCGATCCCGTCCTGGCATTTGCCGCCCCACCAGCCAGTTTCCTGGGGCCAAACCACTCTGCGCCAGGTTAACACCGCCGGTCCCAGTCCGGTGAGGGCGGCAAGGCGGGCTGGCAGGTCCGAACCGGCGGCCTGGCCCAACGCCTTGTAAAGACCCAAAAAGCCGGGGGCGCTTGCTTTAACCTCGTTGAGCACTTGGGCAGCCTGATCTTTCCGTCCTTGGCGGACCAGGGCGGCGGCCCAGATCAAGCCGGCTTCGGGGCAGCCGTCTTGCCGCCAGGCTTCAGGAGCCACGGAGTTGATCTGTGACCAAGCTCCCATGCGCAGCAGCATGGGGAGCATGCCTTGGGGTTGGGGGAACACCCCCACCCAGACCGGCTCGTTATCGTTCCAGTCCAGGCCGACCGTATAGGTCCTGGGCACGAGCGGTACTGGCGATCTTAAGAGGTAAGCCAGGCCGGCCGCGGGCTTTGCCGGCCAGCTTTCCAGGGCAATGCTGAGGCCGGGCCCCAGGTTCAAGCGGCCGCGCCCTTTTCCCAGGGCGATATAAGCCACCCGCCCCACGGGCTCCTCCTGGGCAAAGGCAATAAGTTCGCGCCGGCGAGGCTGATTTAGCAATTCCCCGGGCAGCGAGCGGCTGAAGTCTGTGTTCCAGAAAGCGTAGCGCCGCTGGTCCACTCTAAAAAGCGGCAGCGCCACTTTGCCGCTATAACCGGGACTGTCGGGCCGGTAAAGGGCCACCCGGGGATGCTCCCAATAGGTATGCAGCACCTGAAGGTCCATAAGGGGTTTGATGGTATTGCGCGGCAGTTCTAGAGCGCTCCAGCCTTCTTCCAGCACCAAGGCGTCGGCTTGATCCGGAATCCGGCCTTGGCGAAGCTCTTCGCCGATATCATTGGCTTCCGCGCCGGGTCCGTCCGCCACGCACCAATCGGTGTAGGCTCCCGAGAACCCCATCTCGGCTTTGATGCGCTCGCCGGGCCTGGTGAGGCAGGCAAGCCAGGATTCGGCGGACTGGCGATTATCTTCCACCCTGGCTACCCAGGCGTCGCTTAAGGCTGTCCAGGACTGCGCCACCAGGAAAAGGCCGATCAAGATGGGTGCCAGCTTGTCAAGAAATTTCCTTTGGGAGGACCAGACCAGAAAGGGTCCCAAGGCCGCGGCAAGGGCCAAATTGAGATAGACCGTGAGATTGACGAAATCCCATTCCCTAAGATAACGGAGCCGAAATACGTATATGAAAATTATGGAAAGTACGGCGGGAACCAGGAATAAGAGGTCTTCCTTGCGCCTGCGCCTGACCAGGAAAACCAGGCCTGCCACCGCGGCTATAAGCCAGGGCAGGTGGAAACGATGCATCAAGCCGGTGAAGGAGTATTGCAGGCCTGGCCAAACGGAGAGCCAAAAGCCCGCGTTATATTGTTCTGCGCTCATGGCTGAAATGTTTTGCAGCCAGCTATCGATATCGAGCCATGCATAGGGAGTGCCGATTAAGACGCCCAGCGCGGCCGCCGCCAACAGGACCAGCGGCATCCACAACCGCCGGGGAGCCGCCAAGAGCCAGGCGGCAAAACCCGCGGCCAGGATATAGCCGCCATATATTTTGGTGGCCGCGGCCAGGCCCGCAAAGAGTCCAGCCAAGAGGCAGTCCCACCAGCGCTTCTCCTGCATCAAGCGCACTGAAAAAAAGAAGCTGAGCACCACCCAAAAGGTTTGAGGCACCTCTCCCATGGCCTGGCGCGAATAGGTTAGATGCATGGGGTCGATGGCTAGAAGCAAAGCCGCGCTCAAGCCCGCCCAAGGCCCCCAAAGCCGCCGCGCCGCGAAAAAACCGATAAGAGGTATGGCTGCCCCCAAACAGGCGCCGATGCTGTGGGCGGCCAGCACCAGATTAGCTGAATCAGGTACGGCTCCCAAGGTCAAGAGAGGCGGTTGGCCGGCCAAGGGTGCCAAGTACCAATACAGTTGGATAAGGCCTGCGAACAGATAGATGTGCCCCACAGGGTAAGAGTTGGGGGGCATAAGGTTACCCTGCATGAAGTAGTGCATGAGCTGAAGCTGCTTGGGGGTGTCGCAGTGAGCGATCATATCGGGAAGGCCGTAGTTTACGCCGCTGAGGCGCAAGAGCAGCCCTGCGATGACCACAGCGCCGACGAAAAGGGGGATTAGCTTTTCTATTATCCTGGCGCCCGAAACTTCTCGCGAGGGCCGCACAAAGGGGAAAAGGGCGATGACGGCAATAGCCCACAAAACGGGGAGCAGCCAATAGGCATCGGCCGAGGCGAGAGCAGACCAAAAAGGAACCAGCAGCGCGCTTGCCGCCAAAAGCGCCCAGCCCGTCAGTTTGCTGGCCCAGTGCAATGACAACCTAGTAATTTTATTTAATAGAAAAGCCGCGGCAATTGTGAGGAGCAATGCGCCCAGGGCTCCGCCGATGGAACCCAGCCAGAGCCTCCAGGCAGGATGCTTAAAGCTGATGTGGCTTAGATAGTGGAGTTGGCTGCAAAGGCCCAGGGCGGCTCCGGCGATGGCGGCCCAGAACAAACCCCAAAAGGAAGGCGGAGCAATGAATTGGAACTTTCGCGGCGTCATCAGACTCCTGGTTTCGAATTTTCTTGCGGGGCGAGCCCATCCGTTTTTATCAGGTCGATCATTATATCGTAACGCCTGGTGAGGAAACAGAACAGGTTCTCTACAGTCCGAACCTGCTCTAACCATGGCGGCGATGGGGCTGAGTTAACCGGTTGGTGGACCAGACCTCTACCCATGTCATGGACAACACCCACATCTACAAGGTCATGGAAGAGGCTGCCGGCGTGAGCCGCTAACGACCCTTTGCTTTAAGCAAGAAACCCCGGGAAGTCCAAGGCTTCCCGGGGTTGTTAACGAAGTGGGTCCGCGTTGCCGCGAAAAGGCAACTGGATCTAGACCGCGTCGATGATGCGTAGGGCCTCCTCGCGGTAGGCGTCCATGATGTAGGGGATGCCGGTGACCATGGCGCATTCTTCGGTAAGAGAGGCCAGGTCGTTGCGGCTCATGAGGTCCACCCGCCATTTGCGGGCGCCGGCCATGAGCTGCTGCAGGCCGACCCTGAGCTTCTCGCCGGCCGAGTAGATGCCGATGGCGCCCAGCGGGAAGTTATCAACTTCCTTGCCGTACTTGGCCTTGAGGTCCTCGTAGCACACAAAGATTTCCTGCTTGGTGGTGCCGAACTTGCTGACGGTGGAGGGAAGCCCGCCGTCCTCGCCCTGGAGCCAACGGCCGATGTTCTTGCCCACCATGCCCGGGATCATGAGCGCGCGGCCCATGCAGACGGCCTTGCAGTAGGGGGCGCCCAGGGACAAGGCCTTGAAGATATGGTCTTCGGAGCTGAAGCCGCCGGCGAAGGCGATGTCCGGCACCCAGGCGCCTTTGTACTCCAAACGCTCGCACATCTCATATGCCATGGAGTGCAGGTAGATGGAAGGCACGCCCCACTCGGACATCATGCGCCAGGGGCTCATGCCGGTGCCGCCGGGGGCGCCGTCGATGGTAAGAAGGTCGATGCCGGCGTCGGAGGACCAGCGGATGGCCATCGCCAGCTCGCGCATGGGGTAGGCGCCGGTTTTTAAGGTTACGCGCTTGGCGCCCAACTTGCGCAGGCGCTCCACCTCTTTCATGAAGCCCTCTTGGTCCACGAAGCCCAGGCGGGAGTGACGCTCGAATTCCTTGATGGCGCCGTCTTTAAAAGCTTTCTGCACGGCCTTGTTGGAGGGGTCGGGGGTCACGATGTAGCCGCGCTTCTGCAGTTCCTGGGCCCGCTCTAAAGTATGGACCTTGATCTCGCCGCCGATGCATTTGGCGCCCTGGCCCCACTTGAGCTCGATGGTCTCTACGCCCAGCTTGTCGAGCACGTACTCGGCCACGCCCAGGCGGGTGTCCTCCACGTTCATCTGCACCAGGATGTCGCCATAACCTTGATGGAAGCGGCGGTATTCCTCAACGCGGCGCCGCATGTCGGGAGCCTCGGAAACCTGGCCATTTTTCTTGAATTTGAGTTTGGGGTCGATGCCGCAGACGTTTTCGCCGCAGACCAGGCTGATGCCGGTGATGGCGGCGCCGATGGCGAAATGCTCCCAGTTTTTACGGGCGATCTCGGTGGAGCCCAAGGCGCCGGTAAACATGGGAATCTTCATCTTGACTTTGTTTTTGGCGGCGCCAAAAGCGGTCTCGGTGTTAACCGCCGGGAAGGTGGCGTGATCGGGATCGGCCTGAACGCCTTCGGCGCCCAGGGCATACCCCATGATGTTTAGATGAGAGTAGTCCACCGGATAGTCTTTGTCGCTGCCGGCGGTGATGTCGCCAAAGGGCGTGGGGTAAAGCAGTTCGCGGCCGCGGAAGGTGGCGTTGAAGAGATCGCAGTTACCCTTGCAACCGTCAACGCAGCGGGAGCAGATTCCCGATTGGGGAGCTACGGAGCGGGAGCGGTTCTTGGTTTGCAGTGCCTCATTGGCATTGGGACGATGGAGGTTCATTGAATTTTCTCCTTGTCTGAAGTAATCCGTGGCCCTCGGACGGGGGGCGCTTCTACCCTTGGCCGGAATTGGCCGGCGGCCCAATCGGGGCGTAATACTTTTTTAGTTTAACTGAATAGGCAACCCTTGCCTTTTTTCCATTAAGCAGGGCCTTGTGTCAAGTTAAAAATAAGTGATACTGATTAAGCAAACTAGCTGTTATGTCAACAAAACACAAAACATAACTCACAAAGGCGGCAATTATACCGCTTTTGGCTGGCTGAGGCATGTAAGTTAATTACGGCAATATTGCCGTAATAGAAAGTTTATTAGGCCATATTGGCGGCATATTGGCGGTCTGATCGGCCGGTTGGGCGTTCATGCTTGGGCAAGAGATTATTTTTAGCAGGTCTGACAGCCTACGCCTGCCTTCTTTGCTATGCGGGATGCTTTTTGTTAAGTTAAAATTACAGGAGGGGTGTAAAACCGCATATGCGAGCTGCACACCTTAAACTGCCTAAAAGTTGTAACCTAGGGCCGCCAGATTTGTGGTATTAATTGCTACTGGTTCCATCTGTCTTAGGAGAAGAGCCTTCATGGCCGACCATGTGTGCCCCTGGTGGTTCAGCTACGCTTTCGACAATCCCCTTCGCAAATTAGTGCATCCGCCGGATACCATGCTGGCGCCCTATGTCGGCCCGGGCATGACATGTTTGGATCTCGGCTGCGGCCGTGGCTATTTCAGCTTGAGTTTGGCCAGGCTGGTCGGAGACAGCGGCAAGATTTACGCGGTGGATCAACAGAAGAAGATGCTAAGCCTCTTGGGGAAAAGGGCGGCCAGGGCGGGGCTTGATAAAGTAGTCTTGCCGCATTTGACGGGCGGCAACGGCATAGGCTTAATTGATCTGCAAGGCCAAGTAGATTTCGCCCTATGCTTTTGGATGCTGCATGAAGTCGAAGTGCAGCCGGCATTTTTAGCCGAGGTGGCATCGCTTTTAACCCAAGGCGGCCAGCTCTTTCTGGCTGAGCCCAAAGGGCACGTAGCTTTGTTGGATTTCGAGCAATCCCTGGGCGCCGCCTCCCGGGCCGGCCTGGAGGTGGTCGCCAGGCCCAAGGTGGCTTTGAGCCGAGCCGCTCTTATGAAAAAAAAGAGCCTGCCAAGCTGAAACCAGGCATGTTCAGCAAGATAAACTCGTTGAAGATCGCGGTGGGCTGGGCCGGGCTTCCAGCGAGGCCCTTGATCGCAAACAATGCCTGCCGTCAACCCGCCTAAATGCCCCGGAAGCCATCTGGTAAATAGCCTTCTATCTGTACTTGACCCATAAGAGGCGGGCAGGTGAGCGGCCGAGGTTGCTCCAGGCTGTGGGCAGCTCGGAAGTAAGATACACTACGTCGCCAGCCTTTAGATTATGGGCGGTTTTTTTGAGCTTCAGCTGTATTTTCCCGGATAGCACATAGCCCATCTCCTCGCCTTTGTGCACGAAAAAGTGGGAATTAAGATTGGTTTCCGGCGGCACTTCGATGAGGTAGGGTTCGCTTTTAGCCTCAAAATCCACCGGCACCAGCATCCAGGCGCGCAGGCTCTTTTCAGGCAGGTCCGGCAGGCGCACCTCAACCGCATCGCCGGACGGGAAAACAATTCTGTTCCTGTCGCCGGCGTTTTCCTGGAAAAAGCTGGCGATGTCCACGCCCAAGACTTCAGCCATTTTCAACAGGGCGGGCAAGGAAGGATAGATCAGGTTGGACTCAACCTGGCTGATGGTCGACGGCGTCACCCCCACCAGCTTGGCCAGGTCGGTCTGACTGAGGCCCTTTTTGGTGCGCAACTCCTTGAGCCTTAGGCCCAGGTTGACGTGGCCGCTGATGCGCTCTTCGCTGTCGAAAGTGACGTTGAGGTCCTTGCTCCAGTAGGTATGGGGCTTGTGATGGTTTTCCTGAGGGCGCTTTTCGGCCTTGAGGATGGTGAGGCTGGTGGTGCCGCGCTTGATGGTGAGGTCTATCACCACCTGGGCGATCTGGCTGATCTGGGCTCTTAGCCTTGCTGAATGGGCATTTTTTTCGATCACCCAATAAGCCACGGTGTTGAGTTCATATAGCCGCGGGCAGGCATGGGAGTAAAAGGATATGATGGAATCCTCGCCGCCCCAGAGCTCCTGCATGCCGGTGAGGCTTTCCACCACGAAACGCACATCGCCCTCCAACTGGCTATGCAGCGAATATAGCGCTTCTGAAACCTGATTCGGCTGGCGGGGGTCCTTAACCGGCACAACCCGGCAGGGGGGAACATCGTCATTATCATCATAGAACCGGGTGAATACTTCCTCTCCGGCCCCCTTGCCGTAAGTAAAGCAATCAAGCACCGTGAGGTTGGGGTTTTGGGAAAGGGTGCCCAGTTTGTCTAAGAGATTCTTGGGGGAGCGGTCAACCGTGACGTAGATCAGATGCCGGTTTTGATTTTGCGAGGCTTGCACAAAGCTAAGGCAAAAAACCGATGCCAAGGAGCCGGCGTCATCGAGCCATACCACATTGTCGCCAATGTAAAGGCCTCCCAAGAGTCGGTCCAATTGGCTGACTCCCGAGCTTATCCGCAAGCGTTCCGCCATGATTTGTCCTCGCTGCCCTGATTATTAGTTAAAATAAAAAAGTACCATCGCCAATATTTTTCTACAATAACAATCATTCATATTTACAAAGCGTTAAGGCATTAGGCTTTGACTTAATATGTTGAGAATATTTCTCGGTTTGAGTCTAAATGATACTTATCTACTTGATGCCAAAAGTAAAGCGGAGTGGACGCTAGCACATATTAACTAGATTGTTGGTTATTTAAATCAACCCGGTTTTGGCTAAAGCGTTTTCTGGCTGAGCGAACCGTCCAGTCAGGTTTGGGGGTGGTGATAGGCCCAAAAAACGGGAGCCCTGCCGGGCCCCCGCTTTGAAATGCGATCGGCAATATTGCTACAAGCCGCGCCCCTTGGGTTTGCCAGGGGTTTTGGTGGCCGAGGGCTTCAGGGTGAAAGCCACGATATGGCCCTGGTCCTTCATAGACATGCCTTTGAGTTGGGTGGTGGCGATGGACATGACCAGCGCCGGACGGCCCAGGTTACCCACGTCTGCGATGGTGTAATCGGTGACATAACCGCCGATGCGCGGGGTTCGCCAATTTTCCATCATGGACATGCCGTTCCAATATAGGGAATAAATGGTGCCCTGATAGTACATGCGCATCTTGCCCAATAGTCCGCCCATGCGGTCCAGGTTGCGCACCAGGATCACCTCGCTGCGGCCGTCGCCGTCAAGATCCGACAGCACCATGCGGGTGGGCAGGAAGTACCAGCCCTCATCCCAGCCAGGGTTGTCCAGTTGGGTGGCTGCCGGGACCTTGATTACTTTGTCCGAGGCGTTATAAACCTCGCCGCCCTGGAAAAGCCGGTCGCCGTTGGACGAAAACACGTTGAGATCGTAGCTAAGCCCGATCATGAGCGTCATTACCCGGCCCGAGCCGTTCAAGTCGGCCAAGAGCAAGTTGTAGAGATTGGCTGCCTTCATGGGCTTTCGCACGGTTTTGTCCGTGGGGACGTAGGTGCCGCCATCGGCCTTCATATAGTAGATGGGGCCTATCATGGGCTCGGCAATGTCCTTCTTCTGCCCCAGCAGAATGTGGCCCTTGCCTGCGGGGTTGGGCTGCACCCGGAAGAAGTAGGGAAGGTCCTTGGCGACGTATTTGAGACCGCCGCCTTGGTTCCAAACCAAAACAAAGCTTTGGATGCTGTAGTTGTTAAGGTTGGATACGAATATCTCCGGTCGGCCGTCGCCGTCTATGTCAGCAGCGTCGACGAACATGTAAGTGCCGGTGGGGCCGTTTTTGAATTCGTGAACTAGGCTGAAGTGTTTGCCTGATAAACGGTAGATCCTGAGGCTGTCTTCCAAAAGGGCCAGGATTTCGTTCTTGCCATCCAAATCAATGTCAGCCACGGCGATGGATACGATCTGGCCGTCGATGCGCGGGCTACGCCAGTAGCGGTCGGATTCCACTCCCGAAAGGCTGCGCAGGAAAAGCGGGTTCAAGGGGCTCATGGTGGCAGGCAGATCGTCTTGCTCGTTAATCGTCTTGCGCGCCGGGCCCGCACCGGTCTCGCCCTGCTCTTTGAGCTGGGCCATTTCTTTGGAGCTTTCCTCGGCCTTTTTCATGGCCTCCATGGCATCGGGCCGCTTGAAAATATCGGCGTTGATGCGCTGGGCAAAGTCGTTGATGCGCGGGATCACCTGATCCAGGTCCGAGGCCTGCACAAAAGCGGTCAGTGGTTGCGAAGCTGGTTCGTTCACCTTGACCACCCTGGCGTCGACGCTGACCGACTGACCCATGGCGGTGATGGAGCCGAAAACCACCACATCGGCCGTAAGCTTCTTGCCGACGTTGCGGGCCTTGTCGTCGTTATACGGTGGCGGGACCTGCTTCATGACCGGAGCCACCAGGTCAGGCTCGATCACCGTGACTTTATCCTGCCAGGCCAAACGGGTGGCCAGCATGTCCCGCACGCCCTTTATCAAAAAGGATATGTCATCCTTGGCGTTGGCGGTGAAAGGTAAGATCACCACTCGCTGGGGTGCGGCAGCCAAGGCCGGAACGGCCATAGCAAAGATCAAGACGAGCGCCAACGGCAGAAGCGCCGCACGGCGGACAAGGCGGTGCGCCATATCCAATATCCTCCCGCCCTTTTTCAGGGCTGGTCTTTGGCTAGGTCATGTAGTGTAACCGCGCTGAATTTGGAGGCTATCATGGGGTATGGGCCTTGTCAACCGAGCCAAGGCCTCTCCACTTCACCTTGACAATAGGCCGTGCTAAAGTAAAAATCCCTATCAGGCTTCAAGGCCAGTATTTTTTCACCTCCATTTAAGGGAGCGGATCATGGATTGCCCTCATTGCCAAAAAGAGTTGCCAGCTCTGACTTGTGATAGCTGCGGCCAGAAAACGCTTGAAGGCGCCGGGTTTTGCCACCAATGCGGCCACCAACTAACCGGCGGTGAGGAGCCCAAACTGCTCACCTG
>Ga0307423_1001154_pt1 | contig 16360 bp, 17 predicted proteins | sample SalMarWE160310MG_FD_202154 | JGI IMG/M metagenome (GOLD analysis project Ga0307423, IMG submission 202154) | Salt marsh sediment microbial communities from the Plum Island Ecosystem LTER, Massachusetts, United States - WE1603-10 | ecosystem: Environmental > Aquatic > Marine > Intertidal zone >...
AAGATGGTATCATGATTTTTTGGAAACGAAAAGTCAAGGACAAGGAGAAGCAGTAAAATTCAGGAGGAATACAGACATAACAGTCTGTTTCCTGCAAGAGACAACATGCTGACCGAGGTTCCTGAAAAGCCCATCCGAAGCGGTATTGGGGCCGTCGTAAAAGTCTCCATCCTCGTCGCTTTTATCATCGGGGCCGTCGCGTTGGTCCGGTTCACACCGATCAAGGGTTACCTGACGGCCGAAACCCTGGGCCGTTTTCTGGAAACCGTGGGGATCTGGGCTCCCCTGGTATTTGTGGTCATCTATGCCGGCGGCGTGTGTCTCCTTATACCGGGCACGCTGTTGACGGCCCTGGGTGCCGCCATATTCGGGCCTTACCGGGGATTTGTCTTTGTGTGGGTCGGCGCTATGTTGGGCGCGAGTGCCGCCTTCTGGATCGGTCGCACCCTGGGAAGGGAATTTGCGGCTTCGCTGATCGGGGATAGACTGACAAAATACGATGACGCCATCGAACGCAATGGGTTTGCCGCAGTCCTCTATCTTCGACTGGTCTACTTTCCTTTCACACCGATGAACTTCGGTATGGGGCTCACCAAAGTCCACTTCTGGGATTACTTCTTTGGCACAGGGCTTGGTATTCTTGTGGGGACTTTTATTTTCACTTTTTTTGTCGGAACGCTTAAAGACGTTTTGGCCGGTGGTGAATGGGGGCGGCTTCTTTCCGGGAAAGTCATCTTTTCGGTGGCTCTATTCATATTTTCTTTCTTCATTCCCAAGATCATCAAGAAGATCAGAAAAGAGGCATAAGTCAGGGTTTCCGCTGCTGTCCTGCAACACTGCAATGACATGGAGGTTGCCATGAACAGTGACCGCGCTGTGTTTGTCTTGGGGCTTGTGCTGTGCTTACTGCTCGTGAGTACGGCTGCCAAGACCTGGTCCTCTGAAGCGGTCGATAACAGCCCCTACGCGGCATTGCTCGCGAAGTATGTCAGAGACGGGGTGGTCGACTATCAGGGCTTCAAAGACGAGGAGAAACAACTCGATGCCTACCTGAAGAGGCTTGAAAGGACCGATACGAGCAAGTTGTCCCGCGACGATCAGCTTGCCTTCTACATCAACGCCTACAATGCGACGACAATCAAACTCATCCTGAGCCGTTATCCCGACATTAAATCGATTTGGGATTTAGGAAGTCGCATTTTGCCGTGGGAAAGTCCTTTCAAGAAGAAGATTGTTCATATCGAAGGCAAAACGATCAGTCTGGACGATCTTGAACACGGCATCCTCCGGCCCCGTTTCAAGGATCCGAGAATCCACTTTGCGGTGAATTGCGCTTCGAAAAGTTGCCCACCCCTCATTTCGGAACCTTATCGCGGGGCCACCCTGGACGATCAGCTGGATGCTTCAACCCGCGCTTTTCTGAACGATCCGGAAAGGAACCGTTTGGAAGGAAACACCCTCTACGTGAGTAAGATTTTTGACTGGTACGCCCAAGACTTTGACAACGACGTGGTCGGGTTTTTCATCAGATTTACAGATGGAGAACTGAAGGCCAAGCTGGTTGCAAACAAAGACAAGATCAAGGTCGAAACCCTGAACTACGACTGGTCTCTTAATGGAAAATAATCCCTCACCTAACGGGACCTTGTTTTCACAATCACTCTAGAAAATGCGTAATTCGCAGATCTTTCTGAAATGATGGCCATGAATTGCCAGCGTAATGGCCAGTGACATCAACTCGGGCCGGCGGAAGAGGGTCCACAAGAAAAGCCTCCAATATTGGAATCGTTCCTTGCCAAAGAGACCCAAGCGGATGTTGGAACGGAAAAATGCCAGAAAGCGTTGAAAGTCCAGGGGGAGTCGGATCTTTGGCGCCTTGTACTCTTGCAGAAATGTCCTGACACGTTGATAGTACTGTTGAGGCGAATAAATGTTGCGCATGATATCATGATATCCTTCTCTCAACGTATTAAGGCCCATGTTAGGGATAATGTTCGTTGTTCCGTCTACGTTATCCCCTGACATGTCACCGAGAAGACGATTTTCCAGTTTCATGCGCTCATAAAGCCTCGTGCCGGGCGGTGCTTGCAACAGCCCAACCATGGCCGTCACGATCCCGCTATTCTGGATGAAATCAATTTGTCTCTGGAAGATGGAGGGGCTGTCATTGTCGAAGCCGACGATAAAGCCTCCCTGCACTTGCAACCCGGCTCGTTGCATCCGTTTTACATCTTCGACCATGTCCCGGTTCTTATTCTGCCCTTTGTTGCATTCGGCCAGACTTTCCTCATCAGGGGTTTCGATTCCGACAAAAACGGCATCAAACCCCGCCTCGACCATCATCTGCATCAATGACTCGTCGTCAGCCAAATTGACAGAAGCTTCCGTATAAAACGGCACGCCTCTCTTGTCCTTCCGCCAATCCATTAGTGCAGGGAGCAGCTCTGTCTTCAGAAACCTCGTGTTGCCGATGAAGTTGTCGTCCACAAAGAAGAGTTGTCCACGCCACCCCAGGTTATAAAGGCTATCCAGCTCGGTAATAATCTGATCGGCAGTCTTAATGCGTGGCCGATGTCCCAACAAAGCCGTCACGTTGCAGAAGTCGCAATTGAATGGACAGCCCCGGGAGAACTGTATGCTCATGGAGGCATATCGTCTCAGATCGAGCAATTCCCACATGGGGGTCGGCGTTTTCCGGATGTCGCAAAACTCGGCCGTTTTGTACACCCGCCTCGCGCCATTCATTTCCAGATCCGCAAGAAAGGACGGCAGGGTCAGCTCAGCTTCGTTCAGCACGAAGTGATCAACCTCCCCAAACTTCTCATATTCACTCGTGAACAATGGGCCACCGGCAACGACCTTGAGGCCGGCTTCCTTGCACCGGGCAATGACTTGACGTGCGGAGTCTCTTTGAACGACCATGGCGCTGATAAATACACAATCAGCCCATGCCAGATCTGCTGCGGTCAGCTTTTTTACATTGGTATCGACTAAGCGCTTGGACCATTTTTCGGGCAGCAACGCGCCCAAGGTCACCAGGCCGAGTGGCGGCAAGGCGGCCTTTTTGTGAATGAATCTAATCGCGTGCTTGAAGCTCCAGAAGGTGTCTGGAAACTCCGGGTAGACTAAAAGAGCGTTCACCGGATAGGCCTCCTTGCGGAATTTGGTGGTTTAAGGGAGAACCCCGCCCTTTGGACCGGGTCCATGGAAGCTACAAATTGGGTTCTAGTATCTTCGATACCCCCCGCCTCGTCGAGTCTTGGGCGGGCGCGCTTCGTTCACCAGCAAAGTGCGCTCCTTGAGCTCGGAAGCATTCAGTGCTTGTTTTGCCCTTTCAGCTTCCGAGGGTCTAGACATTTCCACAAATCCGAAACCTTTCCCTTCAATGATATTGACCTTCTCAACGTCACCATAGTTGGCGAATAATTCCTGCAGCTCATCATTGGTTACGGCATCACTAAGATTTCCCACATAGAGCTTTCTGTTTTTCATTCGGCTTCTCCTTTTCTCACCCAGAGTAATCCTCAAGATGACGTTGCGTTTGATGGCGGATGTTGCAACACATTGATGAGAACCGCTATAGTCTCAAAAAAAAGCACCTCGCCCAGGGTGAACGAGGTGCCTATGTTAATCGAACAGTTGTGGACTATAGCTTACAAACGTTCCGTGCCGAAGGTCCCTTGGTACCCTGTTCTACGTCAAAAGTCACCCGGTCACCTTCAGCAAGTGTCTTAAATCCCGACCCGCTAATACCGGAGTGGTGGACAAATATGTCCTGACCGTTTTCCTGCTCGATGAAGCCAAACCCCTTTTGGTCACTAAACCACTTTACGGTTCCTTCTGTCATAGCGACTGTCCTCCTTTCTTCCTTTGTTTTGTACTGCTTGTCAGGCGTCACTCTGGAAGACGCTACCAAACCGCGTCGCTACGACGAGAGATCGATTTTTAAGCGGATTCTAAAGTCGAAATCCTAATTCGCGTACTAGATCCTCCCTCCTGATACACAACATCAGAGGAGGGTATTATTGGACCATAAACTGTAGGATAAAGTAGGAATTCCTGCATGTCAAGCAAAAGCTCGGCGTGGATTCGGGGAAACGTTGATCCTTGAATAAAAGCGAACTTTCGCCTACAGTAAACCCTACTGCAATCCGCCATGTAAGATTCTCCTTTGATGTGAACAACCTTTGAGCGGCTGCGAGGGTACTCGTCATGGACTTCGAGATTCCTTCTGTACTAAACAAGGATGCGGAGCGTTTCAAGGTGTTTTTCAGCGAACACCTCGTGCCTAACGTATCGTCCTGGTATCAGGAAAGGGCTGTGCCGCGCACTTTTTTCCTTGCCGTGGGCCGCGAGGGCTGGTTTGGCTTTGAAATAAAAGAGGGCCGTCTTGTCAAGCAGTCCGCTCTCAAGGCCGGGATGGCCACGGAGCAACTGGCGCTCATATCGCCGGGCGTCGCCGTGGCTGTTATGGGTCACGCCGGCCTGGGACTCATGGGGCTGTGGCTTTTTGGTTCCGAAGACCTCAAGAAAAAATACGCCCTGTCGGCGTTGCAGGGGGAAACCCTGATCTGTTTGGGAAACACGGAGCGTGAGGCCGGTAGCGATGTGGCCAATATTTCCGCCCGGGCGGAGAAGGTTGAAGGAGGCTGGCTGCTTAATGGAACCAAAGCCTATGTCACCAACGGTTTGATCAGTGACCTGGCTGTCGTGACGGCGGTGTCGGACCCCGAGGCGGGTCGAAATAGTCGTATGTCCATGTTTCTGGTCGATCTGGCCGCCCAAGGGGTGAAGCGAAATAAACTCAACAAACAGGTGTGGGTCCCATCGGATCTCACCCGTATCCAGCTGACAAACGTGTTTGTCCCTGACAGCCACCTTATGGGGGAGCGGGGGTCCGGTCTCCAGCAGGTGCTCGGCATATTCAACTACAGCCGGGTGGGGATCAGTGCGCTCACGCTGGGTACGGCCGTAGGCGCCTTTGAGACCGCATTGGACCACGCCAAAAAGCGGGAGATCTTTGGCCGCAAGATTGTCGAATTTGAGGCCAAGGCTTTTGAGGCGGCGGATTTTTACGCCAAGATTGAGGCGGCCCGGCTCATGCTCTGGAAAGCGTGCTGGGCCGTGGACAAAGGCGGAGATTTTCGCCTGGAGGCATCGATGGCCAAGTATTTGGCGGTCATGGTGGCCCGCGAAGTCACGTCCTGGGCCGCAGACCTGTTTGGCGCAGCATCGGTCATGTTCGAACACCCTGTTCACAAGTTTCCCATGGACGCCTGGGCTGCCTCTCTGGGCGAGGGAACGCAGGATGTTCAAAAACTGGTCATATTCCGTGAGATCATGAAGCGATACGATGGGAGAAAACATAGAGAGGTTCGATGAAGATTTTCACACAGATGACAAAACATGATCATGAGCAGATCGTCTTTGGCCAGGACAAAGAGGCCGGCTTGTGGGCCATTATTGCCATTCACGACACGTCCCTGGGCCCGGCGCTGGGCGGCACTCGAATGTGGCCGTATGAAACCGAAGAGCAGGCCTTGAATGACGTTTTGCGGCTTTCGCGGGGTATGACCTACAAAGCTGCAGCGACGGGTCTGAGCCTGGGTGGTGGCAAGGGTGTGATCATCGGTGACCCGGATAAAGATAAGAGCGAGGTTCTCTTTCGTGCGTACGGTCGTCTCGTCGAGGGGTTACACGGGCGATTTGTCACCGGTGAGGACGTGGGGATTGATGTGCGTGATGTGGAATGGATGCGTACGGAAACCATGTATGTTGTGGGCATTTCCGAAGCCCTGGGCGGCGGCGGCGATCCCTCACCCGTGACCGCCCGCGGCGTGTACTTCGGCATGCGGGCTTGTATGGAAGAGGTGTTCGGCACGTCTTCTCTCAAGGGCATGGCGGTCGCTGTTCAAGGGTTGGGTCACGTGGGGATGAACCTCCTTGAATTGCTCCATGGAGAACGTGTCAAGTCATTCGTTTGTGATCTTCACGAGGACCGCGTGGAACTGGCGGTTCAGAGATTCAAGGCTGAACCGGTCGCTCCCGAGGAAATTTATGACGTTGACGCTGAGATTTTTGCGCCCTGTGCCTTAGGTGCGATCGTGAATGATGAGACGATCCCCCGATTCAAATTTAAGATCATTGCAGGGTCGGCCAACAACCAGCTGGCTGACGAAAAGAAACATGGCAGCCTCCTGAAAGAGAAAAATATTCTTTATGCACCCGATTATGTGATCAACGCCGGCGGGCTGATCAACGTCGCCAACGAGATCGAAGCCTACAACCGCGACAGGGCCCTGAGACAGGCAGAAGGGATTTACGGGACGCTGAAGGCGGTGTTTCAGATCGCGAGGGAGGAAGATATTCCAACGAGTCTCGCTTCAAACCGGATGGCTGAACGGCGTATCGAGGAGGTTTCCAAACTCCGTCGCAAATTCGTGACGACGCCGGCCGTCCATTACAAAGGTGGGAGGATTTTCAGGTAGGCCCGGGTCGCCACCGGGGCCGGTTCTTCTTGTCAAAAACCCGCGCTCTCACCGCCTCCAGATAATCCGGATGCCATGTGGAAAAAGTGCCTGAAGTGTCTGGAGTGCCGAAAGTGTCCAGACACATAACATCAAGCAGGGCATAACGGTTACTGTAAACCGCTGTGACTTCCCACACCCTATGTCAGGGAAGCTGTAGGAATGTGGCCATTCCTGTAAATCCCTGGACATTTTTCATGAACGATTCGGCGAAGTCCCGGACAAATACTGTGTTCGTTTAAAAAAAATACAGTGTTGACCCCATGTACTTTTGGCCGTAATTGGTTAAGCTGAAAAACTGGGTTGAAAAGTGCAGCACCAGGAAAAATGGCTGGTCCTCATGACCCTGTGGCCGGCCGGCTCCCCGCCCGCAAAGCTTCGGATTTCCGGGCGGACAAAAAGGAGAGGAAGAAACCATGCCGCGACAAGAAATCGATTTGCCCTACCGGGTAGAGTTCCTTTCTATCTTGAATGAAAATGGCGAATTGGACAAAGACCTTGAACCGGAAATCCCGGATGAGGAACTCCTGAAGCTCCACCGGGCCATGCTGTTTGCCCGCAGATTCGACGAGCGGATGCTGACGCTGCAGCGCCAGGGCCGGATTGGGACCTTTGGGCCAAGCAGTGGACAGGAAGCCTGTCATATCGGTGCCGTGTCCGTCTTGGAGCCCGAAGACTGGATGGTTCCGGCCTTTCGTGAAATGGGTGCGGAGCTGCTACGCGGGAAAAATCCGGAAAGCGTTCTGCTTACCTACGGCGGCTACAACGAGGGCGGCCGGAGCCCCGCCCAGGTGAATAACCTCCCCCTGTCCATTCCTGTGGCCTCCCAGACCCTTCACGCGGTCGGCCTCGCTTACGCCATGAAATACCGCAAGAAGAACCAGGTGGCCATGACATTCTTCGGCGATGGCGCCACGTCCGAGGGAGACTTTCACGAAGCCATGAATTTTGCCGCGGTCTTCCAGGTCCCTGTCATCTTTGTATGCCAGAACAATCACTGGGCCATTTCGATCCCCCGGGCCAAACAGACGCGGTCCAAAACGCTGGCCCAAAAGGCGCTGGCCTATGGCATGCCCGGCATTCAGGTGGACGGAAACGATATCCTGGCTGTTCACGCAGCCGTCAAAGAAGCGGTCGACCGCGCCCGTTCCGGAGGGGGACCGAGCATGATCGAGTGTGTCACTTATCGAATGACCGTTCATACGACGGCGGATGATCCGAAGCGCTACCGGACGGATGAGGAAGTGGCACAGTGGGCGAAGCGGGATCCCATCACCCGGTTCCAGAAGTACCTGACGGACAAGGGCCTCCTCTCCAAGGAGAAGATCGACACCATGGAGGAGGAGATCAAGGCTGAGATTGGTGAGGTGGTAGAAGGATTCGAGGAACACATCAAGAGCATGGGAGATCCCGTGGAGATGTTCGACCACGCTTACGCCGAACTGCCTCCGTATCTGGAAGAGCAGAAAGAGGAGTTGAAGCGAAACCTTTCCGTAAAAGACACGTGATTTTTTCCTTAAATTTTCCTTAAACTTGATGGTCTCGCAAAAAGTCGTCACCCCGGTGAAAACCGGGGTCCAGGTGGGTTTTAACTTATTGATTTTACTGGATACCGGCTGCAGTTTATCCCGCCCTTGATGCGGGGCCGGTATGACGGAAAAGTCGATTTTCTGACTTTTTACGAAGCCGTCAGACTTATACGACAAACGTGCGTGGCACTGGCGGGAGAGGGAGATTGAGACAATGGCAAAGATGACGATGGTCCAGGCGATCAATATGGCCCTTCACCAGGAGATGGAAAAAGATGACAGCGTGGTGGTCCTGGGGGAAGACGTGGGTGTGGACGGCGGAGTTTTTCGAGTCACCGACGGCCTTATTGGGAAGTTTGGCGAAGAAAGGGTGATCGACACGCCTCTCGCAGAATCAGCCATCCTGGGCACCTCCATCGGGATGGCCGTGTACGGACTCAAGCCTGTGTGCGAAATGCAGTTTTCGGGTTTCAGCTACCAGGCCTTTCACCAGCTGGAATCTCACGCCGCGCGCCTGCGATGGCGGTCCATGGGGCGCTTTCACGTGCCGATGGTCCTGCGAACACCCTACGGTGGCGGCGTGCGGGCATTGGAACATCACTCCGAGAGCCGGGAGGCCTATTATGCCCATACGCCGGGCCTGAAAACGGTTATTCCATCCACGCCGCGAAATGCCAGGGCACTTCTGGTGAGCGCTATACGGGATCCGGATCCGGTCATCTTTTTTGAACCCAAGGCGGTGTACCGGGCCTTTCGGGAGGAAGTTCCCGAGGAAGAAGAAACCATGTCCATCGGCAAATCGGAAATCGTTCGGGAAGGTCAGGATATCACGCTGATTTGCTATGGCGCCATGCAGCATCCAACGCTGGAGGCGGCCGTGGAACTCCAGGAGAAAGATGGCGTGGAAGCCGAGGTCATCGATCTACTGACCATCTCTCCGCTGGACGACCAACTTTTCACGGAGTCCGTCAAGAAAACCGGACGGGCTCTGGTCATACACGAAGCACCCCGAAGCTTTGGCGCGGGTGCCGAGGTCATTTCACGTCTGGTCGAGAAGTCATTTCTTTTTCTCGAGGCGCCCATCAGGCGGGTCACGGGCTATGATGTGATCATTCCCCTCTTTCAGAGGGAAAAGGACTATATTCCCAATGTTGATCGCATCGTTCGAGCTGCCCGGGAAACCTTGAGCTTCTAGTGCCCGGGTTCTGAAATGTCAGCCACTGAGGGTGAGATAAAACACGCCAGGTGGCCCTGAAAGAAGGAGAAATCATGCCACACGAATTTAAACTTCCCGATCTTGGAGAAGGGATCCACGAGGGTGAGATCATTGATGTTGTTGTCTCCGTCGGGGACACCGTGGAGGACGGGCAGACGATTCTGGTCGTTGAGACGGACAAGGCGGCGGTAGAGGTTCCTTCTCCGGTGACCGGGGTTGTGAAAGAGATTAAGGTGAAGCCGGGTGACATGGTCAACGTGGGCGACGTGCTCATGACTTTTGAGGTCAAGGAAAAGCCAAAAGAAAAAGAGCCTGAGGGGAAACCAGCGGAAGAAAAGAAAGAAGAAAAACGAAAAGAAGCAAAAGAAGAAGGCGCAGAACCGAGGGAAGCGAAAGAAAAAGAGGCGGAAGAAAAGGCGCCTGAAAAACGAAAACGACCCGCGGCTGCGGCGCCCGCCAAGGAAACCGCTCCCGTGCCGGCTGCGCCCGCCAAGGAAACCGCTCCCGTGCCGGCTGCGCCCGCCAAGGAAACCACGCCCGTGCCGGCCGCGCCTTCAACCCGGCGATTGGCCCGGGAACTGGGGGTTGATCTCCGACAGGTGCCCCCGAGTGGGCCGGGCGGTCGGGTCACGTCTGAAGATGTTCGTGCCCATGCCGAAAAAGGAAAGGCTGTGGGGGAGGGAAAAGAGAAACCGCCCGAGAAGGTTCCCGCGAAACCTGCTGTTGAGGCCCCGCCTGCCCCTGCAGTGGAGGTTCCCTCTCTTCCGGACTTCACACAGTGGGGATCGGTCGAACGGGTCCCTTTGCGCTCGGTCCGTCGGGCTACGGCAAAACGGATGGCCCTGGCGTGGTCCCAGATTCCCCATGTGACCCACACGGATGTCGCTGACATTACCGACCTTGAGGCCTTTCGTCAGAGGCATAAGGCCGAAATAGAGGCGAAGGGGGGCAAATTAAGCATCACGGTGTTCGCCCTGAAAGCGGCTGCTGCTGCATTGAAGGAGTATCCCTATTTTAATGCAAGCCTGGACATGGCGGCGGGAGAGATTGTTCTGAAACATTATCATCACATCGGGGTGGCCGTGGATACGGACCGGGGCCTGATTGTGCCCGTGATTCGTGATGTGGACTGCAAAAGCATTGGGGATCTGTCCAAAGAGCTGCCCGATCTCGCAGAGAGGACCCGGGACGGGAAGGCGGACGTGAAGGATATGGCGGGGGGAACCTTTACGATCACGAATGTTGGCGCACTGGGCGGTACAGGATTCACACCCATCATCAACTATCCCCAGGTGGCCATCCTGGGAATGGGCCAGGCGAGACTCAAGCCGGTTGTGAGGGGCGATATCAACGATTTCGAAATCGTGCCGAGGCTTGTGGTGCCGCTTGCTCTCGGATTTGATCATCGTGTAGCCGATGGTGCAGACGCGGCAAGGTTTCTGAACTTCATTATTGATGTTTTTGAAGATCCGGAAAAGCTGATGGTATTGTAATAGAGATAGTGTAGTGTCTCCCACAATTCTTGACAATGATTTAAACCCGGCACCAAGAAGTCAAAAGCTGTCATTCCCCGGCTTGCCTGTCCCGGACCGCGATTCGGGGACCGGGGAATCCAGAAAAGGAACTGGATGCCGGATCAAGTCCGGCATGACGGAAATTGTAATCGCGGAGCCATAACACTATCGGGGGTAATTAGACCATGGTCATGGGCGAGTTCACCCAGGAGACGGAGGTCCTGGTTCTTGGCGGAGGTCCCGGTGGGTATGCCGCGGCTTTCCGCGCGGCGGACCTGGGACTCGATGTGACGCTCGTGGACGCGGAGGGACGGCTCGGAGGGGTTTGCCTGTTCCGGGGCTGCATTCCGTCAAAAACACTTTTGCACATCTCGGAGCTCATTCATGATGCGCGTCAGGCCCGGGACATGGGGGTAGACTTTTGCGAGCCCAAACTCGACATCGACAGACTGAGGCAATGGAAAAATGAGGTTGTTGAGAAACTCGCCAAGGGTCTTCTCACCCTGTGTAAGAGACGGGGTGTACAGCTGGTAAAAGCCAAGGGCAGTTTCGAGGGGGCAAACCTGCTCAGGCTGTCCGGTTCGGATGTGGGAATAAGCCATTTCAAATACCGGCATGCCATTGTGGCTACAGGCTCCCATGTCATCGTACCGCCGGGCATGAAAATTGGCAAAGAGGGCCGGATCATGGGTTCAAACGGCGCTCTCGAATTGGCCGATATTCCCGAGAAACTGCTCGTCGTGGGCGGGGGATATGTGGGGGTTGAGCTGGGCTCCGTGTACGCGTCGCTTGGAAGCCGGGTGACCGTGGTCGAAATGGCCGAGCGATTGATGGTGGGTGCCGACTCCGATCTGACCGAGCCCCTGGTGAAAAGACTCGAAGTGCTGTTCGAAGCCATCCACACCAGGACCAAGGTGAAAAGTGTGGAGGAGAAGGCGGATCGCGTGCAGGTCACCCTCGAAGGAGAAATAGATCAGCCTGAGCAGAGCTTTGATCGGGTCCTGGTTGCTGTCGGCCGAAGTCCCAACTCCAAGAACATCGGTCTTGAGACCACCGACGTTGAGGTGGATGAGCGGGGATTTATTAAGGTGGACGAGCAGCGGCGCACCGCCGACCAAAGGATATTTGCAGTCGGCGATGTTGTGGGTGGTGCCATGCTGGCCCATAAGGCCATGTATGAAGGCAAGATTGCTGCAGAGGTGATCGCCGGTGAACCGTCGGCCTTTGATACCCAGGCCATACCTTGCGTGGTCTATACGGATCCCCAGCTGGCCTGGTGCGGTTTGACCGAGCAGGAGGCCAGAGCGCGGAATCGGCCTGTCGAGATATCCCGTTTCCCGTGGTCGTCGTCGGGGCGTGCCGTTTCCATGGGGGTTGCCAAAGGGATGACGAAAATGGTCGTGGACAAAGAGACCGAGCGCATCCTGGGCGTGGGCATTGTGGGGCGGGATGCCGGGGAGATGATCGCAGAGGGCGTTCTGGCTATTGAAATGGGCGCGCTGGCGCAGGATCTGGCCCTTAGCATTCACCCCCACCCGACCCTTTCCGAAGGCGAGGAAGAGGCGGCAGGGGCCTTTCTTGGCAGCTCCACCCACATTCTGTCACAGAAAAAGCCATAGCTTTCCTCGGTACCAAGAACCGACCAAAGATGAGGGAGTCAATGACGGAGAAAGCCATTCAGGATTTCTATGCGGATGACATTGCCATCTGTTACGGCTGTGGGCGCCATAACTCCCACGGCCTTCACATCAAGTCATACTGGGATGGTCGCGAGGCGGTGTGCCATTTCAAACCCCAGGCCCATCACACGGCTTTTCCCGGCGTCGTGTATGGCGGGCTGATCGCCAGCGTGATCGACTGCCACAGCCTTGCCACGGCCCATGCCGCCGCTTATCAGGCGGAAGGACGCGAACTCGGCACCGAACCGGAAATGACGTTTGTGACCGGCACGCTGAAAGTGACCTATCTGCATGCCACGCCCATTGACGCCGAGCTCTCTCTCCGGGCCGCCATCAAAGAGCTGCACGAGAAGAAAATTGTGATCACGTGTTCGGTCTTTGCAGACGGAAAGCAAACCGCACAGGGCGAAGTGACTGCCATCCGTGCACCGCGGGATATGAGACTGCTATCAAAAGCGTAAATCATGGCCTAAATGACCCGGTGTCGCCTACACTACTTGTCCCGGCCGGCAGTCCCGGGTTTTGATTTGGGATCCCCCGGGTTTGTGCCCGCGGCAAATTCCTCATCGTTCGAGAAGCCGTCGCCGTCAGAGTCTAATTTTCCAAGCTCCGCTGTGTACTCATCTCCGGCTTCCAGGCCGATCTTCTGATAGTCACGTCCAAAGGGATTTCTCATCCCGCCGCCGTTTTTGTTGACATGGCACGTCCCACACCCGAAGTGCCTCCCGTTGTCGGGGAGCTTCGAGATCCTGAAGGGTCTGGCCAGACCCAGAGAAGTCACGGTCAACAAAAACAGCCCGCAAACCGAAAACCCCAGTAAGCACTTTCCTATCCTTCTTGCAGATATGATTGCTGCCATCACGCTTTTCACCTCCTAAGAGTAAAGAATGGTGGGCTACTTTTTAACCTGGATCCATATGGCATGAATAATGCCTGGCACATATCCTAATAGCGTCAGAACAATGTTTATCCAGAAATGCGGGCCGATGCCCACTTTCAGGAATACACCCAGCGGGGGGAGAAAAATTGAAACCAGTATACCGAAGATATCCATGACTCGCCTTTAGGGTTTACTCAAATGTCTTCAGAAATTCGTCCGCCTCCTGGATCGAACTGGTCATGTCCTTGACCAGGGCCGCAACCTCGATTTCAATATCATCGACTTCCTGCTTGAGCGCGCCGATGGCCTGGGCATTGAGGTTGTGTTTCAGGTACAGAACATAGTCATGTAAATGCCCGAGGGCGGGCTCCATTCTGGCCTCGGCCTTAACCATGGCCTCGCTGAGCCGGGCGTATCGGACTTTGGCCTCTTTCAGGGACTGTCTGCTTTTGGCCTTGAGCTTCTGATCGGTTATCTCGTCGATTTCGTTTTGCCATTCCTCAAAGAGGTCCGCTGCGATCTCCTCCACCGTATCGATTCTCTCCGCCACAGCCCCGGCCCGTCTTTTACACGCCTCATAATCATGGTTCAGCTTGTTGTAAAAATCTTCCAGATCACCGCCATCTAGGCCGTAAAGCTCTTTGATCCGCGTCAATGCATCTTTGAATTGTTCCGAGGCTTTTTCCTGCTCATCCCGCGCCTTTTCGACATTGTCTTTGAGCAAATGCCTTTTTTCTTTGCCCAGTTGCTCCCACACAGCATAGTAAGTCGTCTGACAGCCACAGGCGATTGCCAGTAAAGCAGCAAATAAAAGGATCTTTACGCGCATATTCCGCATCTCCTTGTGGGCATGATGTGAGGACACAGCGGTTGTGACCCGGCTGCAGTTAAACGCAAGCCATGTCAAAATAGACAATTAGCGTCTGAAGGTCAACCATCTTCCGTCAGAAAATACCCCTTTGCGTGCGGGGCCAAAATTCCCCCTGTATCAGCCTGTCCGACAACCCATCTCCCCGCCCCTCGGGGATTAAGGGGAGGGGGGGATTTCAAATGAGGCATCAAGAGCGACAGGATCATTTGGGGGAGGCAGCCGCCAGTTGCAATCCGAGTTGCAGCGCTTTTTTGTTTATTTCAAGAAAGTCGGCGGGCATTCTGGTTTCCAGCACCTTCACGATGGATTCGGCCTGGACCACTCGGGTCAATCCGATGAATGCGCCCAGCACACACAGGTTGAACACAACCGGTTTTCCGATTTGTTCCATCACTGCATCATACATCCCCAATGCCACCTGTCGGGCATCGACTTTGCGCACTTGCTTCACGGTGTGGGTGTCGGCCAGCAACAGGCCGCCGGGCCTGATTAGATTTGAGAACTTGTTGTAAGCCTCCTGGGTCAGGCAGACCAGGAAGTGGGGGTGAATGACTTTGGGATAGCGAATCGGTTCTTCCGAGATAACCACATCCGATCTCGTGGCCCCACCCCGGGCCTCCGGGCCGTAAGACTGGGTTTGAACCGCGTTCAGGCCCTCGTGGATCGCTGCTGCCTCAGCTAGAATGATGGCAGCCGTGATCACGCCCTGGCCTCCCGAGCCCCCAAAGACAATGCGTTTGGTATCCATCATCAATTCCTTCAACTGTTTGTTTCAATCCCCTTCAGGTAGGACGTCAGGTATTCAGGGCGCTGTTCCTCCACGAAAACACCCCGTTCGATCAGATCGGGGTTTTCCGCTTTTTTCTTCGATCCTAAAGGGACGGTTTCTTTCTTGAAGCGATTCAGCATATCGACTGCGCTCCCGAGCTTGTTGTGTTTGCCGTAATAGGTCGGGCATTGGGAGAGCACTTCAACCACCGAAAACCCCTTGTGCTTGATGGCCCTCGCAATGAGTTCGGTCACTTCCTTGGCATGATAGGTGGTTGTTCTGGCCACAAAGGTCGCGCCTGCGCCCCGGGCCAGTTCAACGAGGTCAAAAGGCCTGGTAAGCGTGCCGAAAGGCGCTGTGGTCGCCTGCTTCCCATAGGGGGTGGTGGGAGAAAACTGCCCGCCTGTCATGCCGTATATGCCGTTATTCATGACAATGGCCGTCAAATCCAGATTCCGGCGTGCCGCGTGGATGAGATGGTTTCCGCCGATGGCCAGGGCGTCGCCGTCGCCCATAGGGACGATCACGGTCAATTCGGGCCGGCCCATCTTTACGCCCGTTGCAAAAGCAAGGGCCCGTCCATGCAAGGTGTTCATGGTGTGAAAATCGAGATACCCCGGCATGCGGGAAGAACAGCCGATGCCGGAAACGACTACGACCTCGTTTTTTTTCAGCCCGAGTTCTTCAATGGCCCGTATCATGTTCGCCATGATCGTCCCGTGGCCGCATCCCGGACACCAGATATGCGGGAGAAAACGTTCGCGCATATAATCTTTGACAGCCATGATCAGACGCCCTTTCCCTGGATCATGTTAAGCATGCGCAAGATGTCCATGTGTGAGATGAAGACCCCGTCGAAGCGATTGGCCAGAAAGACCTTCTCGGGTTCGGACACGGCCTTTTTCACCTCCTGGCACATCTGCCCCATGTTCATTTCAACCACGAGCACATGACTCCGCCCCCGGCATTTTTCCCTCACCGTTTCTTTGGGAAAGGGCCAGAGACTCTGAAGCTCAAGGAGCCCCACCCGGACCCCCCGTTTCCGGCGCTTTTCCACCATGTGCAGCGCACTTCTTGCCGAACTCCCGTAAGAGATCAGCAGGACATCGGCGTCCTCGGTGAAGTACTCCTTATAGTGGGCTATGGTGTCGGCCCGATTCTCCAGCTTGTCTACCAGGTGGTGGAGAAGGTCGTAAGCCACTTCCGGGGCGCCGGACGGAAAACCCCACATGTCGTGAACCAGGCCGGTCACGTTGTACCGATGCTTTCCTCCGAAGTCGCTCATGGGAAGGCGGCCGTCCTCACGAGTCAAATAGGGGTGAAAATCGGTTCCTTCGGGGACCGACGTGTAAAGCCGTCCAACCACTTCAACTTC
>Ga0307423_1001155_pt1 | contig 16350 bp, 15 predicted proteins | sample SalMarWE160310MG_FD_202154 | JGI IMG/M metagenome (GOLD analysis project Ga0307423, IMG submission 202154) | Salt marsh sediment microbial communities from the Plum Island Ecosystem LTER, Massachusetts, United States - WE1603-10 | ecosystem: Environmental > Aquatic > Marine > Intertidal zone >...
ATTTTGCAGACTGAGGACGGTTTGCGTGCCGCTGTGCGTTTCCAGTTCGATACTGCCGGTATCTGCCAGGGTCTCGACGGCCAGGGCCAGGTCATCGCGGATGGTCAGCAATTCGAACCAGCGGGCGTATGCGGGGCGCATGCTCATGCCCGCCCTCCGGCGGTCTCGGCGAACAACGCCCGCTGCAGCAGCTCGCCCCGCAACTTCTCCAGGTCCAGCGCAATCAGGCCAAGGTGGGCACAGGCCGCCGCCGGCTCAAAGCTGTAACGCCGGAAGGCATAGCTGAGCCCGGACGCAAGCATGCGGCGCCACGGATCGCTCGTGACAGCCCGCGCCGCGGGCAGTGCCTGCAGGTATTGACGCAGCAGACGGCTGAGGTAGGCCAGCCCCGCCGCGTGGCGTCGCGACGCCGGCCATTGGCGCTGCCAGTGCTCGAGCCATGACTCGGGCAGGGTATCGCCATGTTGCCACGCGATGGCCAGATATTGGCAGTCGGAATCATGCATCGCTTCCTGTCTCGCTGCGATATTTTCCGATGCGAATGGACGCAGGTCGGGATCCTCCAGCATCCAGGCGGGTGCGGCCTCCCCGCGCAACAGGTGCTGCAGTGCGGGCAGGTCCGGCAGGCGTCTCGTCCATTGCACGACAGCGCCCCAGTGTGCAGGCAGCCAGCGGGCCACCTCGTCGATATAAGCGCGATAATGCCGGCGCAGCGACAGTTCGATGGCATGGCTGGACTGTGAGGCCTGTATGCCCAGAACCCAGGGACGCAGGGTTGTGCGCTGGGCCTGCTGCAGGTAATTGTCAAGGTTGCCCGCGCTTGCCAGGCGCAGCCAGAGTTGTTCCGTCGGGCGCATGCCATGGCGGGCCTGCAGGCGTGCCTGTGCGTAGGCGAAACGCGCGTTGAGGTTCATTCAGCCGCGTCTCCGGTGTCAGCGTCGACGCGCATGCCACCGGTCAGGCAAATGGCAATCTCCTCGATACAGTCGGCGAGCCCGGTTTCGTCGATACGGTAGCTCTGCTCCTGTGCCTGGCTTGCCTGTCTTTCCGCAGAGTCCAGTAACCTGATCTCGCTGGCCACCTGCTGGGAACAGCGCATGTGCAGGAGTGTAATACGTTCGTCGGTGCGGCTGGCGATGCGGTTGGCAAGTACCTGTGCCGCCTGCAGGATCTTGCCGGCCTCCATCTGGCAGTCTGCCACTGCCTGTTCGGCGTCGCGTTCGGCCTGGAGCACCTGGTTCATCGCCAGTTCGGCCTGATCCGGTGCCGGCGCGTTGGAGTTCTGATCTGCCACATTATTCTCCTTCGGTGATGCGTTCGGGCAATTCAAAAACCGGATGCATGATCTGTCATCGCAGTATCTGCAGTGACAACCTGCCGAACTGTTACAGAAAAAGGCTTTTGTTCAGCTCTTGCTCAACATGACTCCTGTATTTTGACACGTTGGAAACGATGCCGAACACAAAAAAAGGCATAAAACGGCAATTTTGCATTACCCCGGTCGACAAGCGGTTGTCATGCGTGCGCCACTTCAATGGCTGAAATACCGATCCGCTTGCGTATCGCGCCGCTTAATTGTCCACTCCAGGTTGCATTTAATGCGGGTCAGGGCAATTTGCATTTGACGGTCCAGGGCAAGGGTTGCCAGCCTGCATGCTGGCCAGCGTCCTTGCGCCATGATACTCCGGATTGGCAGACTGGCCCGATAATCATCCATGCCGCAGGTCGCGAGTCTCCGCCCCGTCATCCAGGTGCATGATGCTGCCGCCGATGCGCTTGACTTGTAATGAACCTGTCGACGGTTCGAACCCGTGCAGCTGGCTGCTTTCGCGGTTGATTTTATCTGCCCCGGGATACCTGCCTGACTGCTTCCCGTGTGCCTAAAGCACTGTTATTGATGGTCGATACGGTCTATGGCACCCCGTTCTGCCGGCTATGGCACCCCGTTCGTGAAAGATCTTTTACAAGGATGTAAAGGTGGCAGCAAGCATAAAAACCCTGACAGCCCGGCTCGAACGGAAACAACAGGAAATCAGCCTGCTCAGGGAAATCACGCAGGTCATCGGCAGCGAGCATAATCTGCAGAATGTTTTTGACCTCGTCGCTTCCAGCGCATGCAAGCTGTTGCAGGCGGAAACCGTCACTATCCCGATTATATCCGATGACCGTGACAGCTATACCTACCGTGCGGCATACGGAAATAATGCCGACGAGTTGCTGGGTGCAGAGCTGCCAATCAGCGTGGGTCTGTGCGGCTGGGTCTTGCGGCATCGCCGTCCCTGGTGGCGCGGTACCCTCGAAACGCTTGATGAAAACGAACGCAATCACTGGGAAAAAGAAGCCGGATCGCTGATCCTGGTGCCGCTGGTTGGCAAGCGGCGGTTCCTGGGCGGTATTGCCTGCATCAACAAGCAGGGGGACAGGGAATTCACCAAGGCAGACCTGGAACTGCTCACCCTGTTTGCCGGGCAGGTCAGTATCGCAATCGAGAATGCCATGTCGTTCGAGGAACTCCAGGCGGCCAGGCTGGATGCCGAGGCCTACAAGGCCAAGCTCGAGCGGTTGAATCAGAAGCTGGTATTGGCCAACCGCGAACTCAAGCACCTTGCTGTACATGACCCGCTTACCGGCCTGCCAAACCGGACCCTGATTCTGGATCGTCTGCAACAGTCGATGATTTCGGCGCGGCATGCCCGGCAATGTGTTGCATTGATCATGATCGACCTGGACCACTTCAAGGAAGTGAACGATACGCTGGGGCACACCATCGGAGACCAGCTGCTGATCAGAATAGGCAGTCTGTTCAGGAACGTATTACGCGAGGAAGATACTATCGGGCGTCTGGGCGGAGACGAGTTCGCCGTGGTAATGCCTGTTGCCGGAAAGCATGACGCATTGCAGGTGGCGGAAAAACTGGGCGCCACCCTGAAGGCACCTGTAATCATCGGACACACGGCCTGTTCGGTTGGCGCCAGCATGGGAATCTCGATCTACCCGGAGCATGGCGGGCACCCGTCGGAACTGCTCAAGTGCGCGGATGTCGCGATGTATATAGCCAAGCGTAATCGCAATGACATCTTCGTCTATGAAGAAAAACTGAACACCTACAATCCGGGTCGACTCGACCTTATTCGCGATCTGCACATAGCCATCGAGCGGCAGGAGATCGGCGTGGCGTTCCAGCCAAAGCTGGATTTGCGCAGCGGAACGATCGTCGGTGCGGAGGCACTGGCGCGCTGGACGAACCCGCGGCGTGGCGTGGTTTCACCTGTCGATTTTATCCCCATCCTTGAGCAGACCGGGCTGATCAAGCAATTCACCCTGCAGGTGGTCGAGCACGCTGTGCGATTCTGCAAGCAATGCGTGCAGGCCGGTTACCGGCTCAGTGTTGCAGTCAATCTTTCCGCGCACAACCTCAGGGACAGCAGGCTCCCGGAACAGATTGCGGAAATCCTGTCACAGCACAGGCTCGATGTGCGCCTGTTGACGCTCGAAATTACAGAGAGCGCCGTAATGACGGATCCTGAAAAAAGCTACAAAATCCTGAGCAGCTTGCACAGTATGGGGGTGCAGCTCTCCATCGATGATTTCGGCACCGGCTATTCCTCACTCAGTTACCTGAAACGCATGCCTGTGCAGAAGTTGAAGATCGATCGTTCGTTTGTCAGTGATATGACGCATGACAGTGATGACGCGATTATCGTGCGTTCCACGATTGACCTCGCCCACAACCTGGGCCTGGAGACGATTGCCGAGGGTGTCGAGGACGAGGAAACACTGGCTGTGCTGCAGGACATGCGTTGTGACATGGCGCAGGGCTACCTGATCAGTCATTCGCTGCCGGCACAGGAGTTCCTCGACTTTCTCGCGGGCTGTGACTGGAAGGTGGAGCGCTCGGCAACGGTCTGAGGCACCGGTGTCACAGGGCAGTTGCTGAAGCAGTGCGGGGTGTGCCGGATGCCATCCTGATACCGGAAACAAAGAACCCCGCTGAAAAGCGGGGTTCTCGTGTTACAGCCGGAATGCCGGTCAGGCAGCCGTAACGTTGGTTGCCTGCAGACCCTTCGGGCCCTGCTCGACATCGAAATTTACACTCTGGCCTTCCGCCAGGGTCTTGAAGCCGTCGCCGGCAATGGCGGAGTAGTGTACGAACACATCTTCGCCGCCATCGCTAGGTGCGATGAAACCAAAACCCTTGGACTCGTTGAACCATTTAACAGTACCTGTTGCCATCAAAACTTACCTCAATACAAAAATAAAAATTTTCAATCGCGAACCGTGCAAGGAAATGTACAGGAGGGTCAAGAGGGACTTCCGATATAACCTATAACGTGCAACTGAGACTCTTGTCGGCGCGCCGGCAGACACACAATGTTTCAGGCTTTTCGCCGACGTCGAAAATGATACATCAAGCGTGACGAAATTGCGCTAATTACCGGAACAGAATCAGGAAATTTCAGGGCCGCTTGTTCAGCGTCAACCATGGCATTTCAGAGAGCAGCAGCTGGCGTTCTTCCAGATCCAGGTTTTCCATGCGCCGGTCGCGTCGTTTGCGTCGCTCCCTGGAGTACTGGCCGCGCCCGTTGTCCTCGAGCGGATCCTGGTCCTCGTTTCTGGACTTGCGCCTGTCTGTACGTTGTTTCATGACACACCCTGATGCCGTGATGGTGATTGGCCGGTAACAGCATAACGGCCCGGTGCCGCCATGCTTGAGGCCTTAACGTGTTGATTAACAGAATAATAGCCCGATCCTGCCGAGATCACGGTCGCCCGGGAACGCCCCGGCGCGGCTGACGACCCTGCGGGAGTGTGACAATGTTCAAGGATTTGTTTTATCAGACTGTATAGGGCCGGCTGCTTGCCGATAACCCCGGTGAGGCCCCGGTCAGCAAGGTCTGCAGCGAATGGCTTCCGCAATAGGCAACTGAGGGCAAGAGTGTTGCGCGCAAACAGGATAAGGGTTTTCAACTCGATAGGTTTTATCGGTCTGGTCGTGTTTTGCGCGGTTGTCCTGACTTCCATCGTTTTTTCCGCGCCGGCACCAGTCGCACCGCCGGTCACCGAGTATCTTTCCGAGTGGTCCTGGGCCCTGCAGACAGGGCCGGCCGGTTCCTCCCCGGATTCGCTGTACCGTCAGGCCGGCCAGATACCCCGCTGATTTGCTGATCCCCCGCAGGCCGCGCCCCGATGCGTCGTGCCTGAATTGTCTGCAAGCGTTATCATGTCTGTCGACCTTGCCGGAGAATCGACGGGACGAACAACGCCATGCAGGACTCGCCCGACTTGCCTTTCTATCGTCGCCGCTGGGCCGCCATGCTGGCTGCGGTTGCCGTATTCATTGTCTTGTTGCTCGTGGTATTGCCGCTGGGCCTGTCCTACGGCCTGCAGAAGTGGCTGCTCGACAACGGTGGCGAGGATGTGCGCATCGAGGACATCGATGTCAACCTCTTCAACGGCACAGCGGCGATCCATGACCTCAATCTCTCTGCGCAGGGGCGTGCCCTGCTGACCATCCCGAAACTGGCAGTGGATATAGACTGGTTGCCGCTGTTCTCGCACCAGGTCGTGCTGCGTTCGATTGCCATCGAAGGGGTCGGCCTGTCAATCGAGCAGTCCTCGGACGGGCGTTTGCGGATCGGCGGCATCAACCTGCCGGCAGGTGGCGAGCGCACGGAAGTACCCGCAGGGCAGCAGTGGGATGTGGGTGTCGATAGACTGCAGATCATTGATACGGTGATCGAATACGGGGCGCCGGATCTGGACATGACGATGCGACTGGATGAGCTCGACCTCAGCAGCATCAAGACCTGGGCCACCGATCCGGCGCCACTGCTGCTCAAGGGTACGATCAACGGCGCGGCCATCCGTCTGGACGGCCGGTTGCCGCCGCTCGCGCAGGGCTTCGGCTACCATGGCCGTATGGCCTTCGATGCCCTGGACCTGGGCCGGTTCTCGCGTGTCGCCGCGGCCGCGGTCAGCGGTCTGGACGGGCGCCTGACGGTCGATATGCAGCTTGATGTACTGCAGGCGCCTGATCAGCCGCTGCACGTGGCCCAGTCGGGCATGCTTCGTGCCGAGGCGCTGCAGTTCACGCAGGCGGAATACCAGGTCAATGTCGATAGCCTGCAATGGGATGGTGATGTGGATCTGAAGGCTGCCGGTAGCCCGGCCGTCACGGCACACGGACGGGTGCAGTCAGCCCGCCTGGCCTGCGATGTAACCGGCACTGACTATCACGTGGCCGGGCGCCTGACGACCGACATACAGCTCGACGTAGTGCAGGCGCCGGACCAGCCGCTGCACGTGGCCCAGTCAGGCATGCTTCGTGCCGAGGCTGTGCAGTTCACACAGGCTGACCACCGCGTTGCGCTCGACAGCCTGCAATGGGATGGCGATGCGGAAATGACAGCGGCCGATACCCCGGCCGTCACGGCAAGCGGGCAGTTGCAGTCTGCCAACCTGGCCTACGACGCAGCCGGCAGCGACTACCGGCTGGCCCGCGTTGCGGAAGTGGTGGCAGGCAAGGTCAGCCTGCAGCCCGGTAATGACGTCAGTGTAGATGACCTCACCGTGCAGAAACTCGTGCTGGCACAGCCCGCAGGGGAAGGCGCAGGCGCACTGCTCGCAGCCGGTACGCTGACCCTGGACAGTCTGCAGCTGAGCGGTGGTAAAACCCTGCTCGGCAAGCTGCAGGGCAGCGACGTCGTGGCCAGGCTGCGGCGCGACCGTGACGGACAGTGGCAGGTCACGCGCATTATCGAGAGCCTGCCCTTTGCACGGGCCGGGGCGGATGCTGCGCCGGAGCAGGCAGTGGAACCGGCGGCCGGCCAGGAAGCTGCGGCGCAGTTCCGCCTGGAGGAGATCCACATCGCCGGCAACAGTGTGATCGAGATGCAGGACATGTCCGTCGCACCGGCATTCAAATCACGCCTCACGATCACCGATGCACTCATCGGCAACATCGACAGCGCAAAACCCGCACAGGACAGCCCTGTCAATATCCGGGGTTTTACCGCCAAGCACAGCAAGATCAGCGTCAAGGGCTCGGTCCGGCCATTCGCCGACCGGCCGACCCTGAAACTGGATAACCACCTCGAAGCTGTCGCATTGACAGACTTGTCACCCTATTCCGTCAACATGCTTGGATACGAATTGAAAAGCGGCCAGCTCGACGCCGACTCGACAATCAGCATTGACAACGGCGTGATGGATGGCAGGAACAAACTGACCCTGCATGCCCTGGAAGTCGCGCCTGTTGACAACGAGGCGCGCGCACAGCTGGAAAGCCGGCTGTCACTGCCACTGGGAACCGCGCTCGATATGCTGCGCGACAAGCATGACACCATCGTGCTCGACCTGCCGGTGAGCGGCGATATCGACAGCCCGGATTTCGACATCAGCGATGTAGTGAATACCGCCGTCAGCAAGGCAATGAAGAAGGCCTCGATGACCTATCTCACCGTGGCGCTGCAACCCTACGGCGCGCTGATCTCGATCGCGAAGCTGGTCGGCGAGGCGGCTTCCAAGGTGCAGCTGGCGCCGGTCAGTTTCAGCCCCGGCAATGCCGTGCAGCAGGTGGGCAGCCATGACTACCTGGACAAGGTGGCCGGCATCCTCAACAACCGGCCGGAACTGGATATCAAGGTCTGTGGCGTGGTGAATGAAATCGACCGGGCGACGCTGGCGGCGCAGTCCGTTGCGGCGGTTGTGGACAGGCCGGCTGACAAGCAGGGCGGGCAGCTGCCGGTCGAGCCGGTGCGCATCGGCGACGAACAGCTGCTGGACCTGGCCAGCCAGCGCGCCGCGGCGGTGACCGATTACCTGGTCAGCAAGCATTCGATAAGCGCCAGCCGGCTGGTCGCGTGCCAGCCGTCGATCGACAGCACGCCGGCCGGCAAGGGCCGGGTTGATTTGCTGATCTGAAGCACGCAGGGCGGTTCGGCAGGCAGTGAGCGGGAGGGTTGTCCTGCTTTATTGTCAGGCTACCTGTCGTGCTCGTCGCCCGGGATCAATATACAGTCATTGCCGGGAATACCGGATTCACTGGGCTGCTGCGTCCCACTCACTGCCTGCCGAACCGCCGCTGCACGTACTCGTCGACGATACGCTGGAAATCCGCGGCGATGGTCTCGCCCTTCAGCGTGACGGTCTTCTCGCCGTCGACGTAGACCGGCGCGACCGGCACCTCGCCGGTGCCCGGCAGGCTGATGCCGATGTCGGCATGCTTGCTCTCGCCGGGACCGTTCACCACGCAGCCCATGACGGCAACCTTCATTTCCTCGACGCCGGGGTAGTGCCGGCGCCACTCCGGCATCTGCGACCGCAGATGCGACTGGATGTCCTGCGCCAGCTGCTGGAAATAGGTACTCGTGGTGCGCCCGCAACCGGGGCAGGCGATCACGGCCGGTGTGAAATGGCGCAGTCCCATCGACTGCAGCAACTCCTGCGCAACGATGACCTCGCGGGTGCGGTCGCCGCCGGGTTGCGGCGTCAGCGAGATGCGGATGGTGTCGCCGATGCCGTCCTGCAGCAGTACCGCCAGTGCCGCTGTCGAGGCCACGATGCCCTTGGAACCCATGCCGGCCTCGGTGAGCCCGAGGTGCAGGGCGTAGTCGCCCTGTGCTGACAGCATGCGGTAGACCATGATCAGGTCCTGCACACCGCTCATCTTGGCCGACAGGATGATGTGATCGCGTGGCAGCCCGAGCGCCTCTGCCTGTGCGGCACTCTCCAGCGCCGAGGTGACCATGATTTCATGCATGATGGCGGGGGCATCGAGTGGCTCGGGGCGTTTCGAGTTCTCGTCCATCAGGCGCACCACCAGCGCCTGGTCGAGGCTGCCCCAGTTCACGCCGATGCGTACCGGCTTGTCGTAGCGGCAGGCGATCCCGACCATTTGTGCAAACTGCTCGTCACGCTTCCTGCCGCGCCCGACATTACCGGGGTTGATGCGGTATTTTGCCAGTGCCTGCGCGCAGTCCGGGTATTTCGCCAGCAGCTTGTGGCCGTTGAAATGAAAATCGCCGATCAGCGGCACCGACTCGCCGGCCAGGGCCAGTCGTTCCGCGATGGCCGGTACCGCGCCCGCAGCAGCCTCTGAATTCACGGTGATGCGCACCAGCTCGGAGCCCGCCTCAGCCAGTTCGCGGACCTGCCGCACGGTGGCATCGACGTCGGCGGTATCGGTATTGGTCATCGACTGGACCGCCACCGGGGCGTTGCCGCCGACGACGACATGGCCGATCTTGATGGCCACGGTATGACGCGAATGTATCGGGTGTTGTGTAGGGGACATGGGTAGCAGCCTGTTGAGTCCGCCTATGATAAATGAATTTCAACCGGCTTGCCCGGATAGCGCAAGGATCGCTGCCGGATGGGTGCGCGGTATTCTAAATATATCCATTTCAACGGGATAAAAATCCTTGCATACAGCAAACTACTGTATATAATCACAGCAACTGTATGGATAACCAGTGACACGATATGCCGCCAGATACCTTGACCGCCCGCCAGGCCGAGATCCTCGAACTCATCCGCAGCTATATCGCGGAAGAGGGTTGTCCGCCCACCCGCGCCGAAATCGCCGATACCCTCGGGTTCCGCTCCGCGAATGCCGCCGAGGATCACCTGCGTGCCCTGGAGCGCAAGGGTGTCATCGAACTGGTGCCCGGCGCATCTCGCGGGATCCGCCTGCTGGAAGAAGACTATGGCCTGCCGGTGGTCGGGCGTGTGGCGGCCGGTGAGCCGATCCTGGCCGAGCAGAATATCGAGGATTACTGCCAGGTCGAACCGGATACCTTTCACCCGATCGCAGACTACCTGCTGCGAGTGCGCGGCGACAGTATGCGTGACATCGGTATTCTCAATGGCGACCTGCTCGCCGTGCATCGCACCACGCAGGCTGAAAACGGCCAGGTCGTGGTGGCGCGACTGGGTGATGAAGTGACCGTCAAGCGATTCCGGCAACGCGGGGCGGTGGTACGGCTGGTGCCGGAAAATCCAGACTACGAACCCATCCGGATCGACCTGCGCGAGCAGGAACTGGTGATCGAGGGTCTGGCGGTCGGTGTACTGCGCAAGGAGATATCATGATGAATACGGTCACGAAACTGCATCACCTCAATGCCTGGGAGCGCCCCGCTGCCAGGGGCGGTACGCGTATCGCACCCGGCGGCATGGCCGCTCTGGATGAACTCTTGCCTGAGGGCGGCTGGCCAAAAGACGGCGTGGTGGAGGTCATCGTGCCGGACATGCTGGCCGACAGTATGGGCCTGGTGTTGCCGGTACTGCGGCACCTGGGCCGGGAGGGCCGCATGATCGCGATGGTGACGCCGCCATTCGAGGCGCGCGCCGGCCTGTATACCGATCCGGACATCAACCCCAACTGCTTGTTGCAGGTCAATCCGCATCCCGGTCGCAGCGCGTTGTGGACGGTGGAATCATTGCTGGAAACCGGTGCCTGTGCCGCGGTGCTGGCATGGCCCGGCTGCGATACCGAGCTCATGGACAAACGCCTGCAGAAGGCTGCCGCTCAGGGCAGGAGCCTGTGTATCCTGTTTCGCTACGAGGGGCTCTCTACGTACCGCTCCGCCGTGGACGTACGGTTGAAACTGGATGTCAGCGCAGCGGGTCATGTCCTGTACCGTGTCAACGGCCGGGGTGAAATCCTGTCCGGTATCGCATTGTAAGAGCGGTCGCAATGCAGTTCGCGCGCTGATGCGGTGTGGCGAATCCTGCCAGGGTGAGCAGTTGCCATGCGTTATCTGGGTGCCTTGCGGGTCGCATGACTTGCCTGAACGTCCGGTCAGCACTTGCCGATAACTTCCGGGCGTTTCATGGCGTTCCGGTATCCCCGTCTGGCAGTGCTTACCAGGTCCGGGTGTCCGGTTTCCATGCCTGTTGTTTCGCGAACAACCGCTCGAAGAACAGTTCAGTGCCGGCAATCAGCTTGCGCTGCTCCCCGTTGAGTGTGGATTCCAGTGTGCCGACACGGGTCATCAGCGACAGCAGTGATGTGGCCTGTTCGGGCGTGAATTGCGTGCTGCTGTATTCGAGGATCTTCTCCAGCTTGTCGACCAGGTAGATTTCGTCGCGAATCAGGGGGGTATTTGCCAGCAGCAGGTCGGATGCCGTGTTGCTGTCGAGCCTGAATTCCTGTTCGAAGATCGGCCGGATAACATGCTTTTGCCCGGCGCTGATCTCGCCCTCGCACTTGGCTGTTCCCAGGATCAGCACGGCGGCGGCATCCATGGGCTCTTCCAGCCGGTACAGTGGGGGCACGCTGTACTGTTTGCGCCAGCGCGACCGGCGACACACAGAAACGGGTTGAGTGAATCCGGGCTGAATCCGGAGCGTTGCAGGGCGGCAAGCGCCTGGATCAGGCCCGCGAGCGAGGACAGCACGGTAAGTACGATGTGCATCTGCAGACTTCAGAGGATTCTGTCTCTTAGCGGCAGAAACCGCGCCCGTTTAGTCTGACGGCGGCGCGTGTTCATGACCCTGCGCAAGCTGGTGGCGTACCCCGCAGGCAGAGTATGCTGTCTGTCCGGCGCCCCGCGTGACACGCCGCGCAACTGGGAGGCGAAACGGATTGAAAGTATTCGATTCAGCACCCTGTTTACAGATCATGGCCTGTTTGACATCAGGCGCCCGACGGCGCGTGCAGTCGCAACGGGCCAGGCTTGCTGCAGCAGCGCCGGATCAGGACCATGGTCCGCCGTCGGCCTTCCTTGTCTGGCATTCATCCCGGTTTGCAGCTATATCTTCCTAGGAACACAACATTCCTGATAAAAAGGGGACCGCGATGAAACCCTACGGCCTCATGGGGCTGGTGCTGTGCAGCAGTATTTCTACCGCCGCCTCCGGCACTGATAATATGACGGGCAGAACGATTGGCGCTGCATGTCTGGGCTGCCACGGTGCTGCCGGCAGCATCGAGACCAGCATACCCCCGATCATCATCGGCGTGCCGGCGGAATACATCGCCACATCGATGAAGTCCTTTCGAGACGGCAGCCGCAAGTCCACCATCATGGGGCGGATTGCCAGGGGCTACACGGATGAGGAAATCGACGCGGTAGCCAGCTACTTTGCCGGCCTCAGGGGTAACTGATCATGTCCGGATGCAACAGAAGACAGTTTCTCAAGACGGCCGGCGTCGTGCCGGTGGCATCATTTACCGGTGCAGGCCTGCTGTTATCGGTTTGTGAAGGCAGTCCGGGTAACAATCCTGCAGCAACACAAGCCGCGGCGCCAGCCAGGAACGTTGCCGCAACCAGGGCCGCGCCGGCCCGTGTCGTGGTTATCGGCGGGGGCTTTGGCGGCGCCACCGCCGCCAGGTATCTGCGCCATTTTGCCAGTGACATCGACATTACGCTGATCGAGCCGAAGACGGAATTTGTCACCTGCCCGGGAAGCAACTGGGTACTCGGCGGCCTGCGCAGCATGAATTTCATCACCCACGGTTACGACAACCTGCGCGACCGGCATGGGATCAATGTGGTGCATGACCGGGTGACGGGGATCGATGCGGACAACCACCGGGTCGCGCTTGCAGGCGGCAACACGCTTGGCTACGACCGCCTGGTTGTCTCGCCCGGCATCGATTTTCGTGACAACGTGGACGGCTACGATGCGGCGGCCATGCAGGTCATGCCGCACGCCTGGCATGGCGGAGAGCAAACCGTATTGCTGAAAAGCCGGCTGGAGGCGATGCCCGATGGCGGGACAGTTATTATTGCGGCGCCGCCCGATCCGTTTCGCTGTCCCCCGGGGCCCCCCGAGCGTGCCAGCATGATAGCTCACTACCTGAAAAAGTTTAAACCGAAGTCCAAGGTGCTGATCCTCGATGCCAAGGACAAGTTCTCGAAACAGGGGCTGTTCATCGAGGGCTGGCAGCAGCACTACGGTTACGGCACCGACAATGCGATGATCGAGTGGGTGCCGGCCTCAAGGGATGGGCGTGTAGTCGCCGTCGATGTCGCCAAGATGACGGTCAGAACCGAATTCGATTCGCACAAGGCGGATGTCATCAACATCATTCCTGCCCAGCAGGCCGGCGGCATTGCCCGGCAGACAGGGCTGGCCGATGACAGTGGCTGGTGCCCGGTAGACCACCTGACCTGGGAATCCACCCTCATTAAAAATATCCACGTGATCGGTGATGCGGCCATCCAGGCGCCGCTGCCGAAATCCGGTTTTGCGGCGAATTCCGAGGCCAAGGTCTGCGCCGCCAACGTGGTGCAGCTGCTCAAGGGCAACAAGCCGATCGAGCCGCACTGGATCAACACCTGCTACAGCCTGATTACGCCGGAACACGGTATCTCCGTCTCCATGGTCTACGACCTCGTGGACGGCAAGGTAGCCAGGGCCGCGGGCGCCGGCGGTGTCAGCGAGTCCAATGATCCGGAAGCGCGGCCCCTGGAGGCCGCCTACGCCGTCGACTGGTACCGCAATATCACCTACGACATCTTCGGTTAGCCCGGTCTTCAGCCGGGGAGCAGAAAACCGCGGGCCCTGCACCTGCAGTCCTTCACGGTCGTGGTCAATACGGGTCAGTGCCGCGGGTGCTGCTTCCTGTGTGCGGTGATGTCAGCGGCGATCTTGAGCACCACCAGCAGCACCAGGGCCGCGCCGGGGCTGCCCAGCAACAGGCTCAGACCGCCGCCGATGATCACCGTGACGTGCATGATCACGACGCGGCCATACGGTTCGGCCATCTGCCCGCGGACACTCTTGCTGCGGTATTCCCCGCGGCCGAGGAAGTTATAGACAAAAGACAGCCCGTGGCTCAGCAGCAGGGCCAGCAGCGCCGGCCACAGCGTGTACATGAACTGGCCAACCTCCGCCAGCGAACTGTCTGCGCGGTTATCGCGCGTGACGAACAGCTCGTACACGAACATGAAGTGCACGGCCATGAAGGCGCCGAAATGGCTGACGAAGAGCGGGCCGGTGAACAGCGCCGCCCAGCGCTGCACCACGACCATCTTGAGCAGGTGGTAGAACGCGATGATGCCGCTTTCCGCCCAGAACAGCACCATCAGCCGGCCGAGGTCCCAGCCGAACATGAGCACGCCGATGACCGGCACCAGGTTGGCGGCAACCAGCACCAGGGTGGATGCCGGGAAGGATCCATCCCGGCAGCTCGCGGGTGCCGGGTCGGTCGTGACGGCGTCGAGCCCGGCTGCCGGCGCCGGCTGCGGGGTGGCGATGTAATAGCCGGGCGCGCTGCTGACGGCAGCAGCGGGCAAGTCACGGATCAGCCCGGCGAGCCGGTTGGCGGCGGCTGGATCGAGATTCGAGCCGATCTCCATGCGCGTGCCGTCGTAGTCGAATGCCAGGTGCGGTCCACGCCAGGCCGTGCCGGAGCCTGGTTCCGGGACGTGGTGGCGCAACGCGTTGATGCGGGCCGGTTCGAGCCGGACGCGGAGGAACAGCAACGGCAGGCCGAGCCGGATTTCCACGGCACCGGGACGCAGCACCAGCGTCTCCCGTCCGGCCCACAGGAGCGCGAGCAGGCCGTACAGGATAAACAGGCCCATGGACCAGCCCAGCAGCCAGCCGCTAAGGAACAGCGCCGAGGTCAGGTCAAACAGGCCATCGAGCCGGCTCCAGCTGGCGGCGGCGTCGCTGAACACACGCACGGCCGGGACAGACATGACCAGCGCCAGGAGTGCGATAACCAGCATGGCCACGCCCGAGCGCCGGAACGGCAGCACGATGCGTCGACCGGGCGTGGTCTCGAGGAGACCGGTACCGATGCTGAAGCCGAGGCGGGCCAGTACATTCGCATGATCCATGCCCCGGGCATCGGTCACCGGGACCGGATACTGAAATAAAGGATGTCAGCGCGGGTGGCGCGGCGTCAGCGGCCCGGTCTCGAAGACGACACCGGCCCAGCCAGTGACCATAAAATTGCGGATATTCAGATGATTGTCAGCGTCCGGGTGCAAGAGCACGGCGTCCCGGTAGTGGCGTCCGAAGCAGGCCAGCGTCTCCTGCTCCGACAGGTCATGGCGCCGCGCAGAGGCAAGCAGCTTGCAGGAACCGGTGTTCTGGCCGGCCGCGTTGTGGAGCGTGCCGTTGCGGAACGCCAGGGGGGTGAAGCTGAACAGTATGTCGATCAGCGCCAGTGTGGCTTCGAACTCGATCTGTTCCGGGTCGCTGCGCAGCCGTTCCAGAAAATCGTCCAGCATCGTGGATGGAGTGCGGTCAGTGCCGGCGCGCCGCGGCCTGGATGGCGATCAGCTCATCGAAGCGCCTGATCGTTCCCAGCAGGGCACCGGTCTGCGGGTCGTCCTTGTGCAGGCAGTGTTCGGCATAGCTGTAGATGCCGCTCCGCGCCGGCAGCGGCCGGCAGTCTGCAATGATCTGCTGCATGCGCGGCAGGAAGACCCACTGCAGCCATTGTTCGAAGCGCAGTGTGTCGAGGCAAAAGGGCTGCGTGCTGGCCAGGGCCTCGGCCGCCGGCGGGCAGCGGTCCCACCGGCCATGGGTCCGCAGGGTGGCCTCGACCTCCAGCAGGGTGTCGGCGATGCGGTTCGGGATATCGTGCATGGCGGCATTATAGCGGTGCGCGCGGGCCTTGCGTGCAGGCGAAACATCCCCGCCGGTATGCCGGCAGCGGGAAAATTGCCTCAAAAGCACCCGATACATGGATTTGTTGCCACATTCGTTTATAATCCCGCGCCTTATATTCAGGTATCCGCAAGCCCTGCGCGTGTCTGAGCGCCGATCAGCAATCCGCGCCGGCTTTTCCGGTTCGTGGTCAATAACGCTTGTCGATTTAACGATTTAACGATTTAACCATACGAGTAGCAGGAACATGACAGACCTATCCAAGTACCGAAACATCGGCATCTTCGCCCATGTCGATGCCGGCAAGACCACGACCACGGAACGAATCCTGAAGCTGACCGGCAAGATCCACAGGATCGGCGAGGTGCACGAGGGTGAGACGACCACCGATTTCATGGACCAGGAGCGCGAGCGCGGCATCACCATCCAGTCCGCCGCCACCAGCTGTTACTGGAACGATCATCGCCTGAACATCATAGATACCCCCGGCCACGTGGACTTCACCATCGAGGTGTACCGTTCGCTGAAGGTGCTGGACGGCGGCGTCGGTGTGTTCTGCGGCTCAGGCGGCGTCGAGCCCCAGTCCGAGACCAACTGGCGCTATGCCAACGAGTCGGAGGTCGCGCGCGTGATCTTCGTCAACAAGCTCGACCGCATGGGCGCGGATTTCTATCGCGTCGTGAAGCAGGTGAAGGATGTACTGGCTGCCGTGCCGCTGGTCATGGTGCTGCCGATCGGTATCGAGGATCAGTTCCGCGGTGTGGTCGACCTGCT